>ERZ859980.793-NODE-793-length-16631-cov-1.675857_pt1 | contig 16631 bp, 22 predicted proteins | sample MGYA00509984_ERZ859980 | MGnify/ENA primary metagenome ERZ859980 (study PRJEB30046, sample SAMN00715173) | human gut metagenome | study: EMG produced TPA metagenomics assembly of the A metagenome-wide association study of gut microbiota in type 2... | reverse complement strand
GTCTTCCACCGACCCGATATTACAAGTTCCGCAAGGCTCACGGCTCCAGTCTTTAGATACGTTTATAGCTTCCATTCCTTGCGGTAATTCGTCCTGATTATAACAAAGGAACCAACTGCCACCGGAATTATTATCTTTGCTAATATACGGTAAAAAGCAGTCTTCCAAAGTAAACCATTGAAAGCCGCCGTTTTTAACCTGAAAATCTAAATCAAAAGTTTTTATCGGGTCTATTTGGGAAGAGTGGAAAAGATACATTTTTACTATGCCCGTTCCGCCGGTCATTTGCAACCCGATTTTTTCTATTTTGGCAGTCACACCTAAAGCCCGAACCGGAACGATTTCAAAGCCTACCAGTTTATGCGTATTTTGCAACGTTGCGCGAATACGGCCTGCACCATCAAAGAAAGTGCGTCTTTCTAATAGATTGCGCGTTTCCTTATCAAGCTGTTTTATTTGGGTAAATGTTTGTATCGCCGTTGCAATACCATTACGCGTCACTCTCTCCAAAAAATCCGATAATATATTATAGGGCTTCCAAAATAATATACTCTGGCCGGGTATCTCATTTGTATTATTATCCCTTATTGACTCCCAGTATAATTCATCGTCATTCCCGTTAAGGTCATACCGCACAATGGTACCGGCAGAATATGTTTCCCTACTATTCCATTCCGGATATTGATACCCCCAATCATCCGGCATTATCGCACGCATTGTGTCTAACGTTAAAAGAGGGTGCGCGCCCTGAAACATTAAACCGCTTTCGCTTTGCGTTAAATCCGAATCTATCGCCTCCTTTGGGTTGTATGATTGCTCCCACCCACATACGTGTAATAACGCGTCCTGTATTTCTTTAAGTCTATACATAAGCCCAAATATAACCGCCGCAAGTCTTTTTTATTCCCTTGCAACATTTAATAATATTACTATCATTCAAACCCGTTTCCCGTTGTGCATCTTTTACGGATAAAAAGGTTTTTATTAAATCGCCACAAGCGGAATACATCGCAATTTCTTTCGCTCGTTGGTGCAATCCGCCTAATCGCCCCGTCATATATACGCCAATCTTTTTATGTAAGCGGGATTTTGTTATTGGATTATTACAATTTTCTTTTGCTGTCACCCAACGCAAGTTGTCCGCATGGTTATTGGCTCGGTCGCCGTCGATATGGTCAACACATGGTTTGTTTTCGGGATTGGGGACAAAAGCCGCCGCAACTAAACGATGAACGTTTATTGTTTTACGAATACCACCATTACATAACACTACAATGTTATAGCCCTGTTTATTTGGAACTATTTTAAGCAATTTTGTTTTATTGCGGATATTTCCGAAATTACTTATTTCGTAATTAGGGAAATCGTTTATTACTTTCCAATTCTCCATATCAATGAATTAAAAAGGGGAAGGGGGATAACCACCCCGTCCCCTCGGTTTAACAATTCGTTATGCTCCGGCGTTATGCGCCCGCACCTCCGGCGGGAAATTCTCCGGCGTTGGTCACATATACCGGCATGCCTAATGGCTGGTCTACCGGACGTGCGGCAATTTCGGCCTTTATAATCGGGTTTGCTACTGTTGCATCATCGCTGTTATAAGCTACCAAGAAAGCCACATCTACACTAAAGCCGAAATATTCCTTAACGGCACACGTCAAATCGGCAGTAGCATCGCCAGCAATTTGCGACTGGTCACCGACCGCCGTATAATAGTGTGAGCCGACCGGAAGATTAATATACGGCAAACGTACAACATCCCATTCATGGAAATTAGCGCGTGTCCGTCGTAACGCTTCACGGTCTACGCGAGTAAGTACGCCTACATTTCCATCGGCAACAGCGTAGAACGTTCCGTTTTTGCCTTCTTCGTTCGTTACGTTGTTCGTGTAGTGCAGTACTTTGTTGTCGTACTCCATACGCTTGTTTACGTCGTTATATACGCCGTGTTGTGCAAGTTTGCGTACAAGTGAATCTACACCGGCATTCCCGATAATGTGGATATATTCGGGGTAACAGTTTGCACGCATAATCGGGTTAATGTCGCCCAAAATCTCCGTTGCCATTTGCGTAGGCACTTCGATTGTGTTTCCTGTAACCGTATAATTAAGCTTGTCTTTAAACACTTTCGTCTTTCCGGCTTCCAATGATGTAACGGCGGCCTTATCCAAAGCGTCAGCAAGTGCGCGCGTTGTCTTTTCCATCTTACGGAAGAAATCGTGCTCATAGCTGATTTCGTTGTTTGTATAAGCCGCCGGAACCATAGTAAATCCGATTGCGTATGTCGCCCAAACAATAGTATAAAGCGATGAAGTATTTTCATCGTCTTGAATAACGCAGGAGCGAACGTTAGACACTTGTACATTTCCGTCGTAATCAATTACGGGAATTTGTACGGTATTGCCAATAGAGGCAAAGGCACGCTCACGCAATTTAGGCGAAATTATAGAGGTCGCCGAATCGGTTTGCTCTATAAAAAAATCGAGTGCGCCATACTCGCAGGGGCGGGTCATATTCCTATCAAATTCAGGGTTTTCTACCCGCCAATTCTGTAATCTTGTTGCAACTAAACTCATAATACTACTTTTTTAAATTGTTATTTAATAGGGTTGACCCGTTACCCTTGTTTGCTTTTTATGCCGTTTCCGGTAATGATGAGATATTATTATCTTTCCATGCTTGCGTCATAGCCGCGTCAAAATCAGCCGACCCAATAGTTAAACCTTGTGCTAAAAGATGGTTTGTGATAGCCTCATACGCTTCATTACGGCTTTTGGCTCCGCTCACATCTAATACGGTATGATTTCCCGTTCCACCCGTACCGCCATGAGTGCCACCACCACCGGCCTGCCGACCTTCGTCTAAAACGCCCATAGTTTTCAACTCTTTTTGTAACAAGTCAGAGGCACCAAACGGGTTTAATTGATTGTTAGGGTTTCGCATAATGGCTCCGGTTTCGTCCTTAAACGCCAAAATTTTGCCGCCCTTGCCATCGTCGATATATTCGGGATTCATGCCCTTTATTTTTTCCGTGGCTTGCTGCAAAATTACGCGTGTAACGGCTTCCGGAAGTCCGGCTTTAAACTTAATACCGCCTGCGGCTGTTTGTAACTCGCTATCGATTTTAATCGCAAACAGTTCCTTTTTGTGCGCCTCTTGAATATCCGTGTACTTTGTATTCAATTCGTTGTACTGTGTAGTAATGTTTGCTAAATCGGCTTTTGCTTGTTTTAAAGCCTTTGCGGTTTCGGCATCTGCTGCCCCGTCTGCAATCGCTTTTTCAAGTCGCGCCTTTTCTTTTGTCAATGCGTCAATTTGCGATTTATAACCCGTTGCGGCTTCGGCATCGGCTTTCATTGCTGACATGACACGCTTTGCGTAATCGTATGTCTTTTCCGTTCCATTCTTTGCGATTCCGGATACGGTCAGAATGTCATTATCTAAAGCCCCGTATATTTCACCGGTTTTTTTTGCTATCACACTATTTTCGTCATTTTCCGACAAAGTTATGATAGCTTTAATTTGTTCTTCGGTTAATCCCGATAACTGTGCGTTTGCCGCTAAAATCTCTCTTGTTAACATAATCTTTCCCTTTGATTTAATTAAGTCCTACTGCCACCGGCTTACCGGTATTAACATCCATGATTGCAACAGAATACTTCGGGGATTCTGCCGCAGTGGTGTCTACCATATAGCCCAATACTTTACCGTGATTAACTTTGTTTGCAGCTTCTGTCGATACTACAATAACATCGGTAATTGTTCCCACCTTGATGCAATCAATAAGCTTTTGTTTTGTAGTTTCGTCCATCGCAGCTAAAGCTCCGGTAATCTCGATAATCAAATTATCTTGCTGTGCAATCTGTGCCATATCACTATAATTTAAAAATTAAACTTCTGTTTTCTCACTGTTTTTAGGCCGACCAACACGCCGCGCAGTCTCTGTCTTTGTCTCGTTGTTGTCTTTTCCCTCTTCTGTCAGCACCTTTTCCGGCTCTTTTTCCGGTTCTTTTAATTTGCCTTCGGCCTTTAATTCTTCCAATATTTGCGCCCTAATTGCTTGCCTTTCGGCCTCTTTTTCGGCTTCTGCTTTGGCTCGTTCTTCGGCGGCAATCCGTTCCCTATTGGCTTTTACAAATTGGTTAGGGTCGTGTAAAATATCAACGGTGTACCCCTGTTTGCGGAGGTTGTGTAGTCCGAACGTCTCAAAGAATTTCTTTCCGAAAACTTGGATACGCGGTTTTGATAGCCTTTCGCCGGTCTCCGGATTGAATTTCTTGATTTCAATCCTACAATGGTACATGTTTCTTTCGTTTGCCGGACAAATAAAGTTTTCAGGCGTTACCTCCAATATCCCTACGTCCTTAATTCGTCCCGTTTCTGTTTTCACTTGCATAGTCGTACATCTTTTTAGTTATTATATCTATTTTCTTACTAAACGGTATTAAGCTTCCAAACTCTAATACGTTTGTATTCTCACGTTCAAAGCGTCGTACAAAGTTAGCAAAATTTAATTTAACCCTTAAATCATCTTCGCTAATAAGTTGTTTTTCAAACAGTGTTAACGCTTCCTCACGTGTTAAATGCCTATACGGCTCCAATTCCGACAAAATAAGCATCCTTTGTAACTGTAAGGGGTCATTCCTATACTCTGTTTCGATTATCTGATTTTGTAACGCGTCTAACTCGCCTTCGCTCGCTCCGCTTTCCTTTGCCACCTTATAACGTTCCCTTAGTTCTGTGACATCATACAGATAAAATTCAGTACCTAAATTTACCTTTGCAGAAACAAACATATTTCCATAACGTAACCGGCATACCGTTTCATCAACAAACTGCTGCGCAGCCTCAAAACCTTTCTTTATCCGGTTTAAGACGGTGCTTTGGCTTTCAAAATTAGCCCTTATTTGCTGTTCGTTCAATGCTTCGCGGGTCGTTATTTCCTCATTTGTGCCGACAATAGCAGTAATTATATTCGTTCGGAGTCTCTCATCCTCACTTACGTTATAATCTAAACTATTACGGTCAACTGTCAGAATCTGAACGGGGTTTCTTAAATCCGGTTGGTTTTCGCCGTCCGGGATTGGTATCTCTACAAAAGAACCGGCACCTGCTATATGCTTATCGCCACATTTCGGGCAACGCATTAATAAACCGGACATATCTAATTTGTAGTGCCCTTGTTTGTCCTTCAAGAAACCGCCGTCGCAATAGTCTCCGCTTTGGTCGTCCACAAAATCACAGTTTTGCTCATAGCCTGAATATATCGGATATGAACCGTATAAGTCTAAATGTCGCTTAGATATGTGGAAGAAAAGGTACCAATCTAAAGCCTCTAATTCCTTTGTTAACGGCGAAATCTTTATATCGGGGTCTGCTAAGTTTATAGATTCATTCCAAAAGAAACGAGCCGGGCAATACCCTAAATCATGCGCATTTTCAATTATCAAAGTTCCGATATTATTGTTTTTCCCTTCAAACACTCTATATCTTTCATCATCAATAACCGCAATACGTTCCCCATCCTGCCTGAATATAATCCATTTCATTAGGCCGGTCGAAGCATCGACTTCATACGTAATAACATCAGCAATAGGCAACCAATAGAAATACGGCGTAGGATACCCCGAATCATTCTTTTCGGCAGGCATGTCTACAATAAGGACGCTATTTATTTCAGTCTTGAAAAATTCCCATCCTTTCCCCGACCAAATTTCCGGCTCATGCAGAACTTCCTGGCGATAATACTCCCAGTCGTCGCGCTGTTCAGTATTCATAAACTGATAGTTAAACGCAGGGTTTCGCCCGTCAAAGATTCTGCCTAGCTTATCAAAACAAATTCCCGTTATCTCGTTAGTTTTAACGGGATAACGGAATAATGTTTTAAATATCTTGAATTTATCATTCGGTATAAGGTTTTGGACAAAAGCCAAAAAGTCAGTAACGGGGCCGCATAGATTAGGCGTTAACGCAGTTTGTGCGTGGAATCTTTACGGCTTTGATGGAATAACGCCCTATTGATTACTTGGCTTTCTTCGGCTCTGTTATCTGCTTTTTTATCTCGCTTATGTCTAATCCCATTTTCTTTAGTAAATTCAAAGGTTGAATCTTTCGGAAGCTCCCATCCGCCATTATTAGGCATCATTAAAAGCCTCTCCGCGTGTGTTATCTCAAAATCCTCCGACATGTTATATTTTGGACAACATAACCGGACTTTCGTAGACTTTCCCATTATCCTGCCGGTTTTAGGTCTGTCAAAGGATTAAATCCGGGGGCGATAATTACCAAATCATCCGACCAGTTAGGCAAGAAGCTCCACTGTATCGCGTTGCTGTCGGGAGCTTCCAAGCCGCCCAATGTTTTGTCACCGATAAACAAAGCGCGAATAGGAATCGGATAAAATTTCGTTGCTACCGCTGTGTCTTTAATTGCACCGATTGCTCCGTTTTCATCAAACAGAAATACGCCCAAATTATCCGCCCAGCTTTCGCACTGGAGTTCCTTCAAAGCCTTTATGATGTTTTGGGGCGATTTACGGATAACACCGGTAAACGGCGTAACCTCACGGCCGATAATTTCTTCAACACCGCCTAACGTGTCATTGCCACCGCCATAAGTACGAGGCGCGCCACCTTCTGCCGTCGGCGCCTGAATATAGGGCGAAATAGCAATCTTTGTGCTATCGTTAGCCGAAATAAAGCCGGTCCACGAAGCAAGCACCTTAATATCCTTCTTTGGCTCTGCTGCGCTGTCAAAAGCATTTTTAGTTCCATTTTCTTTTACGAGGCGTTGAAATGCTACCTTTTGAATCTGGCCGAAACTTTCTACACAATTTGCAACGGGTATTGTTGGAATCGCCGCTGCTGCTGGACATTCGCAAATCATAAATCAATCTTTTTTTTGTTAATACTAATTTGATAAATTCTCCCTTAGGATGTGCCATATACTTCTACATAGGCAAAGGTATAAAAAAAGCTTTATTTACCTACATATTAACGACTTAATTTTATATATTTGTCAATTTCGTACCTTTACGCCCCTATTTCCGTGCGCATAAGAGCGCGTATTACCGTTCATTAATTCTTTTTCATATATACCGGTTAATCCGTCCTCTATATCATCATGTGCATTTGCGGAGAAATCCCGTAGAAACGTTGTCACATGATTATATATATCTTTATACCGCGTTTCCCACCCAAAAGGCATAATTATCTGCGCGTTAACCATAGCACTATTTGTAATAATCCGGCTTTCTTTGTTTCCACCTTGATAAAAGGCTTCCGTAATTGCGCGTACTTTCTTGGTCACTAACTTTTCAAAACCGGCACCGCCGTTATTACTTTCTATCCATGCCTTTTGCGTCCCATTACGGTTAATCATGGCCGGAATAGTCACAGCCGTTACCTCCGTATTTTCTTGCGTGTATTCCATATCCGTAATGAGAGCGTATAAAATAGGCTCCCATCTCCGGAGCTTTTCATTAAATACCTCGTTACTGCTCATATATATATCATAACATGCCGAAAATGTGTAATCGTCCCCTTCGTCGGCCACGTCGGTATAATTGCCGGAACGTACATAGGTCCCCCAATCTTTTTTCTCTATCCATGTTTTGAATGAATGCTGATATAAGCGACCCTCCGCGCTTCCGGGGTTTCCTTGGTACAAGCACTGAAATTGTACGGGGTCTAAAGCCTTTTGACCCTCTAATTTTAACCGGCTATGTCTATTTTCCCATAAAGCCTCCCCGGGTTGCCGTGGGTCTATCTCTGTGGGGGCACCCGTTTTCAATGCTTCAAAGTTTACACGTACCCATGCGCCAGGCGGTATATTCGCAACATCTTCCCACGTTTTTATATCTATGACCTTTTCTCCGCTTTTTTCGATTCGGCCTATTAAATCATCATCATGCCAACGAGTGAAAACGATTAGTTCCTGCGATTCATTATGTAAACGCGTTCTTACTACTGTCGTGTACCACTTCCACGCCGCATTACGGACTATTGGGCTATTTCCTTCTGAATAGTCTTTATATACATCGTCTAATATAGAAATATCCACCGTTTTAGAAGTCAAAGAGCCTCCGCGCCCGACAACGCGAAGACTTCCTTTCTTTCCGACCATCTCTATAACATCGCTATTTCGTAAGTACGTGTTAGCCATTGTAACGACATTAGACCCATTTAGAAACGTATTAGGGAATAATTTTCTATATTCCGGCGTATCTATTATCCTTTGAACGTCTCTATTAAAGTCTCTGGCTATTGTTGCCGCATACGAACCGATACATATTTTTTTATTGGGGTCCAATCCTAATATAAAGGCCGGAGTCATTCGGCTTGAACCTTCGCTGTTATGCGTAGGTACGAAATTACGACCAACTAAATAAATTCCGTCTTCTACCTGAATACAATTCCCATACGCTTCATGTTTTATAGGCTCTATGCTTATAATAGACCGTCTTCGTTTTCTACTTTTAATTACTATACGTTTTCTCGCCACCCTTGTAGGATATTCAATAGAGGGGTTGAAGCACAACTGATATACAACTTTTTTGCCTACAACTCCGCTACTTGATACACGAGGGGGGAAACTTGTAATAACGACACTTTCGCCTAAACTCCGCAATATCAAAGCCGACCGGTCTATTATATCCTTATTCGTGTTGCTTATTGTTACACGTCCGTTTTTCTGATATACATACCCGTCCGTATCAATCAATCCGGCAATAACTTGCTTTCTTACTTCTATGGAATTAAATACAAATTCATCCCCTATATGCTTTTTCTTTATATAACCATTTTCTTTTAACGCCTTATAAAATTCACTTGAATAAAACCTACGTGTAGTAGTTCCCTTTAATTCATGAAAGTTATAAGCACTATTATTAATTATTTCTATATCATTATTACCTATATGAATATATCCACATGTCGCACAGCCATCCCCAAGCCATGCGCCAAATAAGTACGGGTCTATTCCGGTTTCCCTATCATTGAATTTTACACATACATTAGCATCAACTTGGTATTTATAGCGTGAACCTCTCTTCCCGTCTCCCTTATATAACTTTCCTTCCTGATATATTTGTTTTGTTTCTACTCTTTCCCATTTATGCCTTGTTCGATTATATACTACCCATTCATGATTACCGTGGCATTCTATTTTAGAGCCATCAGAAAACGAAACCATATATTCGGATTTAGTTTTAGGTGACACCCATAAAACCTTTTTAGGCAATCCGTCTCTTCCTAATACATAATCTCCTACTTTTAAATCCCCATGTTTAACAAACCCATTAGGGGTTATAACTTCCTCATTATCAGAAATCTCCTTGCCATGTTGAGGGGGCGTCTGCACTATCATTTTGCGTATTAACCCGTGCGCAAACATATCCAACAACGTATAATATACTACGTGGAAAGGCTCTAATACTAAATCCGGCTTCATGTATCTTGCAAAGTTAATTAGACGCTTTCGACCGGCCTCTAATACAAAAAGCTCTGAATTGTCTTTTATTGCAGAATACATCTTTAATAATTCGTCCTTTTTCATTTCTTGTAATACCTCCCTTTCTTTGTGGTATGTTCCCAAACAGCGGCATAACTAACCCCCATTTCTATGGCCTGCTCCTTAATCGACATTTTGCTATATTTGGGGTTATGATACTCTTTAGGGTCTATTTGTTTTCTCATAAGCCCCAATGATTTTGCCTTCTGATATATTCCGCGCTTGGTATGACGGGGTATTTTCTTTGAAATCTCATCTATTGTGCTGACTCCGTACTCATCCCGTAGTATTTGCACCTCTATTCTATGCCATGTTTCATGCGTCACGGCCTTTTTTACCTTTATTTGTTCCATAATTTCATAATATTAAATATTTTTCTTTCGGCTGATTTATAATTACTTAGTCTCACATAGCTCCGCGGGCGGATAAAAACCGTTTGTTAAATCTTTTTTAGGCTCAAATCGGTAACAAGCACGTTCACTTCTAACCATATATTCATTTGTGAAATGACATCTTACACAAATCGGCCGGCCTAATAAGTCATAATGTCTATGGTTATCAGTAATCCACTGCCCGAAACGGCATTCTCCGCAATGATACGCCTTCTTATTCTCCGTCTTCTTCTGTTTCCTTATCGCCATTCTTTTCTATCATTAAACGTTCATATTCCGCGTTTTGTAATTTGTCGGCTATGACAAATAACATATCATTCGGTATTACTGAAATATCATATTTCGGACCACTTGAATCTACCGATACGTTGACATTCGGCATGTCTACCTTTACCGGAGCATCCAATCCCAACAATTTAGCGCGTCTTTGTTGAACGGACAAAACCAAATCTAAGTAACGCGGATTTCCGGCAAAGGTTTCACTTCTCTCCGTTTTTAGTCCTGATTGCCGTATCTTACTAACTATGCGCTTTTTAGACCTTTCCCACGCGTCCCATAATTCGGCCTCTATTTTATCAAGCTTAGAAAGCTCTTTTGTTATATATAGGTCTATGTTTTCTTCATGCTCACGTTTCCAATTAATCAAAAGCTGCTTTAAATCCTTGTACACTCTCATAGGAGGGACTATAGCGTAATCCAGTCCCATTTTTGCGTTGCGCTGGTTTAATAAATCGGATATTTGTCTATATGAATAGCCCCTCAAAAACAAGTCAGTACAAAATACTAAATCATTCTCGCGTTGTTCGGGGGTACGTCTATACCCATGCCTTAACCGTCTTAGTGGTTTATCTGTTATTTCTGTCATGAGTTGTCCTTTCTTCTGTTTTAATATCCGGTTTATACATACTGCAACAATCCCCTACACCGTGTAAATCGCCATCTTCCAGACACACACCATTACCGGCTATATCCTCATATTCCAAATATTTACAGCTTCCGCAGCATACTTCTTTAGGCTTAACGTCTCTTTTATATAACGGCTCTTTTTCTCGTTTCTCTATCTTATCTTTTGCCATTAAAAGAAGTTGTTTTTGAGTATAGCCGAATAAGTGCGCTATATGATAGATTAATAAATTCACGTCGGCCAATTCATCTATAATATGCGCTAAAGCCTTATAATCCATGCACCCCGTATCCACATACGGAGAAAGAGCTTCTTTTAATTCGTTGTATTCTTCTTCTAACTTTATTGCTCGCTTTCTTACGTCTAAGCCGTATTTCTTATCTAAGTAATCAGGGAACCCCGATATTCCGGATAAGTCCGGCTGTTTAAAGCGCGCTTGACGTTAAAATCTTCTTTAGTTACATTATAGAAACGTTCTTTCCAATCATCGTATACTAAATAATCGCCGGTCGGAACCATATACGCGCCTTGTGGTGTCACGAATCTAAAGAATGCCTCTTTATCTGTACTTTCATTCATAATAAATTCGCCGCCGCCGGTGAACTTGTTTAGCCGCAATAGATTCTCCCTATCTACATATACGGCGTAAATATCACGCCCCACGGTATTATAACAAAAATCATCCGATTTATATTCCGGCTCTGCTAATACTGTATCCCTTATCATGATGGTTAACGTCTCGCCATCCTCTTTTATATCGAAAAGCTTATCGCCCAACTTTACACGAACTACATTTACCACCGCTTGCACATAACTACGAAGTACATTTTCTATATCGACTTCAACTAATAACAAATCGTTATCAGTTCGTGTAACTACATCTTTACCAAAGATGCTTTTTATCATTGATACGATTTCTTTTTCAGTAGCTTTTAATCTAATCTCTTCCATGTGTATTTTGTTTTATCCAATATGTATTTTTCTTATCCTTTCTGCTAAACGTATCACAATGAAGGCTAATCGTTGGGCAGTCCTCTGCGGAAATCACACAAGCGCAACATCTTTTGCCCATTCTTTTCAAATCCTGTGAGCATTGCACGCATTTTATTACGTCCCCTTTATAAATGGCACGTTCGCCTACCCTATACTCCTTCCTTGCATCAAACTTTCCCGGCCTGCTTATTCTCATGGTCTAATACACTTTTCATAATATCATAATACCCTTTTTTATCTAAGAAAATACGCTGAGGATACGGTATTATTTCCCCCTCCATAAAGGGTATATTATCTATGCCTAATTGCCCCTTTACAGGCACTTCTATAACTTTACGGGGGTTACGCATCATCCAACCGTAACCGGACTTTATTTCCGCTCGTTTTTTTATTGGAATACGTGTACATAACCAATCGTCCTCCGTGAAATCCTCAATCCGTTTAACGTCATACAGTTCTACCAAACCCAAAGCCGCACCACTTATCAAATAAGGAAATACAGGTTTTGCCGAAGAACATATAAGAAGGTCTCCTCTATAATGCGTGTTCCGGCTTCTAACCTCAATACTTTTAATGCCATAATTTACTCCGTCTTCCTGGTAGGCAACCGTTACGAGGTCATTTGCATACGGTTGTTTTACTGTTAACGCCTTATATATATCATACGATTCATACTTTGCCATAATAAACCTCCTTTCTTAAAATGGTAAATCGTCATTTGGGTTATTATGCCCGTTACTTGGTGCCGTTTCCGGCTCCGGTGCAGGTGCCTTATTTCCGTCGCCCTTGGGGGTTAATAATTCCATGCTATAACCATACACCTCCGTAATATATCGGGTTATTCCTTGCGCGTCCTGATAGCTGCGTGTCCTTAACTCGCCTTCTATATATACTTTGGTGCCTTTGTTTATATAGTTATTCGCTACATCGGCCAACCCATTTTGTAATACGATATTATGCCATTCGGTTTTATCAGGTATTACCGTTCCATCTTTCGCAGTATATCCTTTCTTTGTTGTTGCAATACTAAACTGCGCAACCCTACCGCCGTTCTCAAACTGTTTGTAATCCGGTTTCTTTCCGGAATTACCTATTAACATAACCTTGTTTAAACTCATAACACAGCAGATATTATGGCATACATAAAACTATAAACAGTCCATATATACGCAGCAATAGTAAATACAAAAAATCCAATAAACGTAATCTTATACGCTGTTTTCGTTTTAATCTTCATATCATTTAAATTTTATACAGTCAAACAAATACTCTTTTTTCATATCAGACCATCCTGCGTTGTCATTTAACGCCCTACGGTCAGCATCATACACGAACTCACATATAAACCCTCCGGTTTCGATGGGTTTTATTATGCGGACCAATTTACCCACAATTAAAAAACGCTGTTTGTAGTAGCTACTATTTTCACTTATAAAAGCTATCCGGCGAACCGCATTTAATTCAGGCTGTTTTTTGATTTCCGGCCTTTTTTCCTTTTGGGGGTATGTTTGTACCCTATTAAAGTCACGACGCATAGAATCGCGTGAAATAGCCCTAAAATCCGTTTCTCTTTTTTTAAGTCTCATTTATACAAAGATAGATATTCTTTTTTCATTAAATCGATTAGCAGGCAGTTTCCCGGATATATTCGCATTCTTTCACGGTCGCCGTTTTCCCACCGGCTATGAGCCTCAAAACACAGTATATTTATATTTCGTGGGTCTGTTGCCATTTCAGGATACGCGCCACGGGTTAATATGTGCGAACAATATACGGCAGAATAATTATATAACGGCCTTAATGTCTCTTCGCAATAATGCGGTTTATTCGCCCAAATCCAACGGAAAAACTTCTCATTTGCTTTCATCGTATCAATAACGCCACGCCCGAAAAGCTCATTTTGTATCTCTATGCGTAACCTTATATCCATTTTGAAATGTTTGTAATCTAATAGAGGATTAAAGCCCCTCTTAGTTACGTAGTCATATTCTTCGCTGTCTCTAATCTGAATCATTTTTAATAATCTTCTTCTGTATCGTCGTCCTCTTCTTCCGGCTCTGTGTCGTCCGCCTGATATGTTTCAACGTAGGCCTCCGAGTTGGCTCTCCGTCCTCGCCAAACAATGATAATTGCGCCCGTTTCCCTTTAAACAGGAACAAATAAACTTCGCTTTCGATTTCGGAAAGAATATCTTCCAATTCTTCCTCAAACCCGAAACTAACAGAGCTTAATTTAATGCGTGGACTATTAATGGCCGTTTTCATGTTATTATAGACGGTATATAACCCCGTAAGAATAACACCTACATTATCATCCTGCCCACTCAAAGACACGCCGCGAACCTCTATATTTTTAAGAACCTCATCGGCATAACCACGCGCAAAATCCTGCTGTTTTTTGTTAGCCTTGAAATCCGTAGATTCAATAACCGACAAGAACGACGTAATATTAAATATACGTCCCATAATAGGCCGCAAGCGTTCAAAGCATTTGCGCATATCGGGATGTATATCTTTTGCGCTCTCTACATGATACTTATTAGTGTAGCTTTCATTTCCGGAGACTTCTGTCACCTCATAATGTACATCTAATCCTCCATCTTTTACTAATTTTACCTTTGACAAAACAAAGGATTTCTCATTCGGAATTAACATCACATTTTCTGCCATAATGTTTTTTTAAAAAATTAAAAATCATTTTCGCCTAATAAGGCTTTAACGTTTGTACTTGTATCATCAACCATCTCCGGCACACTATTTATCGGCGTTAATACTGGCGAGGGGTCATTAAATTCTATTGAACGTTTTACCTTCTTTGTTTTCTTTGTTGGTTTCGTTTCTTTTTCAAATTTGACCTTTAACTGCTCCGGCTCGTATTCCTTTGGCTTCAACTCGATAACGCCTTTATCTACCAATACAGGCACACAACGAACTAACGCCCTTACATCATCTAAAGCATTATGCGCCTGGAAGTGCTCGCCGGGGAATAACTTTTCATAAAGTTCGGATAGTTTAGGGAATTTCCCCGGCTTGCCGTTTTCTTTTAATTCTCCTACAAACTTAATGGTTTTCATCATAGTATCAATGCGTTTTCCCTTGAAAAGTGCATCTTCTACGTTTTTACTCTCATAATACTCCTTTCCCATTAAACGGAGAATCATGGCTTTTATTATAGACGTATCAAAGTATATGTTATGACCTATCAGCAAACGAGCCTTTAAACAGTCCTCTATAAATTCGCCTATAATATCTGCGAACCTTACGCCATTCTCTAAAGCTTTTAGCTGAGTAATACCATGTATTGCGATTGATTCTTCCGGAATACTCCAAAATTCAGGATATATAATAAAGCTTCTTTCTTTGCCATTAATTACCCATGCAATTTGCACAATATTAGGGAATGTTTCAAAATCTTCATCCCATTTAGCTCCCTTAGAGGAATGCCAGTAGTTTCTACATCATAGAAACAAATATTATCTAATACGTTCTTATTCATAAAATAACTCCTTTTGTTGTTCTATATTAATTGTCTTTTTTACATATTCTGCATGCGCCACCCACCACAGCCACATTTAAGGCATTTCAACCGGCTAAACCCGTGGGGCGTATATTTATATCGTATAATACGCCAACTTTTTAACGGGTAACATTTACGGCTTTTATGGCATTTACAAAACATTCTTTCTTATTATTATTGCTCGTGTTTCTATTGGTGTGCCGCTGCAATTAAACTCACCTTGTGGTATGTTGAATACTTCACCATTCACAGAAGAAATCCATGCGCGGAAATCTTCGCATTTCTTTTCATTTGAAAATACCAATGCTTACTTGTAATGGCAGCCAACGTACCGCCTTCTTTAAGAAACTCGTACATCATACGCACATGGTCTATGTCCTGATTGTGTGAAAATGGCGGGTTCGCTATTATTTTAGAATATGTTGAATGTTCCCCCTTCGTGAAATCATCGCCTAAAATCCTTACGTTTTCCATCTTTTGCAGGAACTCCTTGTTTTCAGGCATCAACTCGTAACAATCAACAATGACGGACGGATTAGAACGGTGTATGGATTTTATTAGACCTCCACGCCCTGCACTTGGTTCCAACACGCTATCCTCATCGGAAATTCCACCGGAAATCATGAGTAACCAGTCCGCCACATTGGGCGGAGTCTCGAAAAATTGAAAATCCTGTTGCAAATTGCACCGTTTCCCATCGTGTAGTATCGAGAATACGCGTTCAGCATTGAACGGGAAAACAAATCCTTGTACCTTTCCCCCTCTCCAACTTCCCCCGGCTTCCTCAATCCATTTCTTTGCCTCTGAATACGAGTTCTTATTGAATTTGATTCTTGGAAGCTTTAATATGTTGTTTTCAAGCGTGCAATGTTTTAAAATGTCCTCTACGCACCATTTATTCCCATCGTCAACTTTTTCACTTTTTTTAGATGCGATTACATTCGGAGCAAGCATGGAGCTTATTTTGCTTACCATCTTATTAGAGGCATCCATAAATACGTTTACACTCCCAATGGCATGAAGGAGGAACTCGGTATCCACGTGTCCCGTTTCGTCGTAGATATCTACCCCGTCTGACAGTTCCGACAACGAATTCAACATTTCAACGCTACCAGCTAAGCTTCGAGTAAAACATGCTTTTTGTTCTTCATAACTTTTCTGTAAATAAATTCTTGTTGTGTCCATGTTTGCATGTCCCAATAAGTCGGCGAGCAGCACAATATCATGGTTTTTCTTTAAAAACATTTTTGCAAAGAAATGTCTGAAGGCGTGCGGGTGCATCTTTTCTAAAGGAATGCCGCAACTCTTTCCCCATG
>ERZ859980.791-NODE-791-length-16654-cov-2.204350_pt1 | contig 16654 bp, 17 predicted proteins | sample MGYA00509984_ERZ859980 | MGnify/ENA primary metagenome ERZ859980 (study PRJEB30046, sample SAMN00715173) | human gut metagenome | study: EMG produced TPA metagenomics assembly of the A metagenome-wide association study of gut microbiota in type 2... | reverse complement strand
TGTTTACAGATGTTCATGCGCAATATGCGCAGGTTTATGCGTTCAGTTTTGTAATTTCTCGGCCTGCTCACGGGTGGCGAGGGCGTCGATGATGTCGTCCAGATTTCCGTCCATGATCTTATCCAGATTGTGCACGGTCAGGCCGATGCGGTGGTCGGTGCAGCGGTCCTGCGGGAAATTGTAGGTGCGGATCTTCTCGCTGCGGTCCCCGGTGCCCACCTGCCCCTGCCGCTCGGAGTTGATGGCGTCCTGCTGTTCCTTCTGCTTTTGGGCCAGCAGACGGCTGCGCAGGATCTCCAGTGCCTTGTCCTTGTTCTGGAACTGGCTGCGCTCGTTCTGGCACTCGACCACGGTTCCGGTGGGGATGTGGGTGACGCGGATGGCGCTGGACGCCTTGTTGATGTGCTGGCCGCCCGCACCGGAGGAACGGAAGGTGTCGATGCGCAGGTCCTTCATGTCCAGTGCAAAGTCCACTTCCTCTGCCTGGGGCATCACGGCCACCGTGGCGGTGGAGGTGTGGATGCGGCCTTGGGTCTCGGTCTCCGGCACACGCTGTACACGATGTACGCCGCTCTCATACTTCATCTTGGAGTAAGCACCCTGTCCGCTGATGGTAAACTGTACTTCCTTCATACCGCCGATACCAATCTCATCCACGTTGATCAGCTCTACCTTCCAACGCTGCTTCTCGGCATAATGCACATACATACGATAGATCTCCGCTGCAAACAGTGCAGCCTCATCGCCGCCGGCACCGGCACGGATCTCCACGATTACATTCTTGTCATCATTAGGATCCTTGGGCAGTAACAGGATCTTCAGTTCCTGCTCCAGCTCTTCCACGCGCTTCTTGCTGTCGTTTAACGTCTCCTTGATCATCTCGCGCATTTCTTCGTCTTTTTCCTCTTCCAGCATGGAAAGAGAATCTTCAATATCCTGCTTGCACTTTTTGTACTCTGTATACGCATCCACGATAGGTGTCAGATCACTCTGCTCCTTCATCAGCTTGCGGAAACGTTCCTGGTTATTCGTGACCGTGGGTTCATGCAGTTCGCCCATGATCTCTTCAAAACGAATCAATAAATCTTCTAACTTGTCAAACATAACTAATTCCTCTCAATATAAGTTGTAACAGTTCAGCCATGAACATATTGGAGAGCAAAAATCATGCTTGCATGATTTTGTGAACGAATATGTTCATGAACTAAGCGCCAGGTTTATGAGCAAAGGTAGTCACGAAGTGACGGAAAGCGTGTCAGCGCGACTTTGCGAATGGTGCGGGCTGAACTGTTACATACGTTCCAAAAACTACCCGGTCCAGACCGGCATAATCCTGCACCACTTGTACCTCGCGGTACCCTTCGGTGCGCATCAGTTCCGATACAGCCTGTCCCTGGTCATATCCGATCTCAAAAAAGAGCATTCCACTGCTCACCAGATGTTTTCCTGCTTCTTCGATGATACGGCGGTAAAAATGTAAACCATCCCCCGTACCGTCCAGTGCCATCCTGGGTTCATGATCCCGTACCTCCGGCATCAGCTTCTCCACTTCCGCACTGGCGATATAAGGCGGATTCGACACGATGATCTCGAATTTTCCCTCCACCTTGTCAAACAGGTCACTCTGTAAAAAATGAACCCGATCTGCGTTCGCCGCATCCAAAAGCGTCTCCGCATTTTGCTCTGCCACTTCCAGCGCATCTGCAGACAAATCCACACCCAGTCCTTCACAGGCATTGCTGTAATGCAGAAGGCTTAACAGAATACATCCGGATCCCGTACACATGTCAAGCACCCGCATTCCGTCATGGAGTTCCTTCAATACTTCCTCCACCAGAATCTCCGTATCCTGTCTCGGGATCAGTACGTGCTCATTGACGGCAAAGGTCAGTCCCATAAAGTCCTGCTCCCCGGTCAGCTGCTGCAGCGGAATGTGCTCCGCCCGCTGTCCGATCCAGCCAAGATATTTCTCTTCCGCTTCCGGTGTCACCAACTGTTCCCCGTGCACCAGCAGATCATTACGATTCGTACCGCATACCGCTTCCAGCAGAAGTCTCGCATCCAGTGTGGCTTCTTCGATTCCCGCTGTCTGCAAAGCCAGACAGCCCTTTTCATAGCATTCCCGATAGGTCATCTTAATCCTCTGGTTCTGCGGATGCATCGTCCTTCATCCAGCTCTCATTCACTTCGTAACCGAAGGTATCCTGTAAATATTTCTTCCAGTCGAACACAGCTTCTACGGAAGCGATGGCTACCTCTGCCATGCTCTCATCGGGCTCCCTGGTGGTCATACGCTGGATCCACATACCGGGAGCAGACAGGATCTTAATAAACACATTATCCGTGCGTCCCGCCAGACGGATGATCTCGTAGGAAATTCCGGCCACAACCGGCATCAGCAGAATACGAAGGATCACTTTCTCCGCCACATTATCCACCTGGATAAAGAAGAACAGCACAATACTTACCAGCATAACAAAGAAAATGAAGCTGGTACCGCAACGTTTGTGCAGTCTGGAGCTGCGCATCACATTGTGCACCGTAAGGGGTCTGCCCTTCTCGATACAGTTGATGCATTTGTGCTCCGCCCCATGATACTGGTACAGCCTGCGGATATCCTTCATGGCACTGATGCCCCATACATACAGCAAAAACAGAGCAATACGGATCACACCCTCAATAATCGCCATCAGGGAGCGGTTGCGGATAAAGCTCTCAAACAGAGAGGAAATGAAATACGGCAATACGATAAAGATGCCTACTGCCAACATAATGGAGATCACCGTCACAATACCGGACAGCAGCTTTTCTCCGTTGCCACCGCTCATCTTGTCCATTGCCTTATCGAATTTCGTTTCTTTGCCTTCCTCTTCTTCATAGAAGGAAGCGGAATAATTCAATGCTCTGGTTCCCAGGATCAGGGAATCCAGGAAATTAAAGATACCACGGATAAAGGGAAGCTCCTTGAACTTACTTCCGTGAGCCAGACCCTGATAGGTCTCCACTTCCACTTCAATCTCGCCGTCCGGCTTGCGGACCGCTACCGCATACTTCTCTTTATTTTTCATCATAACGCCTTCCAGCACGGCCTGTCCGCCGATACCGGAATAACGACTCTTTCTTCTAGCCATAAAACCTCATCCTTATAAATGCAGTATTAAATAGGAACACAGTTTCCTATACGACAAGAAAAGGTTGAGATAAGAATACCTCAACCTTTCGCTTGCAATCTTATTTAACACCGTATTTCTTATTGAACTTATCAATACGGCCATCGGTTCTTGCAGACTTCTGCTGGCCAGTGTAGAATGAATGACACTTGGAGCAAACTTCTACGTGAAGCTCGGGCTTGGTGGAGCCGGTTACAAATGTGTTACCACAGTTGCAGGTTACAGTTGCCTGGTAGTAAGCGGGATGGATTCCTTCTTTCATTTCTTTCACCTCTCTATAAAAATGTCGTGTATAAGTTCTTGTTCTCATCCTCACTGCTTATGGAACCACAAACAGCGGTATTATTGTACCATAAGAGTTTACACGACGCAAGACCTATTTTTACATATTTCTTCCCTGGTATTGTACCGTAATGATATAAACTGTTTTTTCGGTCTCATTAATCTTATAAATTGCCATATAATTATCGACCAGAAGCTGTTTATACCCCTTTCCGGCATACTTTCCCTCTAATCTATCCTGATGTGAACCGGGAAAAATCTCCGGTTTTTTTATCGCTCTCCAAATTCTGTCTGTTTGTGCTTTTGCATTTTCCGGAACCTGTTTTTCTATGGCGATATACCTGTAGATTTCTTCCATATCACGATATGCTCTCGGATACAACTTTATATGGTATTTAACCATAATATTTTTTGTCTAGCCTTTCCATTGCGACATCCATATCCATCGTATCCGCACCCGCAGCAACTTCCTCTTCCGCCTCACAGATGGCCTGGTCGATTTTATGAATTCGTGCAAAACGCTCATAAAATTCTGCGCTCATCACTACCAGATCGCTGTAGCCATTCTTAGTAATAAAAATCGGTTCCTGCTTTGTATGTGCTAATTCGGATATTTCACTTGTTTTTCTCAAATCCCTGATTGGCATGATCAATGGCATAATAGCACCTCCTTTATGCCATAATTGTAGCACAATTATGGCACATCGTAAAGGTATATATTCTGCCATCATTTCCAATTTTTGTCAATTTTCTATCTCTTGCCTAGATAAACCGGTTCTTCTTCACCATATTCACAAATTCCACATTATTGCGGGTATGGGAGAACATATCAAGGATGCGGTCGGTAGCTTCGTCGGGCTTTAAGCCATTCAGGGCCTTACGCATGATATTGATGGCTTCCAGTTCTTCCGGTGTCAGCAACAGATCCTCTCTTCTGGTGCCGGATTTTGCCAGATCGATAGCCGGGAAAATACGTTTCTCGGACAGCTTTCTGTCCAGAACCATTTCCATATTACCGGTTCCCTTGAATTCCTCGTATACCACATCATCCATCTTGCTTCCGGTCTCTACCAGTGCGGTGGCCAGAATGGTCAGGCTTCCTCCCTCACGCATATTACGGGCTGCACCGAAGAATCTCTTGGGCATGTGGAGTGCGGCGGGATCGAGACCACCGGACAGAGTACGTCCGCTGGGGGGAACCACCAGGTTGTACGCTCTGGTCAGACGGGTGATACTGTCAAGCAGGATCACGACATCCTTCTTATGTTCTACGAGACGCTTTGCACGCTCGATCACCATCTCTGATACTCTCTTGTGGTGCTCGGGAAGCTCATCGAAGGTGGAATAGATCACTTCCACATTGTCTCCGTGGATTGCTTCCTTAATATCGGTAACTTCCTCGGGACGCTCATCGATCAGCAGGATCAGCATGTGCATCTTGGGGTTACCGTTCAAAATAGACTTTGCCACTTCCTTCAACAGTGTGGTCTTACCAGCCTTGGGCGGGGATACGATCATACCACGCTGTCCCTTACCGACAGGGCTTACCAGATCCATGACTCTCATAGCCACGCTGCAGCCGGGAGTCTCCATCTTGATGCGCTCATCCGGGAAGATCGGCGTCATATCCTCGAATGCCATTCTCTTGGCTGACTCTTCCACTGTATAACCGTTGATGCTCTTGACGAACAGCAGTGCACTGAACTTCTCCTGCTGGGTCTTGATTCTCTTGTTGCCCTTCAGGATATCACCGGTCTTCAGTCCGAAACGGCGGATCTGGCTGGGAGCCACATACACATCGTTCTCACCGGGCATATAATTCTCGCAACGGATAAATCCGTAACCATCCGGCATAACCTCTAAGATACCGCTGGCTTCGATACCGCTGTCCAGTTCCTTGGGATACTGGCTCTCATCGTATGCCACGTTATTCGGATTGAAGGTACGCTCTCTGGTGTAAGCTTCACTTCTTACGCCGACCATCTCTGTACCGGTTTCGGAACGGTCAGTGCGTTCTGCACGATCCGTACGCTCGGTACGGTCTGTCCGATAGTTTCTGTCATTTCTATCCTGTCTATCATATCTGTCCTGTCTGTAATTCCTCTCCTGTCTGACAGGGCGTTCTGTTCTCTCCGGCTTCTCTGCCTCTTCGCTCTTAGCAGCCTCCTGTTTCTCTTCCGCTGCCTTAGCTTCTTCCTCTTTTTTCAGGCGCTCATCTTCTGCAAGCATAGCTTCTACCAGATCTGCCTTTTTCATTGTGGAAGTTCCCTTCAGGCCACGTACTTTTGCCAGCTCCTTTAACTGAACTAATGCAAGTGATTCATATTTTTCTCTCATATACCCTCCTATGGAAATAAGATTTACTATAAAACTGTTAACTAAGGGGAATTACATCCGATTTACATTCGACATGTCAGTTGAATAAAAAGATATTAAAACTGCATCTAAAGCCATTATAATACATTTCTTTCCAAATAGGAAGTCCCAAAATAAAAATTTTATTTTTTGTAAAAGTGGCGCTAAATCCTTGCGAAGATATCGATTCTATTATATCATTATGAATAGCGTCCGGATTTCGTATCCGGCAAATCATCCATGATTATATGAAGTAATGACCAAACAAAAAATAAGAGAGGTATTGTCATGACAACCAATGAAAAAGCGTTACTGATGCATGAAAAATGGAACGGTAAACTGGAGACCGTGTCCAAGACTCCCGTCAAGACCCGTGAGGATCTGGCTATTGCTTATACTCCCGGTGTTGCGGAGCCCTGCAAAGTAATCGCCCAGGACAAGGAAGCTGCTTACAAATACACCATGAAGGCCAACACCGTAGCCGTTGTCTCCGACGGAAGCGCGGTTCTTGGTCTTGGCAACATCGGTCCCTACGCAGCCATGCCCGTTATGGAAGGCAAGGCAGTCCTCTTCAAAGAATTCGGTAATGTAAATGCTGTCCCCATCTGTCTGGACACCCAGGATACCGAAGAGATCATCAAGGCTGTGACCTATCTGGCTCCCGGCTTCGGCGGAATCAATCTGGAAGACATCAGTGCTCCCCGTTGTTTCGAAATTGAGGAACGTCTGAAGGAGATTCTGGACATCCCCGTATTCCATGATGACCAGCACGGTACTGCCATCGTCGTTCTGGCCGGTGTCATCAACGCCCTGAAGGTAGTCGGTAAGAAAAAGGAAGACTGCCGCGTAGTGGTAAACGGTGCCGGAAGCGCCGGGGTGGCTATCACCAAACTGCTTCTGACCTACGGTTTCCCCAATATCATCATGTGTGACAAGGTAGGTATTGTCTCCAAAGATACCGAAGGCCTGAACTGGATGCAGAAAAAGATGACCGAAGTGACTAACTTAAACAACGAGACCGGCTCTCTGGCCGATGCTCTGAAAGGTGCCGATATCTTCATCGGTGTTTCCGCTCCGAACATCGTCACTCCCAAGATGGTAGCTTCCATGAACCGCGATTCCATCCTGTTTGCCATGGCGAATCCCATTCCCGAGATCATGCCGGATGTAGCCAAGGCTGCCGGTGCCCGTGTCGTAGGAACCGGACGCAGTGATTTTCCCAATCAGGTGAACAATGTGGTCGCTTTCCCCGGTATCTTCAAGGGTGCTCTGGAAGGTCGTGCTACCCAGATCACCGAAGAGATGAAACTGGCCGCTGCCGAAGCCATTGCCGGTCTGGTACCCGCAGACAAGCTCTCCGATGACAATATCATGCCGGAAGCATTTGATCCCCAGGTAGCCGAAGTTGTGGCAAACGCTGTAAAGAGCCACATCCGCTAATGTGTTCGGACAGCATTGTGAGAGACTGGCACGGCAAGCCCTACTACTCTCTGGATTCCTATTGCAAAAATACGTTTCACCATAAATGCTATAAAATAGCCCTGAATGCCCGGATGTCCTGTCCCAATCGGGACGGAACTCTGGACACTCGGGGCTGTATCTTCTGTAGCTCCGGCGGCAGCGGTGACTTTGCTGTGGACATTGCCGGAAAGACTATGGAGGAACAGATTGCGGAAGGCATGGCAAAATTCGGTGATAAAGTGACCGGTCATGACCTGATCGCCTATTTTCAGGCATACACCAACACTTATGCACCTCTCCCCTATCTGGAAGAGGTGTATCGTTCTGCCCTGAGCCATCCCAAAGTCTGCGGCATCTCCATTGCCACCAGGCCGGATTGTCTGGGGCCGGAAGTACTGGCTCTGCTTGCAAAATTAAAAGGCGAATATCCGGACAAATTCCTCTGGATCGAACTGGGATTACAGACAATCCACGAAGAGACTGCCCACTATATCCGCAGAGGCTATCCCCTGTCCTGCTTCGAGAAAGCCTGTACCAATCTGAAGACACTCAAAATCCCTTTTATCGTCCATACGATTCTGGGACTCCCCGGAGAGACCGACCGACAGGTACTGGAAACCATGAAATACTTAAACCATATTGCTCCCTTTGGCATCAAGCTCCAGTTACTGCATATTTTAAAAAATACCGATCTGGCAGAGGATTATGAAAAGGGAATATTTGAGGCACTGACTCCGGAACATTATCTGGATCTGTTGGTCTCCTGCCTCGCCCACCTGTCTCCGGACATCGTGATCCACCGGGTCACCGGTGATGGGCCAAAAGATCTGCTGATCGCTCCGAAATGGAGTCTGGACAAACGAAAGGTACTGAACTCACTGCACCACCGTATGAAAGAGCAGGGCATCCGTCAGGGTGACCTTTATGAAGCAATAAATAAAGATAAACATTAGAAAGGCTGTTATCCCATTATGTTACAAGATCCGCTTACTTTATATAAACTTATCGTTCTCTACATGCTGAACCGTGTGACTTTCCCTCTCACGGCCGCACAGGTCAGCGATTTTATCCTTGGAAAGGAATACACGAACTTCCTGACCCTGCAGCAGGTCATCAATGAACTGACGGATGCCGGAATGATCGCCACCCAGTCGATCCGCAACCGGACCCACCTGTCCATCACTGCCGAGGGCAAGGAAACTCTGAATTTCTTCGAGAACCGCATCGGTGATACCATCAAGCAGGAAATTGACAGCTATTTTCAGGAAAACGAGTTCACCCTGCGCAACGAAGTCTCTGTGCTGGGGGATTATTATAAATCCACCTCCGGTGAATACGAGGCTCATCTGGTAGCAAAAGACCGCGGTATCAATCTGGTGGACATCACATTATCCGTTCCCGTGGAAGAAACTGCGGCTGCTATCTGCGACAACTGGCAGAAAAAAAATCAGGAAATATACAAATACCTGATTACGGAGTTGTTCTAATCCCGCAATCAGGTACCTGATTTTATGATTCTTTGTTTTTAGAAGAAGCCTCTGCGGCTTCTTTTTTGATTCTCGCCATATGCTCTCTGATCTTCACCTCATAACCGTTACCCGAGGGCTGATAGAACTCCCTGCCACTTAATTCATAGGGCAGATACTGCTGTTCCACATAGTCATTCGGGTAATCATGTGCATATTTATATCCTGTTCCGTGTCCCAATTTTGCTGCTCCTTTATAATGTGCATCCTGCAAATGTGCGGGGATCGGCAGATCTCCTGTGGCCTGTACTTCCTGCATCGCCTGAAATACCGCTTCGCAGCTACGATTGCTCTTGGGTGCTGTAGCAATATAAGTCACTGCCTGCGCCAGAATGATCTGCGCCTCCGGCATGCCTACCCGCTCCACCGCCAGAGAAGCATTCACTGCCATCACCAGTGCCTGGGGATCCGCATTGCCCACATCCTCCGATGCACAGATCATAATACGTCTTGCAATAAAAGTAACGCTTTCGCCAGCATTTAACATCCTTGCCAGATAATATACTGCCGCATCCGGATCTGACCCCCGCATACTCTTGATAAATGCAGAAATCGTATCGTAGTGGTTGTCACCGTTTTTATCGTATCTCGCCGCTCTCTTCTGGATACACTGCTGTGCCACGTCGAGCGTAATATGGATCTTGCCATCCGGTCCCGGTTCTGTGGTCATGATGCCCAGTTCAATAGCATTCAGTGCATGTCTGGCATCGCCGCCGGAGATATCTGCCAGAAAATCCAGTGCATCCTCGTCTATGGTGCCGTTGTAGGCTCCCATTCCCCGGTCTGTATCGTAGACTGCTTTTTTCAAAAGCTCTTTGATGGCTTCCCTCGGAATCGGCTTCAATTCAAAGATCACCGAGCGGGAGATCAGAGCGCCGTTGACTTCAAAATAGGGATTCTCTGTGGTAGCTCCTATGAGAATGATCGTACCGTCCTCCACATACGGGAGCAGATAATCCTGTTGTCCTTTATTGAAACGGTGGATCTCGTCAATGAACAGAATTGTACGCTTCCTGTACATTCCCTGCAGTTCCTTCGCCTTTGCCACCACTTCTTCCATATCCTTTTTGCCCGCCACTGTGGCATTAATCTGTTGAAATTCAGCACTGGTAGTATTGGCAATGACTTTCGCCAGCGTCGTTTTGCCGGTACCGGGCGGTCCATAGAAAATGATGGAGCTGATCTTGTCCGCCTTGATGGCACGATACAGAAGCTTGTCCTTGCCGATAATATGCTCCTGTCCCACGACCTCATCCAAGGTTCTGGGACGCATTCTGGCCGCCAGTGGAGCTTCCTTTTCCATATTGGTGCTTCTCATGTATTCAAACAAATCCATAATATTACATCCTCTGTTTCTATTGCAAAGATACCAAAAGACTGAAGCACATTCTAAGATATGCTCCAGTCAATTATAACAAAGTTTATCGCAGCTTGCAATTTTGCATCCAGATCTTCACACGCCGCTTCAATGCATTTGCTTCCAGCGGAGCCAGCAAAAGATCCTGGATTACTTCCGTCTCCAACGCACATTTCATCTGTACAAGATTCCCCTCCTTGCAGATGGCGATCATGGGAAGCGCATGTTCTCTCTGTAATTCTCCAAGTTCCTGCCAGCGTGCCTGTCCTCCGTCCTCTTCTTCTGATACATCCACGAACAGTCCCAGAATGTCTTCGCCGGTCTTCTCTCCCATGTTCTCTCTGATCTCTTCCACCGAGATTACTTTCTTCAGATGAACAAACTCCGGCAGTGCAAACTCCAGCATGCTGGTAACATTACGGGAGGATGACCACACAAAAGCCTGCAATTTCTGATCAGGGGTCTGATTTTCCTCACCGAACACGCTGTAGCGTCCTTTTCCCGACTTCTTGGATACATACAATGCCTGATCTGCTTTTGCCGCAAGATCATAGTAGCAATGATCCTCTGGATCGGAAAATGCTATTCCCACACTGATGGATATATTTTCCGGTATGGATAAGTTCTCTTTATATTTTACGAGGTTGACCAGATTCTCTGCCTTGATCAGTGCGATCTCTTTGGACGGAATGTCTCCCATCAATACTGCGAACTCATCTCCACCCATACGTCCCACATAATCTGTGCTGCGGAACTGTGAAGAAATGACTCCTGCAATGACGCTGATCACATGGTCTCCCATAGTATGACCGTATACATCATTTACGGATTTGAAATTATCGATATCTATCACCATAAGAGCATGCAGGCCATTCTCATGCTCTGTCAGAGTCTTCGTGATCAGCTTCTCTACTGTCATCTTATTGAACAGACTGGTCATCTCGTCGATCTGCGACTTTGTCTTCCAGGCCTTCTGCTCATCTCTGCTATTCTGCAACCTGCGTTTTACCCCCAGTGTATTGTTGATGCGGGTAAGCGCTATCCGGGTATCTACCGGTTTGATAATGAATTCATCCGCCCCCAGTGCAAATGCTTCCGACTGGGAAGACACCGATTCCGTATTCGTCAGAACGATAACCGGCGTGTCCTTGAAGCCCTCCATATTCTGTCTGCGGCGCAGTACTTCAAAGCCGTCGATCCCCGGCATGACCAGATCCAGCAGCACCAGATCAATGGCATCGCTTTCCTTCTCCATGATCGTAAGACATTCTTCACCGGAAACAGCCTCTGCGAAGTTAAAATGCTCCCCGAGAGACTGTCTGATCACTACTCTTTGAAATTTTGAATCATCAACGATTAATAATGTTTCTTTCTTTTGTAAACTGCTCATGGCTGTCGGATCCTGCTTTCCGTATCACGTCGTTTAAAACGCGATACAGTTATAGTATATCCAACAGCCATGTGCCCGTCAATTTAAAAATATATCTACTTTTTACACAATTTTTATGTGGCGTTTCCCTTTAAAGTTGAATTTTACTACGTCTGCAGAGAAGTCCGCCGAATGTCACCAGGCCTGCAGCTACAAGCAGCAGTACCTCGGGCATCCATCCCATCACACCTTCACCGGTCTTAGGCACGCTGTCCAGCTCCGGCTGTGCAGCTGCGGTGTTTGCAGCTACCGTAAATGTGGTGCTGGCGGAATCATCGATCCACATGATGTCTACGGTATGCTCACCTTCTGACAGGGACGCCAGATAGGAAGGCTTCAGGGTCACGATAGTGGAACCTGATTTTGCTTCGTAATGGACACTGGGGATCCAGTTGCCGTCTACACGGACACCGGCGAATTTAGCAAAATCACCATCGCCGCGGATGGTCAGGCCTTCCGTGGTGCTGCCTTCCAGGTGCTCCTGGTGCCTTCGATGATCTTATAGGGATCTTCCTGGCTGTCATCGGTACCACTGTCAGAAGCTGATGTATCTGTATTATCTGTAGTATTTGTAATCTCTCCCGTTGTAAAGGTATATTTCAATGTCAGATACCGTCCCTCAGCTAAGTCAATTGACGTATACTCCACTTGTGGATTTGTGACAATCCAGATGCTGTCATGATTGAATTTATAGCCACGTTCTGCAACCAAGGTCAGAATTGCATAATACGTTGTGTTCGGCTCAGCATTGCCGATTGCCGCCTCATTCTCATTTCCCTCTTTCAACCACAAAATACTGTTCTTCGTAACATCAGTAATTCCTTCCGTATTAATCTGCCATTTTTTAGGTAAGGGCTGTCCGGCTACCGGTGGGGTGACTACCATGTCCAGACTGGAGATTGTCCGATCAACTGTGCCAACATTAAACGACATTATATCTGTTTTCCTATGTTCATCCCCTTGTGGATCATCATATACTGCTTTTGCATACACCTTATATCCCGCCACTTTGGTACAGTTTTCTGTTTTATAGCTAATCTTCACTGTTGCAGTTCTGTTATCTTCACTATAATTTATGATTTTTGCATCAAAAATGTCATCTGCACGGTAACCCGCTCCATCATAGAAATTAAATGAAACATTTACTTTAGAAAAATCATAATATGAATTTATTTTTAAATCATACAAAAAATAAGATTTCTCATCATTTGAAACCAACTGTGCCGGTTCCGACAAGCTAGAATGAAATTCCAGATTGACTGCTTCACCTGTCATAACTATTTTACCTGTTCCATGATTTGGAAGCCGATAATAATAACATTGTTGAACGCTGTCATAGGTTGCACTTGCTTCTATTTCATTAACATCATCCGTAGAATATACAACTTTCGGTGCTGTCAAAAACCAATATTCTTTTCCATTATAACTGTCATCTCCCGGGTATATAGAAAAACAATCATACATTTTACTATCTATCATAGTACTTAGCATTATATGACAGTTTTTTAATCCGGTTCTATCAACTGTCCATTTTCCCGTATAATCGTCCGCCTTAGCATTCATCCCCTGCCAACCCCACAGCAGCAGCACCGCCGCTGCCAGCAGTCCGATTCTCTGTAATATCTTTTTCATCTGTTTCCTCAGAGGGATATTGTCAAGTGTGTAAGTAAGATTTTATGAAATTGCTTCTATTTTCATAAGAGAGCCTTCCATTACTTTTATACCATCTGTTAATTCAATATAGCTGATTACCTTTGTTTCTCAAAAAGAATAGTTTATACGCTTTAGATTTTAGTATCAAGTGTTGCCTGTGCAGGGGATTTTCCTGTCTCTGCAGTCTCTCTTGTAACATCATCAAGTGCTCCAGCTTTGATTGGCTTACCAATTTCCCAGTTAGGATCAGCCTTTTTTGCGGCATCATAAAAAGCCTGTCTGTAAATTCTCTCATATTTTTCAAGGGTGTACCCGGCAGCCAGCCTGTCCTTTTTGGACATTTTGCGATACAAATTGTTATACACATCTGTTCGTTTTGTTGTATCACCATTGCATACACCATTTTCACGCAGAAATTCTTTTTTTGTCAGTTCATACATTTCTTCTTTGCTGCTATCCGGAATTGATATGATCCTTCTTCTCGAATTCTCGTTGTCATCTGTCACCAAAAGTCCTGCCAATCCATTTACAGGATTAATATAATCTCCATCCTTATCATAATGACTCATCAGATTTTTTATTCCCTGAATATTGCCATACATCGCACCATTTCCGGCAGACATCATCTTCTTAATAGCTGCTTTATACTGTTTACTGTTCGTATTAATTCCAGCAGCTTTTAGCTGTGATTGAACAGAACTGCTATTAAGCTGTGACAACTGAAAACTACCTATTGCATTTACTCCTGATGTTCCAAATGATTTCTGAAATAAAAAAGCATAATCCGTTATCCTTGACATAAAACAGCCTCCCTGTCTGTTTCCACATTGCAAATTTATTTTTGTCTATTTTATGTTCTAGCATAAGTCATTATTTTAATTGCACACCTTACGGTTTCATATCAAAGTTCCTATGCCAGCACATCAAATGTCGAAACTCCATTTTCCATCACTCCTATAGAAGTTGAAGTACCTAGCAATTCCACCATTTTTCCTGTCAGGTCAGTTACATCTTTTCCATCAATTTTCAGATTATATTGCCGTTCTTCCTGCTCCTGTTTTTCGGCACGCTGTTTTTCCAGTCTTTCCTCTGTCTCTTTCTTTTCTGCTTTCCTTTTCACGAGTCTTTCTTCAAGTTCTTTCCTTGCTTTTTCTGTTCCAGGATCAACTTCATCTTGAGTACACATTACAGAACTCATACTATCATATCCATCTATAGTAATACTATAACTCAGTATCTTTGCTCCTCTTGCTGCCACATAAGCTCTTGACTGTTCTATTGTTTTTGGTATTAGCGATAAATTGTACTCCAACCATTGTTTTGTCTTTTCATCTCCCATAGCCTTTGACAAAAGAGAACTGTTTATATTTACGGAATAATCCCTGCTTCGTAAACAATCGTATTTTTGTGTTAAATAGTTCTTATATTCATGAGCATTCTTATATGTCCTGCCCGTTTTGTTTCCAGCATTTTGTGTATTGCCATAACTATTCGTATATGACGCATATGTTCCTATTCCTGTAACTGCCATATTAACATATCTCCTTTCATTATTCGGAGTCCTTCCAACTATGCCACCTGTTGGATTTCTCTCAGAATCAATATAATATTGATCACACGCTAGCTTCAAATATACTTTGACTAATACCTTTCTGCTTAACAGGTATACCATCATCAATATCAATGTTATAGTGCCCACTACTTGCACTGGAAACCGTTGAAGTATACCAATTACCATTACTTGCAGGCATAATCATATGATGCACATCCCCTGACTAGGAGACTGTGTTCCAGAAGATGAAATACCTGTAACTATAGCTTTGTTAGCAATTTTCGTATCATTAGTCAAATTTACCAATATAACAGATGAATCTACACCTGACATACTAATAATTGAGACATTTACTGATGATGTCTTTATTCTGGCAAGTTTTTTTCCCTCGAATTCTTTCTTATCTCAATCCATGCTATGCAGATTTATCACCTTGAATATTGATTTCCTTTTAGACCACCTGCATCTATACTTTAAAATCTAATCCACCAAGAGTATCATCCATCTGATCTAAAATACTTGTATCAAATGCATCTCCCGGCTTCCATCCAGGATTATTTTTCTTTACCAGTGTCTCCATTCTTGAAGCATAATCTCCAGCCATTCTGCTCAATGTCCACGAAGCGGAATTTCGCTGTTCAGAAGGAATCGTATTCAAATACTGTTTGATTACATCATGTCTCTTGCTTTCTTCTGGTATATATGCACCATTGCTACTGATAAAATCCTGCTTTACAACCTTTTCTAAATCCGACTTCACCTTATCCGATACAGACACTATCTTTTTCCAATCCTTACCATTGATACAACGGTCTGCCTGTTCCTTTGATAAAAAAGGTACACCATCTTTATTATAGTAATAATTGTTATTTCTATATTGACACCCAGAATCTACGGTCGTAATCCCAGTCTGCTTGTGTGAAGAATTTTTCTGAAAGAAGAATTTGTTTATTAGCAAACTTTGCGAAAATAAATTTTTATTGTTAATATTTACATTCATATTTCACTCTCTCCTATAATACAAAATTGTAGCCACATTACATTTTTAATATGTATAATATACTTTTATTGTTTCAGTGGATGTTGAAACTGTTCCTTTTGTAACAATCCATATTTTCCACTTGCCTGACGGATCAAAACCATTAAAATCATTAATTGTTATTGTTCCACTCTTACTTACTGTTGTATAATTAACATTTCCATTGCCATCTTCTACATATAAATAAAACGAATCACTTCCTGAACTAACCCTACTATACACCTCTATTTTTAAAATCTGAGGATTTGATCCACTTACAGACCCTGATGAAACAGTTGAAATATTTGATGCTGTCCCATATACAGAATTTAATTTTGTTGTTGTCTTAGTCCAATAATTTGTAGCCCTCACTGATACAGTAGAATTTATAGTTATTGTTTCTTCTGCCGGTGCAACTTCTGCTGCCGATACAGGAGTTACAAGAAGAGCTGTGCATAATACGATTCCACTCAAAAAATAAGATATAATTTTCTTCATCGTAAATACCTCCATAATAATATTTCAAAATAATATTATTAACATTTGTGTTTGTCATAATCATATCGAATGGCTTGAGTATTTAATTTCCATCAATGTAAACTTATCTTCTTCCAAAGCATTAATCTTTAGCCTTTAAATTTTAACACTCATCAATAACTGCGATAACTGATTTTGATTATGATGAATCATTGTATATTTTTCCTTAAATGATGTGATTGCACCATACATTTTCTCAATTAAATTTTCTGGGATTTCGTCCTTTCCCTTTGTTTTCTGTTCCCCAATGTAATCTGACGCTAATGCAGACCTTGATGTATTTTTGAAATTTTATTCATTTCTTCACCAATAAT
>ERZ859980.790-NODE-790-length-16655-cov-1.256024_pt1 | contig 16655 bp, 29 predicted proteins | sample MGYA00509984_ERZ859980 | MGnify/ENA primary metagenome ERZ859980 (study PRJEB30046, sample SAMN00715173) | human gut metagenome | study: EMG produced TPA metagenomics assembly of the A metagenome-wide association study of gut microbiota in type 2... | reverse complement strand
GATAAGATTCCGGAGGAGGGGGATAAGACTGTGATTACAGCATATGGCTATAAGTTTTCTGTTATGAGCGTTGAGGATAAGGTCATTAAGCAGGTAATGATTAAGAAACTTGCACCGGAACAAAAAAAATGATATTATAAAGTATAGATTATTTTTAAAAGTAGAAAAGAGGATACAAATTATGTCAGGACATTCTAAATTTGCGAATATCAAGCATAAGAAAGAGAAAAATGATGCTGCAAAGGGTAAAATCTTTACAATGATCGGTAGAGAGCTCGCAGTTGCAGTTAAAGAGGGCGGACCGGATCCGGCCAATAACTTCAAGCTTGCACAGGTAGTTGCCAAGGCAAAGGCCAACAACATGCCAAACGATACAATTGACAGAGGTATTAAGAAAGCTGCAGGTAACGCAGCGGCTGTTAATTATGAAACAGCAAGATATGAAGGATATGGACCAAACGGTACAGCTATTATTGTTGATGCCTTAACAGATAATAAAAACAGAACAGCAGCAAATGTTAGAAACTGTTTCACAAAAGGTGGCGGTAATGTAGGAACACAGGGTTGTGTATCATATATGTTTGACGAGAAAGGACAGATTATCATTGATAAGGAAGAATGTGATATGGATCCTGATGAACTTATGATGATGGCATTAGATGTAGGAGCTGAAGATTTTTCAGATGAAGAAGAAGTTATGAAATCTTAACTAATCCTGATGCTTTCAGTGAAGTTCGCGAAGCTTTAGAAAAAGAAGGAATTAAGATGGCAAATGCTGAAGTAACAATGATTCCTCAGAATTATGTTACATTAACAGACGAAGAAGCTATTAAGAAAATGAACATTATTATTGACAGATTAGATGAAGATGAAGATGTTCAGCAGGTTTACCACAACTGGGACGAATAGGATTAGATATTAATGAATACAGTATTATTTGATTTAGATGGAACATTACTTCCAATGGACATGAAAGAATTTACCGACATGTACATAAAACTTTTAAGTAGTAGACTGGAATCATCCAATTTTGATTCAAAGAAAATTGTTGCCGGGCTTTGGGTTGGCGTGAAAGCAATGGTTGCAAACGACGGTATTATTACAAATGAAGAGTGCTTTTGGAAAGCTTTTGCTAACTTCATGACAGGTGGCGGTGGAAAAATGGATTCCAAAGAAAAACGTAAGATTCAAAAAGAAATTACGAAGTTTTATAAAGAAGATTTTTCCATAGCAAGATATGTTACAAGCCCTCTTGAAACAGTAAATGAATGTATAGAAATTTTAAAAGAAAAAGGTTATACATTAGTTGTTGCAACAAACCCTATATTTCCGGAAGTGGCAATTTTAGAACGCTTGTCATGGACAGGATTATGTCAGGATGATTTTTCATTAATAACTACTTATGAGAATTCATGTTTTGCAAAACCTAACATTGAATATTATAAACATATATTAAAGGTTCTTGATAAGGATGCTGAAGATTGTTTAATGGTTGGAAACGATGTTACAGAAGACATGTGTGCTTCTCAAATAAGAATGGATGTATTTCTTTTAGAAGGTAATGTTATAAATGAAAATAATATTAATGTATCAGAAATAAAAAAAGGAAATTGGAATGTATTTAAGCAGTATATATCCAATCTTCCTACTTTAAAATAAAAATTAAAAAGGAAGAAAAGTTGTTAATATGACTTTTCTTCTTTTTACGTAATAGGAAATGTTACAGCTAATTCATGCTTTTTAGGCATAAAATTGTATATAATATAGGCATTTGCAACAGATTTATATATATTTTAAAATATAATATAGTTTAATAAAAAGTATGTCTATTGGAAGGAACTGATTAATATGGATAAGGATTTAGAGGTTAAATACAATAATTTAAAAGAATATTTAAAATCATTAGGAAGCGTGGCAGTGGCATTTTCAAGCGGAGTAGATTCTACATTTCTTCTGAAAGTTGCTCATGATGTATTAGGAGATAAGGCAATAGCCATAACATTAAATGCGGCGGCTTTTCCTGAAAAAGAAACTAATGACGCAAGAGATTTCTGTAAGAGTGAAGGCATTAAGCACATAATATGCGGTTATAATCCTTTGGATATTGAAGGCTTTGCTGACAATCCACCTGACAGATGTTATATTTGTAAGAAAGTAATTTTTTCTGAAATAAAGAAACTTGCAAAAGAAAATAATATTGCCTATGTGGCAGAAGGCTCAAATATGAGTGATAACGGCGATTACCGACCGGGCTTAAAAGCTATTGAGGAGCTTAAAGTAGTAAGTCCACTTCAAAAGGCAAATTTATATAAATCAGAAATTAGAGAATTGTCTAAAATTTTAGGTTTAAAGACTTGGGATAAGCCAAGTAAGGCGTGCTTAGCATCAAGATTTGCATACGGTGAAAAGATTACAGAAGAAAAACTTATGATGATTGATAAGGTGAAGATGTTATAATTAGTAAAGGCTATGTACAATCAAGAGTAAGAGTCCATGGAAATATTGCCCGTATTGAAATTCTTCCTGAACAAATAAATGATTTTATTGTAAATGACAGGGAAGAAGTAGCTACATTGTTTAAAAAAATCGGCTTTTCCTATGTAACCCTTGATTTACAGGGATATAGAACAGGTAGCATGAACGAAATTTTAAATGAAAAATAAAAAGAGAGTTAGTATGGATACAAAGGAATTATTACAGTTAGTTGCTGAAAAAAAGGTTTCTGTAGATGATGCATTATTAGAATTAAAGAAAGAGCCTTTTGAGGACTTAGGTTTTGCCAAGCCTGATTTTCACAGAAAGCTTCGACAGGGAGTTGGGGAAGTGATTTATGGTGCCGGTAAGACACCTGACCAAATAGCAAAGATTTCAGAAAGCTTCATAAAAAATAATCAAAGCAATATTCTTATTACTAGAATGAGTAAGGAAGCGTCAGATTATGTAGAGAAGTATTTAGAAGCTTTGGAAGTTACATATTTTTATGATGAAACATCAAAAGTTGGTATTGTTGGAAATTTGGTAGAAAAGGATGGCCTAGGCAAAATTGTTGTTGCAACAGGTGGCACAAGTGATATGCCTGGGCAGAAGAGGCGGCTCTTACGGCAGAATTTTTAGGAAATTATGTTGAAAGATTATATGACGTAGGTGTGGCAGGTTTGCATCGTTTGCTTGATAATGTGGATAAAATAATGGAAGCAAAGGTCATAATTGCCATTGCAGGCATGGAAGGGGCACTTGCCAGTGTTATAGGCGGTTTGGCAGATTGTCCGGTTATTGCCGTACCTACAAGTGTAGGTTACGGGGCAGCCTTTGGTGGTATAACCCCACTTCTTTCAATGCTTAATTCCTGCGCAAGTGGTGTAAGTGTTGTTAATATTGATAATGGTTTTGGAGCAGGCTATATGGCAAGTCTGATTAACCATATAACAAAATAATTTATAAGGATGATGAAAATGAAAACATTATATTTGGAATGTAATATGGGAGCAGCTGGTGATATGTTAATGGCAACTTTAGTTGAGTTACTTGACCAACCAGATGAATTTGTAAATGAATTTAATAATTTGAATATACCTAACATTAAATTAATAAAAGAAGAAAGCACAAAATGTGGAATTGTTGGTACTCACATGCGAGTAATGGTTAATGGTGAAGAAGAAGTAAGTGAAGATGTTAACGTACAGGAAAACAATGATTTACATGAACATGAACATGAGCACGAGCATACGCATAACAATGAACATGACCACGATCATAGTCATGGACACCACTCACATAGTAGTCTTTCTCATATTGAAGAGACTATTAATGGGTTAGACATTCCTGCTAAAGTGAAAAAAGATGCAGTTAATGTGTATGGTTTAATTGGCGAAGCAGAAGCTAAAGCTCATAATAAAAGTATCAAAGAGATACATTTCCATGAAGTAGGTACAATGGATGCCATTGCCGATGTAGTTGGTGTGTGTATGTTGATTGACAAAATCAATCCTGACAGAATAATGGCATCACCTGTTCATGTAGGCAGTGGTAATGTTAGATGTGCTCATGGAATTTTACCTGTGCCGGCACCTGCTACAGCGTATATTTTAAGAGAGGTTCCTTCATATTCAGGTAACATTAAGGGTGAGTTGTGTACACCAACAGGGGCAGCTTTACTTAAATATTTTGCAGATGATTTTGATGCCATGCCTATAATGAAAACTCAGAAAATAGGCTACGGTATGGGAAATAAAGATTTTCCAGTGGCAAATTGCGTTAGAGCTTTTTTAGGAGAAGAAGAGCAGAAAATGGATGATGTTCTGGAGTTGGTATGTAATATAGATGACATGACTGCTGAAGAAATAGGTTTTGCTACAGAAACTTTAATGAAAATGGTGCCTTAGATGTGTACACTACAAATATTAATATGAAAAAAAATCGCCCGGGAACAATGATTACATGTATGTGTAAAAATATAGACAAGGAAAAGTTCCTTAAATTAATTTTTAAATACACAACAACATTAGGCGTTAGAGAGTATATTTGTAAACGTTACGGACTTACAAGAAATGTTAAAACAATTGAAAGTTCATTAGGTGACATTTCATTAAAGGAATCTTACGGCTATGGAATATCAAAAGAAAAATTAGAATATGAAGATTTGGCTAGAATTGCAAAAGAGAAAAATCTTCATTAAAAGAAATAAAAAAAGAAATATTAAAGGAGATTTAATAGATGCATATGGCAGATGGTTTGTTGTCACCTGAAGTTGGCGTAGCAATGTGGGCTGTAACAGCAGGGGCAACAGCGTATGGTATAAAGAAAATAACAGACAGCGATTTGTCTGAAAAAAAACTACCGGTTATGGCTGTGTCAGGCGCGTTTGTTTTTGCAGCCCAGATGATTAATTTTACTATACCGGGGACCGGTTCAAGCGGTCATATAGGCGGTGGGATTTTACTGGCAATGTTACTTGGAGAATTTCCTGCTTTATTAACTATTGCATCAGTTTTAGTTATACAATGCCTTATTTTTGCTGATGGAGGTTTGCTTGCGCTAGGAGCTAATATTTTTAATATGGGTGTCATTCCATGTTTAATAGTATTTCCAATTATAAGAATGTTTTTGAAAAATAGCATATCCAAAACAAAACTTTCAGTATCGGCATTTTTAGGACCTGTGGTTGCACTTCAAATAGGTGCTTTTGGTGTTGTAATGGAAACACTTTTATCAGGGATAACAGAGTTTCCATTTAAAACATTCGTGGCGTTAATGTTACCAATTCATCTGGCAATTGGAGTAGGTGAAGGAATTGTAACAGCTGCGGTTGTTTTATTTGTTTGGAAAATGAGGCCTGAAATAATTAATTCGGCTTTATTTAAACAAAAAATAGACAAAAAAGTATCTGTAAAAAAAGTTACAGTGATTATTGGTATTGTTGCTGTTATAACAGCGGGATTTTTATCTCTTTATGCATCATCTAATCCTGATGGGCTGGAATGGTCTATGGAAAAAACAGCAGGTACTTCAGAACTTAAAAATAGTGATAAAACGCATAGTGTAATGAGTCAGATTCAGGAAAAATTATCAATACTGCCTGATTATGATTTTAAGTCGCAAAAAGAAAATGGAACATCGGCTTCAGGTATTATAGGAGCGGGTATAACTTTTTGCCTTGCGCTAGGAGCAGGTGGAATAATAACTTACGTTAAGAAAAAGAAAAATAAGTAATAGGAGATAGCTGTTACGGAAGGGGTAACCTATAAATTTAATGAGTGGTATAAGAGGTAAAGTAAATGAAATTTATTCGTTAGAACAGTTAAGTATAAAAAATACTATAATACAAATATACATCCATTAATAAAGATGATAGTTACAGTTGTCTATATTGTTTGTATACTTAGTGTCAGACGTTATGATTTACTTAGATTTTCATATTTTTTGTTTTATTTGATAATCACTACAGCCTTAGCAGAATTACCTTTAAAAATTGTTATAAAAAGAACAATGATTGCTTTGCCTTTTGTGCTTTTTACAGGTATAAGTAATCTGATTATAAACAGGGAAACAGCATTTTTTATTGGAAGAATTGCTATTACTTATGGTTTGATTTCTTTTGTTGTTTTGATTATTAGAACTATGTTTTCGGTTTGGGCTTTATTAATACTAATTGCTACAACGCGGTTTTCTGATTTGACAAAGCAGTTAATAAGATTACATATACCACCATTAATCGTTAATTTAATGGAAATGATATATAGATATATTGGGGTTTTGGCCGAAGAAGTTTCAACAATGCTTGTATCCTATAGATTAAAGAATCCGGCATACAGGTGGCCACATATTAAGCACATGGGTCCCTTTGTTGGAAATCTGTTTTTAAAAAGCATTAACAAGGCAGAAAGAATATATAACGCCATGAAATGCAGAGGTTATGGAAGCAAACAGGTTGCATATCAGAAAGAAAAGATTGCATTGAAAGATATAGTATTCTTTTTGGTATGTACTGTGTCCAGTGTGATTTTTGTTATATTATAGAGAAAATGCTTTTGCATTTTAGTATTGAATTTTTAGTGTTGAATTTTTAGTATTTAAATTTAAGTATTTAAGAGTTTGCTATTATATTTGAAAACAAGAGGAAGAAATATGCTTACAATTAATAATGTTACAGTTGAATATCCTGACGGAACAAAGGCAATAAATAATTTATCCCTGAATGTTAAGTCCGGGGAAAAACTTGCGCTAATAGGAGCTAACGGTGCCGGTAAGTCTACATTAATGTTAGCCATTGAAGGAATATTAGATAGTACAGGAGAAATTAAAATAGATGATTTAGTTGTGGACTCAAAAAACATTGTTAAAGTAAGACAGCAGGTGGGGATGCTTTTTCAAAATCCTGATGATCAGTTATTTATGGCTACTATATATGATGATATTGCTTTTGGCCCTAGAAATGCAGGTTTAGATGAAGAGTCTGTAAAATATAGAGTAGAAGACAGATTAAAATTATTGAATATTGAACACTTGAAGGACAAAACAGCCCTTAATTATCAGGTGGCGAGAAAAGAATGGCAGCCTTAGCTACTGTTTTGGCAATGAAACCAAGTGTTATGTTATTAGATGAACCAACAGCCTTTTTAGATCCTAAGGCAAGGCGTAATCTCATTAATGTCTTAAATTCCCTACCACATACAATGCTTATAGCCACTCATGACTTAACCTTTGCAAAAGAGGTTTGCAGAGAAGCAGTTGTTATTAAAGATGGTAATTTCTTTGCAAAAGGAAACTGCGATGAGATTTTGTATAATCAGGAATTAATGGATGAGGGTGCATAGAAGCAATTATGTAAATAAAAGAAAAGACGAAAAAAGAGATTGCCTATTACTAAAAATAGACAATCTCTTTTATGATGTTTATTAAAAAATTCTGTTACATTAAAAGTATTCCACTAGGGATATGCATATTTGCTCCAATTATTGGAAAAGCCACTAAAAAATTTCAAAACACTATTCATAAATATTTTGATAAATTTGTTCAGTGTATTCATAAATTAAAGCTTCGTCAGCGTTTTCAAACTGATGCATTAATAAATCTTTAATTTTGTCAGCACGACTAAAATATAATATTTCTTCAGGCTCGCTTAAATCTAAACCTTCATCTAAAAGCTCTTTTGAAATATTGTCTTTTGCCCAAGCTAAAATTTCTTCAATTAACTTATCTTCGGCTTCAGCATCAATTTTTACCTGCTTTGCATGCATAAAAGAAACAATGCCTGCAATAATAAATATAATGAAAATTCCACCCATTACAGAATCAAACAACCATGCCGTAGATGCGTTGATTGGAAGTGGTATAATATCAGCAAAAACTAAAATCATAAAAATAATTCCTGCGATACCAACAATAAGCATTGTTAAGGCTGATGATGTAATGTCCTTATATTTATCTGATAGTCGTACAAAGGAATGGACTTTGTTATCTGTATAATCGTACAGGCTTTTAGGCAATTTGTTTTCCTGCACATCTGAAGTATTGTTGTTTTCGAAATTGCTATCTTCCATATTGTGCCTCCTTAAAAAGTAACTGATATTCATAAACTAACACTATTATAAACTATTAAATGGTTATAAACAAGTAAATGATATTTATTTTTACTTTCAAATAGAGTACAATAAGTCTATTGCAAATAAGGAGATACAGATGAAAATTACATTATTAACAGTAGGAAAAATTAAAGAAAAGTTTTATGTGGATGCCATAAAAGAATACAGCAAAAGATTATCAAGATATTGTAAATTAAATATCATTGAAGTTGCTGATGAGAAAACAACAGAAAATTCAACGGAAGCAGAAATCAATATTGTAAAAGAAAAAGAAGCAGCAAGACTTAGCAAGCATATATCGGAAGGGGCTTTTGTCATAACTCTTGAAATCCTTGGTAAACAGTTGGATTCAGTGGAATTATCAAAGAAAATTAATCAGTTAGGAATAGAAGGAAAAAGCCATATTATATTTATAATAGGCGGTTCCCTTGGATTACATGAATCAATATCAAAACAGGCTGACTTCAAATTAAGCTTTTAAAAATGACATTTCCACATCAGTTAATGAGAGTTATTCTTTTAGAACAGATTTACAGAAGCTATAGAATAATAAATAATCAGCCATATCACAAATGATGGTGTGGCTGATAAAATAATAGTGTGGTTGATAATTTGTAATGATTTAGCAGATTACATAGAACAAGAGATAATAATTGATTTATATTAGAATGGATATTCGTAAACAGTTATATGAAAATAGTCATAAAAAATAGAGGTGTAAGTTCACAAATTGACTTATACCTCTATTTTCTATTTAATGTAAAATTTAATATTTATTCGAAATAATATCTTTTAAAAATTTGGTCCAAAATACATAATACCATTCTTCAAGGTCTTTCCTTTAATCTTGTAAAGTTCACTGACGGTAACAAGCTCATAACCTTTTTTTCTAAGCTCCGGTAGGGCTTTGATAAATCCGTTAACAGATGTTGGATGAATGTCATGTAACAAGATAATTTGGCCATCGCCTGCATGATTAATAACATAATTTTTTATGTATTTAACATTACGATATTTCCAATCTTCTGTATCAACAGACCAATAAATCATAGGTGCTTTTGCATTCTTGCTAACTATGGAGTTGTAATTTCCATAAGGTGGTCTAAGTAATGTTGGATATTCTCCGGTTACATTTTTAATTGCATTTCTTGCATAAGAAATTTCTTTCTTAACATTTTTCTCAGATAAAATCTTTAAGTTCTTATGTGACCATGTATGTGAACCAATCTCCATGCCAAGATTATATTCTCTTTGTAACTGCTTTTTAAATGAATTAGCACGATTACCTAATACGAAGAAAGTAGCTTTGCTTTCGTGCTTTTTCAATGCTGATAAAAGTTTGTCTGTGTATTCACCAGGGCCGTCATCAAAAGTAAAAGCTACATATTTAAGTTTCTTTACAACCGTAACTTTGCATTTTGCAGTTTCATTTGTGTATTTAGAACGAGCCTTAATATAAGCTGTACCTGTTTTTTTACCTTTAATAACACCGTTTTTTACTGTTACAACTTTGTTGTTTGTGCTTATCCAAACAACAGGTTCATTTTTGTATTTTTTATTTTTATCATAAGTTGTCTTTAAGTCTAAAAATCTTTTTTGATTTTTACCAACACGCAAAGAAGTAGATGTTAATTTTAAAGTCTTAATCTTGTTGTAAGGATCTCTTACTTCAATTTTGCATCTTGCTTTTATTTTGCCGGTTTCACCTTTGCAGACAATATATGTAGTTCCTGCTTTTAAAGCTGTAATCTTGCCTTTGCTATTAACACTTGCAATGGAAGTGTTTTTGCTAACCCAGACAACAGGTTCTTTTGGTGAAGATGAATCCTGTTGGTATTTTAAGCTGGCTTTGATAATTGCTTTCTTTCCTTTAGTTATGGAAAGAGATAACTTGTCTAACTTTATGCTTTTCAACAGTTTGTAATTAGTTGTAGCTATGTTAGGTTTTTGATTAGCTGTTGTTTCATTTCCTTTTGCAACTGTATTAATCTTGTGATTTGTCATCCCTAAAAAAGTATATCCGAGACTACAAAACAGACCTAGCACAAGAAAAACAATTAATGCTTTCTTTAGTTTCTTCATATAAGTTACCATCCTTTTTGTTTAATTATTTTTTTCATCTCACTAATTGTAACACATATAAAAATAAATAGAATATATTTTTTTATCTTTCATATATTTTTTTAAGGAGAATTATAAAAATGGAAAATATATACAGATATTTTAATTGTAAAATAAGACAAGTTTTAGAAAAATATGAAATAAAAAACATATATGAAATTAGAATCAGAGTAAACAAAAATGTGATTTTAAATACAGGTATGGGTGAAATTATACTTGATGTTATATGTAATGAAAAAGATGTTATCGATACTTTTAATTTGATTACAGAATATTCTGCCTACGCATACGAGCAGAGTATGGCTGAAGGGTTTATTACAATTCCAGGCGGCCATAGAGTAGGCATTGGTGGTTATATGGCAGGAACTATTTATGATAAGCCCATTATTAGAAATATTAGATTTATTAATTTTAGAATAAATCATCATATAAAAAAATGCAGTGAAATGATTTTTCCTAAATTATACAAAAATAATCACTTGTGTAATACATTGATAATTTCACCACCGGGACTTGGCAAAACAACATTACTTAGAGATTTAGTTTATAAAATTAGTGAAAATTTCGCTGGTACAAGTTTATGTGTCATTGATGAGCGAAATGAAATCAGTGGTTGTTACAAAGGCGTTCCAACAATGGATTTAGGAAAAAGAACAGATGTTATAAGCAACTGTTCCAAATCAAAGGGGATACTTATGGCAATAAGGTCAATGGCACCAACATTAATTGCAGTAGATGAAATAGGAACAGCACAGGATATTGAGGCGTTAGAATATGCTAATTTGTCAGGAATTTTTATAATCGCCACAGTCCATGGAAAAAATCAGGCGGCTGTAATAAAAAAGCTTGGAAAAGATTTTGTAGATTTGTTCGAAAAAAAGATTTGTATATTAAATATTGGAGAGTACCTATGTATTTAAAAGTAATTGGAGTGCTTATTGTTGTAACAGCGTGCAGCTTAATGGGTTTTGCTCTGGCAAATGAGTATATAGCAAAAATAAATAACTTAGATGCATTTAAGAAAAGTTTAAGAATTCTTAAAGGGAAAATTAAATATGATAATTTATCAGTTTTTGAGCAATGGAACTTATAAAAATAAATAATAATGTAATAGAAAACTTTTATCATAAAGTAAGCGAAGTTTATTTTATGGAAGAAAAAACATTATTTGAAAGCTGGAAAATGGCAGTTAACAAATATTTGAAAAAAGAAATTAAATTTGATAAGCAGGAAACGGACGTAATACTTACTTTTGGAACTAATCTTGGTGTAACAGATAGGAAAACACAACTAAGTAACATTGATGAATGTATTAATGATATACAGGAAGTGATTTTGCAATTAAAGGAAGAAAAGAATAATAAGTGTAAATTATACAAATGCCTGGGAACCTTTTCAGGAATCCTAATTGCTGTTTTATTAATATGAGATGAAAGGAACAATTATGGAAATAAATATGATTTTTAAAATAGCGGCAGTTGGTATAATTGTGTCGGTTGTAGGTCAGATTTTAAAACACAGCGGTAGAGAGGAACAGGCTTTTTTGACAAGTCTGGCAGGTCTTATATTAGTCTTAACGTGGATTGTCCCATACATATATGAGCTTTTTGAAACAATAAAGAAATTATTCAGGTTGTAAGGACAGGTAAAAGATGATTGCAGTAGGAGTTATTAGTATTGCCACGGTGGTTTTGGGAATTCAGTTTAAAAATGTTAAACCCGAATATGGAATATTATTATCCATAACAGGATGTTTAATTATATTTATAATGATGCTTACAAAACTTACTTACATTATAAATATATTTAACCAGATATCAGAATTGACCAATGTTAGCAAAGAATACATTAAAATATTGTTAAAAATAACAGGTATAACCTTTATATGCGAAATTACTTCAGATATATGTAAGGACTGTGGATATGTTGCCATATCCAATCAGGTTCAGATATTTGGAAAAATATCAATTCTGGTTATTAGTTTACCTATTTTTTCAGAGTTAATATTACAAATAGGAAAAATGTTATCTTAGGGTTAATTGATTTATGAAAAAGATTATTTTAATTATAATGTGCATCACTGTTACTTTGTCAGTTGGCAATGTTGCAAAGTGTAGTGATAAAAATATAAAAGAAAAATCATATAATGAAGAAACGTTTATCAGTATGGATGATTTTCAATTTGATGAGCCACAAAGAATTCTTAGAGAGTCCGGCAACAGAGATATAAGTGTTAAGGAAATTATAAACAATATTATAAAAGGAAAGCTTCTTACGGTTTTTGGAGAAATATTTAAGAGTCTGTATTATAAAACGCTGGGTAATAATGGTTATCTTCTTAAAAATATTTGGCAATTGTTCTTAACAATAATTGTTTCATGTTTTTTTACTAACTTTGCAAAAGTCTTTTCAAAAGATGATATTTCAGAAACAGGCTTTTTTATATGTTATATGGTTTCGGTTACATTTATGTTTGGTCTTTTCAGTGAACTGTGTAATATTGCTGTTGATTTTGTTGAGTTGTTACTTAAATTTATGTATGGAATTGTACCAACATATTTTTTGTCAGTGGCAATTACGGGACAAGTTTCGGCTTCGGGTTTTTATCAGCTTTGTTTGGTAATTATATCAGTAGCCCAATTTGTTTTCCTACATATAATAATTCCGCTAATTAAAATATATGTTGCAGTTAGCATAGTGAACAACATATCTAAGGAAGACTTTTTGTCAAGAACAGCAGTGGTGATTGGAAATATAGTGAATTTTCTTATGAAAACTTTTGTGGGAATCGTAACAGGACTGATATAATACAGGCTCTTATTTTGCCGACAATTGATAGCACAAAAAATCAAACCATAAGAAAGGTAATAGGAAGTGTGCCGGTTGTTGGAAATAGTACAGATGCAATAACAGGCATATTTTTAGGCTCTGCCAATCTGATAAAAAATGCAATTGGAGCAACGGCTATTATAGTGATTGTTGTTTTGTGCGCTGTACCCTTTCTTAAAATACAGTTATATTCGTTTCTAATGCAAATAGTGGCTGCTTTGGTTCAGCCTATTGCAGATTGTAGAATTGTTGCCAGTTTTAATTCCATGTCCATAGGAATGCGAATGCTTGCAAAAGTCATAACCGGTTGCAGTCTCTTATTTATAATAAGTATTGCTATCATATGTATGTGTACGGGAAAGGGGTAAAATGGAATTTATATATAGTTATATTAAAAATATTTGTATATTTATGTTGGTAATTACAATTATTACGAATATTTTCCCAGAAAAAAGATACATAAAGTACATTAAATTTTTTGCGGGCATCCTTTTGATTTTAATTGTTTTGTCTCCGGTTTTTAAGATTACCAAAAAAGATATTAATGTGGATAGAATAATTACAGAAAATATTAATATAGATGCAAAAAATCAGTTAGACACCCGGCTAAATGATTTTGAAAAGAAAATAGAAGAGAGGCTAAGTGAAAAGTATGGAAATGAAACAGGAAATAATTGACAAGCTTACTAACCTGAAAAAGGTAGGGAAAGAAAAAATAATTTTATTGGCACTTGCAGGCATATTATTAATTGGTTCATCATATTTTGAAAAAGTAGATAATAAAGAAAAAACAGTCAAACACACAGAAAAAAGCATATCAAAGGAAAGCTATGAGAACAAAACTAAAAAAGAAATCATAAATATGATAGAGAGTATAGATGGAGTTACAATGTAAATGTAATGATTACTTTCAAATCAGGTAATGAAAAAATTTTACAGGTTGATAAAGAGGAAAGTCAAGAATCCGGGGAGAAAAAATCTTCTAAAGTTTCAACAGTTATCTTTAATGGAAGTCATGAAGAATATCCTTACATTATAAAAGAAATATATCCGCAAATTGAAGGTGTGGCAGTTACGGCAAAGGGACTAAAGGATGCTGAAAAAGTAAATGAAATAACAAATATGATTAATGCATTATTTAATATACCCGTTCATAAAATATCTATAATTAGTAATGATTAAAAGGAGGAGTTATGAAAAAAATCTTAAAGAAAAATCAATTCATTGTTACGTTCTTAGCTGTGTTAATTGCAGTGGCAGGATATCTTAATTATTCTGCAAACCTTGATAAGAAAAATGAATCAAAAAAGGTAACTAATGATACATACGAATCAATTTATTCCAAAGATAATTTACTTACAAATAATGAAGACATAGAAAGTATGGATAAAGAAGAAGAGACTACAGAGGAACCGGGAGCTGCTGTTCTTACAAATGGAAGCACATTAAGTTCTTATATGGTTCAGGCAAAACTGAACAGAGAGCAGACAAGATCTAAAAACAAAGAAACACTGTTAGAAGTAATAACAATAACGATATAGGTGATAAGGAAAAAAAGAAAGCTGTTAAATCAATGGTTAAAATTACTGAAAACAGTGAAATGGAAAACAATATTGAAACATTGCTTAAAGCAAAAGGATTTAACGATATTATAGTTACCATAAATGATAATCAGGCAGATGTTATTTTATCAGACACAGAAGTAAGTGATGAGAAAAGAGCACAGATTGAAGATGTTATAAAAAGAAAAACAAATATATCTGTAACAATATAACTATTACACCGGCAAAATAAAAAAAGAAAAACGATATATGAAAGTCTTTATTACAATAGAAGAATCATATATCGTTTTCTTTATTTATGCATATGTTTTTTTATGGCATCAATTGTTTCCTGACTAATAACATGTTCAATTCTACACGCATCTTCAGTAGCAACATCTTCAGATACACCAAGTTTTATAAAACATTCAGTTAAAATCTGATGACGTTCATATATCATTTCCGCAAGACTTTTTCCGTCATCAGTTAAATATATAAAACCGGAATCTGTTACAGTTATATAGTTGTTTTCTCGAAGATGTTTCATGGCGATGCTGACACTTGATTTTTTAAATCCTAGTTCATTAGCAACATCAACAGAACGAACAACAGGAAGACGCTTACTTAAAACAAGAATTGTTTCTAAATACATCTCTGAAGATTCATTACTTTTCATTAATAAGCTCCTTTTCACTTTTATAAAAATGATTATATCAAAAAATAAGGCAAAATTCAATTTGTGTATTATTGTGTTTTTTTGCTATATTTACAATAAGGAATATACATAACAAACAAAAATTAGTAAGGACGAAAAAATATTATTGACATCTAATGTAAGTTAGGCTATACTAACTAAAGTGAAAAATTAGCAACAGAGAAAAGAGGAACTTATGATGCCTTTAACAATGTGAATTCAGGGGAAGAAAATGAAATAAAAAGAGTTGGTGGAAAAGAAGAAACTAGACGCTTCCTTGAAAACTTAGGTTTTGTACAAGGAGCAAAAGTTACTGTTGTGTCTCAAATTGGAGGCAACGTTATTGTTAATGTAAAAGAATCCAGAGTCGCAATTGCAAAGATATGGCCAATAAGATAATGGTTTAATTAATACATAAAGGAGAGGAGCTTTTTATGAAAACGTTAAGAGAAGTAGCAGTAGGTCAAACTGTTAAAGTTAAAAAACTTACTGGCGACGGCCCTGTAAAAAGAAGAATCATGGATATGGGAATAACTAAAGGCGTGGAAGTATATGTTAGAAAAGTTGCACCACTTGGTGATCCTGTAGAAGTAACTGTTAGAGGTTATGAATTATCTTTAAGAAAAGCAGATGCCGAAATGATTGAAGTAGAATAATTTTTTTTACTACACAGTTAGGAAACACTAACGAAAGATAGCAAAGACAAACAATGGGAGGAAAATAGTAATGTCGATTAAAATTGCATTGGCTGGTAATCCAAATAGTGGTAAAACAACTTTGTTTAATGCCCTAACAGGATCAAACCAATTTGTAGGTAACTGGCCTGGAGTAACAGTAGAAAAAAAAGAAGGTAAATTAAAGGGACATAAAGATGTTAAGCTTATGGATTTACCTGGTATTTATTCTTTATCACCATATACTTTGGAAGAAGTTGTGGCTAGAAATTATCTTATTAACGAGGTACCTGATGCAATCATCAATATTGTTATGGTACAAATATAGAAAGAAACTTATATCTTTCAACACAGATTATGGAACTTGGTATTCCTGTAATAATGGCTATTAATATGATGGATATCGTTGAAAAGAAAGGTGATAAGATTCATATTGACAAACTTAGCGAAAAGTTAGGTTGTGAAGTTGTTGAAATATCTGCTTTAAAAGGAAATGGAATTAAAGAACTTGCAAACAAAGCAGTTAAACTTGCTGAAAGCAAGAGGAAAATAAAATTGTACATAAATTTAATGAAAAGGTTGAAACAATCATTGATGAAACTGAAGTTCTTTTATCATCAGAAGTACCTGATGCACAGAAAAGATTCTTTGCAATTAAGTTGTTAGAAAAAGATGATAAGATTTCAGAAAACTTAAAGGTTGTTCCAAATGTAAA
>ERZ859980.789-NODE-789-length-16677-cov-1.996450_pt1 | contig 16677 bp, 18 predicted proteins | sample MGYA00509984_ERZ859980 | MGnify/ENA primary metagenome ERZ859980 (study PRJEB30046, sample SAMN00715173) | human gut metagenome | study: EMG produced TPA metagenomics assembly of the A metagenome-wide association study of gut microbiota in type 2... | reverse complement strand
CGGCGTATGTGCTCTGATGCAGGCTGGTTTCGAGACTCTGGTTGAGGCTGGTTACGATCCCAGAAATGCATACTTCGAGTGTATCCATGAGATGAAGCTGATCGTAGATCTGATCTACCAGAGTGGTTTCGCAGGCATGAGATATTCTATCTCCAACACCGCTGAGTATGGTGACTACATCACCGGCCCCAAGCTGATTACCGAGGAGACCAAGAAGACCATGAAGAAGATCCTGTCCGATATTCAGGATGGTACTTTTGCTAAGGAATTCCTGTTAGATATGTCTCCCGCAGGCAAGCAGGTTCACTTCAAGGCTATGAGAAAGCTTGCTGCTGAGCATCCTTCCGAGAAGGTCGGCGAAGAGATCCGTAAGCTTTACAGCTGGAACAACGAGAGTGATAAGCTGATCAACAACTAATCAACTGTAAAAAATCCAATGCTATGACAAAAGGGCTGTGTAAGAATGTAAAAGTTCTGACACAGCCTTTTTTGGCAAAAAATCAGTTGTTTTCAAAGGAAAACCGCAAAAACAAACTGGAAAATACATATTAATTGCGATAAAATGAATAAATAAGCCCGGAAAATAGAAACGTGACATTGAAACATGAAACAGATCTGCGGACAGGAAAAGACATAAATGCGCAGATCACGGAAAGGCATGAAAAGCGGTATGAAAGATTTTGAAGCAAAAACATCCCCCAGGCAGAAAATGGATATCGAAAGCTGGTTTATCGAATGTTACCGGAACAATCAGGGGCATCCTCTGCGGACGTTAGTGCATCTGTACAAGGGAAATTATCATAAATTTGTTCTGGCAGTCATCTGCTTTTTTGCAAAGCATGCCTGCGTCTGGGTACTGCCGATCATTACGGCCAATATCATCAATGATGTGACATCCCACAACCCGTATACTTTTCGGAACATTATTTTTTACAGTATTCTGGAAGCAGGGCTGATCCTGCTGAACATTCCGATGAACTATCTGTATACTTCCTACAAGAGTCTGGCCACCCGCTATGCGGAGACGGGACTGAGGAAAGCATTGATCCGAAAGCTTCAGCAGTTATCCATTTCCTATCATGTGGAGACTCAGTCCGGGCGATTGCAGTCCAAGATCATGCGTGATGTGGAAGCGGTAGAGGGGCTTTCCACACAGTTATTTTTAAGCATTCTGAACATTGCGCTGAATATCGGTGTGGCGCTGGTGGTCACCATCAGCAAGAGCCGGATCGTATTTATCTTTTTCCTTTTGACCACACCGGTAGCAGCCATCACCATGGTCACTTTCCGGAATATCATGAAAAAACGGAACACTGAATTCCGTAAGGAAATGGAAGAGACTTCCGCCAGAGTCATGGAAATGGTGGAACTTGTGCCTGTGACCAGAGCACATGCCCTGGAGGACGAAGAAGTGGCAAAAATGAGCGGCCAGCTTTTTTCTGTGGCGGAAAAAGGCTACAAACTGGATCTGATCCAGGCATTGTTTGGCTCGGTGGGCTGGGCAGTATTCCAGATCTTCCAGGTGATCTGTCTGGCATTTACCGGATATCTGGCCATTGGCGGCAAAATTCAGGCAGGCGATATCACATTGTACCAGAGTTATTTTGCCACGGTAGTCAATCAGGTGTCCTCCATCGTCACCCTGCTGCCTACCATTGCCAAGGGTATTGAATCCGTCAATTCCATCGGTGAAGTATTGTTATCTGAAGATATCGAAGATAATGAGGGCAAGGAAAAACTGGAACAGGTGACCGGTACTTTTGATTTTGAGGACGTATGTTTCCATTATAAAAATAACGAACATAATGTATTGAACCATCTGAATCTTCATGTGAAATCGGGAGAGACTATTGCACTGGTGGGAGAATCCGGCGCCGGAAAGTCTACGATTCTGAATCTGGTCATCGGTTTTAATCAGGCGGAAAGCGGAAAAGTCCTGATCGATGGCAAGGATATCAGTAAGATCGATCTACGCACCTACCGAAAGCACCTGGCGGTAGTTCCCCAGACTTCGATCCTGTTCTCCGGAACGATCCGTGACAATATCACTTACGGTTGCGAAAATGTGTCGGAGGAAGAACTGCAGAAAGTGATCAAAGCTGCCAATCTGTCGGATCTGATCGCATCACTGCCTAAGGGTCTGGATACCATGGTGGGAGAGCACGGCGGCAAACTGTCTGGCGGTCAGAGACAGCGTATCTCCATTGCCAGAGCACTGATCCGGGATCCGAAGGTGATCGTACTGGATGAAGCCACCTCGGCTCTGGACAGTATTTCAGAAAAGCTGATCCAGCAGGCGCTGAACAATCTGACAGAAGGGCGTACCACCTTTATCGTGGCCCACAGACTGTCCACTATCCGGGATGCCGACAGGATCTCGGTCATTGCAGACGGTCGCTGCGCAGAGTACGGCACTTATGAAGAACTTATGGCTCTGCAGGGAGAATTTTATCAGTTGAAACAGATTCAGAGCTGATGGAAAACAGAAAACAGAAAAGTTGCTTGAAACGTATGTTCGGCTATGGTATGATAAACATATCGTAGCCGATTTTTACAGGTTACTATTTGCAGGACAGAAAGACGAGGACTTAGTATATATGTTTGCATATGTGAATGGCTTTTTGGAAGATGCCACGGTAGATAACGCTGTGATCGATGTCAACGGATTTGGTATCAATGTAAGGATTTCTGCGGATACAGCCTCCAGGCTGCCGGGAATCGGAGAAGAAGTTCGGCTTTACACTTATACCTATGTGAAGGAAGATGCCTTTTTACTATATGGTTTCTCTCCCGAAGTGATCTGGAAATGTTCAAGCTGTGCATTACAGTCAGCGGAATCGGTCCAAAGGGAGCACTGGCAATATTATCGGTCATGGATGCAGATGATCTGCGGTTTGCCATTATGTCCGGGGATGCCAAGGCAATCTCCAGGGCCCCGGGAGTGGGAGCCCGGACGGCGCAGCGCCTGATTCTGGAATTAAAAGATAAGATCTCCATTGATGATACACTGATCTCCAGAGAGATCGCCGCAGGCGGAGCCCAGGGAATCCTGACTGCCGGCAGCCTGCACATTGACAGTGAGAAGAAAAAGGAAGCCGTGGAAGCACTGGTGGCACTGGGATACGGACAGGCAGAGAGCCTCAAGGCTGTCAATGCCCTTGAGGATGTGGAGACCATGGATTCCGGCGCGATTCTGAAAGCTGCCCTGAAAAAATTGTTTTAAGGAACCGGATAAATTATGCCTAGAAGAATGATAGAGACAAATATCACAGAAGAAGATATCAAACTGGAAGGCTCTCTGCGGCCCCAGACACTGGACGACTATATCGGCCAGTCCAAGATCAAAGAGAATCTGAAGGTGTATATTACCGCAGCAAAGCAGCGCGGAGATGCACTGGACCATGTGTTGTTCTATGGACCTCCCGGACTGGGCAAGACCACGCTGGCAGGAATCATAGCCAACGAAATGGGTGTGCATATGAAGGTGACCAGTGGCCCTGCGATTGAAAAGCCCGGTGAAATGGCGGCGATCCTGAACAATCTGGAGGAGGGAGATCTGTTATTCGTGGATGAAATCCATCGGCTGAACCGTCAGGTGGAAGAGGTACTGTACCCGGCCATGGAGGATTACTGCATCGATATTATGATCGGAAAGGGTTCCAGTGCCAGATCTGTGCGTCTGGAGCTGCCGAAATTCACTCTGGTGGGAGCGACCACCCGTGCCGGACTTCTGACTGCACCTCTGCGGGATCGTTTCGGCATGATCCATCATCTGGAATTTTATACCATAGAGGAATTACAGCAGATCATCATGCATCCGCCCGGATCCTGGACGTGGAGATCGAACCGGCCGGAGCAAAGGAAATGGCCAGAAGAAGCCGCGGTACACCGAGACTGGCGAACCGGATCTTAAAACGTGTCCGTGACTTTGCACAGGTTAAATACGACGGGATCATTACCGAGGAGGTAGCCAGAACGGCATTGGATCTGATGGATGTCGATAAGATGGGACTGGACCATATCGACCGCAATATTCTGGTCACGATCATTGAGAAATTCGACGGAGGTCCCGTGGGTCTGGATACCCTGGCAGCTGCCATCGGTGAAGATGCCGGTACGATAGAGGATGTCTACGAACCCTATCTGATCAAGAACGGATTTCTGAACAGAACACCCAAAGGCCGTGTAGTCACAGATCTTACCTATCATCATCTGGGACTGAATTGATACGTGCAGCTTACGAAATTTTACTTGCCACCCTATACATTCTGATATATAATAAATCTTGTATTATATTTTTGCGTAAATGGCATATATTGTGTTTTTCAAAAGAGTGTTAAGAGGGGTGTTGAGATGTCACCTAAGACAGATACAGAAGTGATCATAGGCGGAAAAGTATTTACTTTAAGCGGCTATGAAAGTGAAGATTATATGCAGAAAATTGCTTCCTACATCATGGAAAGATTACCGAATACGGGAAGTTGGACGGCTTTCGCAGACAACCTCTGGATAAGCAGAACATTCTGCTCCAGTTGAATATTGCAGATGATTATTTTAAAGCCAAGAAGCAGATCTCCATTCTGGAGGAAGAACTGCAGGGCAAGGAAAAAGAGCTTTATGATCTGAAGCATGAACTGATTTCAGCACAGATCAAACTGGAAAATGCAGAAAAGCAGGGGAAGGAACTGCAAAAGCAGTTAAATGAAGACGCCAAAAAGATTGTACGTCTGGAGACAGAATTAAAAGACAAATAAATTGATAGCTGTCCGTTTTCGGGCAGCTATTTGCTTATATGAATCGAATGCAATAGAGGAAATCTGAAATCTATGAAAGCAGCAAAAAAAGTAGAATTACTGGCACCTGCCGGAAATGCGGAAGCCTTTTACGGGGCTATCCATGCCGGTGCGGATGCTATATATCTGGGTGGCAGCCGTTTCGGGGCCAGAGCTTATGCGGAAAATTTTTCGGAAGAAGAACTGGTTGCCTGCATCCGGTATGCTCATCTTTTTCAGCGAAAAGTATATCTGACGGTAAACACACTGGTAAAAGAATCGGAATTTTCCGGACTGTATGAATATGTATTGCCCTATTACCGGGCCGGACTGGATGGGGTGATTGTCCAGGACATGGGAGTGTTTGCATATCTCAGAGAACATTTTCCAGGGATGGAACTCCATGGAAGCACTCAGATGACCATTACAGGGGAGTATGGGGCAGCTTTTCTGAAGGAACAGGGGGCCTGTCGTGTAGTTCCCGCCAGAGAGCTGAGCCTTGCGGAAATCCGCAGGATCAAGGAAGTCACAGGGCTTGAGATCGAATGCTTTATCCATGGAGCCATGTGTTATTGCTATTCCGGACAGTGCCTGTTCAGCAGTATTCTGGGGGGCAGAAGTGGCAACAGAGGACGTTGTGCCCAGCCTTGTCGCCTGCCCTATACCACTGGAAAACATCCGAAGGAATGTTATCCTTTAAGCCTGAAAGATATGTGTACCATTGAATATATTCCGGAGCTTCTGGAGGCAGGGATCGACTCCTTTAAGATCGAAGGCCGTATGAAGAAGCCGGAATATGCCGCCGGAGTTACGGCAATTTATCGCAAATATATTGACCAGTATTATGCGGATTCCAAAGCTCCTCAGAAGATTTCTGCGGCAGATATGCATACGCTTTCCTGCCTCTATATTCGCAGTGAGAGACAGGATGGTTATTATCACAAGCACAACGGCGGGGAGATGGTGACTCTGGACAGCCCGGCTTACAGCGGTAGTGATGAGACTTTGCTTCAGAATATCCGGAAGAAGCATCTGGAACACAGGCTGACCCTTCCGGTATCCATGCAGGCTGAATTTCTGACCGGGGAGACCGCAAAATTGTATTTGTGGACCGGAGAAAGTGCCGTCACCGTAGAAGGGAATGTGGTAGAAGAAGCTTCCCGACAGCCCATCACACAGGAAAATATAGCAAAACAGCTGGGGAAACTTGGCGACAGTCACTTCCATCTGGAGGACTCCATCGGAATCCGGGTAAGTGACAATGCTTTCTACCCGTTAAAAGCTATCAACGAGTTACGCCGAAAGGGACTTTCCCTGCTGGAAGAACAAGTGATCCTTGCAAACGGCTTCCTTTATGAGAGAACTTCCGAAAAAGCTCCGACACTGGCTGACGATGGTGATTTTCGGAAAAACGATAGTATAAAGTCTCAAAAATCCGATGAAAAATGGGCTATCACGATACGGACCCCGGAACAATGGCAGGGCTTTTGCAGTTCATCCTTCTGGAAAGATCCGGTCAGAACCGCCGGACAACTCAGACTCTATCTGGATGCGGATTTCCTGTTACAGGATCCGTCCGCTGCGGAGAAGATTTTGAGAAGCCTTACTGAAAAAGAGATCCAATCTGTGATCGCTCTGCCGAAGATCCTGCGCCTGCGGGATGGGCAGTATCTTGAAAAATTACGGAAATTGCTGCTGGAAAATCTGGCATATATAAATGGCTTTCAGGCAGCAAATATGGAACATATCGCGTTATTAAAACAATGGAATTTTACCGGAAAAGAAATCTATGGGGATCATAGTCTGTATCTCTGGAACCGGACCAGCCGGGATTTCTGGAAGGCATTCTTAGACGGCTATTGTCTGCCATTGGAGCTGAATGCCGCAGAGCAAAGGGACATTCTGGATCCTGCGTTTCCTGCGGAAAAAGTAATATACGGCAGGATCCCTATGATGGTCACCGCCAACTGCGTGCAGAAGACCACTGACCGGTGTCAGCCGCAGGAGAATCCGAAGGCATTGGATCTGATCGACCGCTATCATAAAAGATTTCCGGTTCAGCGGAATTGTACCCACTGTTTTAATGTGATCTATAACAGTGTTCCGCTTTCCTTGCACAAGGAATTATGTAAATGGAGCGGCCTGGTGACCGGACGGCTGGATTTTACCACGGAAAATGAGACCGAGACTTTGGAAGTCCTAGAGTATTTTGCCGGTACCCGTAAGGAATTGCCCTATGGGGAATATACCACCGGTCATGAAAAACGTGGAGTAGAATAGACAGAAAGGTTTTGGATCCATGCAGGAATATGTGATTGAATTATCCAAATATTTTATCGCCTTTTTTATGGTGTTATATACGGCAAGCTGTTTTTATACCTTTCGGTATCCGGTGGGAGAGAAGCATCGTGGAGTATTTATTTTACAGGATCTTTTGATGTTTCTGGTGCAGGTCCTCTGTTTTCTGAACCTGTCCCTTGTCAGCGGAGATTTTCAGTATTTGTTTTTCTTTGCATTTATACTGATCTTTCTGTTTGCTACGATCACGATGGTATCGCTGATCTACGAGAATATTAACAGGCTTTTGCTGAATAATATGTGTATGCTTCTGGGAATCGGTCTTTGCATCGTATCGAGATTATCTTTTGACAAGGCCATCCGGCAATATGTGATTGTACTGGTATCTCTGATCTTTTCCCTGCTGGTTCCGTATCTGCTAGGAAAGATCCACTTTTTTAAGAAGATCACCTGGCTGTATGCCACGTTGGGAATTGCGCTGCTCAGTACGGTGCTGATCCTGGGAGAGGTGACCCATGGTTCCAAGATTTCATTTTCCCTGGGAGGAATCACGTTCCAGCCTTCGGAATTCGTCAAGATCCTGTTCCTGTTCTTTCTGGCGGGAGCGTTGTGGGAAAATGTCTCCTTCCAGAGAGTCGTTCTGACGGCGATCATTGCGGGAGCCCATGTGGTGATCCTGGTAGTATCCAAGGACCTGGGAAGTGCTTTGATCTTTTTCGTGGGCTTTGTTTTTGTGGTTTTTGCTGCCACAAGAAATTATCTGTATCTTCTGGCAGGACTTGTCGGCGGAGGTGCGGCTTCTTATCTGGCTTATCAGCTGTTTGATCATGTACGGGTCAGAGTACTGGCCTGGCAGGATCCCTGGAAATATATTGACAATAAAGGCTATCAGATCACCCAGTCATTATTTGCCATCGGCAGTGGAAGCTGGTTCGGCATGGGACTGTTAAAAGGTAATCCCACAGCGATTCCTTATGTGGAAGCGGACTTTATCTTTTCTTCCATCTGCGAGGAACTGGGCGTGATCTTCGGAATATGTCTGATCCTGATCTGTGTCAGCAGTTTTCTGGAAATGATGCGGGTGGCAGTATGCATTCATGACAGATTCTATCAGCTGATCGTATACGGCATCGGTATTATGTATATTTTCCAGATATTCCTGACCATTGGCGGCGGTACCAAGTTCATTCCGCTGACCGGAGTGACACTTCCTTTCATCAGCTATGGAGGAAGTTCCGTCATGACGACCATGATCATGTTTTTCATTATACAGGGAATCTATATTCGCCTGCAGAAGGAAGGAGAGCGCAGAGGTGGCAGAAAATAAGGCGCAGAATACGCAGAAAAATACACAGAAAAAAGATGCCGACCGCAAAAAGGACGCCCGGAACAGAAAACGTATGGGCAACCAGCGGGAAATCTGGCTTTCTGCTGGTTGCATCGGTGTCCTGTTCTTATGCCTGTTGGTCTATCTGGGTCATTTTGTGGCAACCAGCGAACAGGATATGATCAACAACAGTTATAATTCCCGTCAGCAGATTCTGCTGTCCCGCAATTACCGCGGATCCATTTATTCCAGGGATGGGGATGTTCTGGCAGAGACGATACTGGATGCGGATGAAGAGGAGACTCGAAACTATCCGTATAAGAATCTGTTTTCTCATATCGTAGGTTATTCCACCCAGGGACGCATGGGAGTGGAGGCTCTGGCCAATTACTATCTGATCAACACCAATACCTCCCTGAGCAATAAAGTGAAAAACGATACTGCCGGGAAAAAGAATCCCGGAGATAATGTATATACCACACTGGATGTCCAGATCCAGCAGGTGGCCAACGACCAGCTGGATATTTACCGTGGTGCCATCATTGTAACGGAAGTGTCTACCGGCAAGATTCTGGCAATGGTGTCGCATCCCGATTTTGATCCGAATACCATTCCGGAGATCTGGGACGATCTGATCGACAATGATTCCAGTACAGTACTGTTGAACCGCGCCACCCAGGGACTTTATCCGCCCGGATCCACCTTCAAGATCGTAACGGCATTGGAATATATCCGGGAGAATCCCACCACGTATCAGAATTATTCTTATAACTGTAATGGTTCTTTCCGGGTGGGAGACAGCAAAATCAGTTGTTATCACGGTTCCAGTCACGGACAGGTCAGCTTTCAGAAGTCCTTTGCAAAATCCTGTAACTCGTCCTTTGCCAATATTGGAATGAGCCTGGACAGAGAGGCTTTTCAGGAGACACTGAATGACCTTTTGTTCAATAAAGATCTGCCACTTACGCTGAATTATGCCAAAAGCTCGGCTATCGTCTCCGAAAGTACACCTTCCGCGGAAATGATGCAGACCTCCATCGGTCAGGGTAAGACCCAGATCACACCGATGCATCTGAATATGATCACCTGTGCCATTGCCAACGATGGTGTTCTGATGAAACCCTATGTCATTGATCATGTGGAAAATGATGAAGGTACTGTGGTAAAAAGCTTTAAGGCATCGGAATACGGCCGTCTGATGACAGAGGACGAATCTGCGATTCTGAAACAGTTGATGACCGATGTTGTGGAAGAGGGAACTGCTTCCAAGTTAAGAGGTTTAAACTATACGGCTGCCGGTAAGACAGGTTCTGCGGAATACAATAATATCAAGGGTGACAGCCATGCCTGGTTTACCGGTTTTGCTCCCCAGAAGACCCGGAAGTCTGTGTCACCATTATCGTAGAGGGTGCAGGAAGTGGCGGTGATTACGCAGTTCCCATTGCAAGACGTCTGTTTGATGCTTACTTCACCAGAAAGAGTGATCGGAGGAGTCAAAAGAATCATGATAGAGGCTACCAGTTGCGGTGGCGTTGTGATCTTCCGTGGGAAGATCCTGCTGCTGTATAAGAACATTAAGAATAAATATGAAGGCTGGGTATTGCCGAAGGGTACCGTCGAAGCGGGGAGACCCATGAGGAGACCGCACTCAGGGAAGTGCTGGAGGAAAGCGGTTCCAAGGCATACATTGTAGATTATATCGGCAGAAGCGAGTATTCTTTTACCGTACCGGAAGATGTGGTGGAGAAGGAAGTCCACTGGTATCTGATGGGAACGGACAGCTATTACAGCAAGCCCCAGAGAGAAGAGTATTTTGTGGATTCCGGCTTTTACAAATATCATGAAGCATACCATCTTCTGAAATTTGCCAATGAAAAGCAGATTCTGGAAAAAGCCTATGCGGATTATCAGGAAAGAAAAAGGAATAATCAATGGAAAAATTGATTATTCCTGCTTTTCTGAAATATTTTTAAACATTCTTGACGATTTCCAGATCTGGTCTCTGCAAGAGATCTACAAATTCGTTTTTATCATTTTTTAAAATGGGACGGGAGTATTTGTTGGGATGAATGATCAGTACTTCCCAGATGCTTCCGTCATTCAGTTCCACGCTGGTTCCGATCTGGGCATCTGCAATACGTTTCATGATCGGCATCAATAATTCCACGTCATATTTATCCAGACTCTTTTCGAAATTCCCAAGAATCTGTAACGGTGTCAACGCATTACGGTAGGTTCTGGGAGACGCCATGGCAATATAGGCATCAATAATGGCAATATACCTTGCGAAGACATCAATTCTCTGTCCGGACATATGGTAAGGATAGCCGCTGCCATCGAGTCGTTCGTGATGCATGATCACAGCATTTTTCACATGCTCATTCAGATCCTGATTACGTACGGTGGTATAACCGACTACAGGATGAGTCTTGATAACTTTGAATTCTTCATCCGTCAGTTTGCCGGGCTTCCATAACAGTTCATAGGGCAGCTGCAGCTTGCCGATATCATAATAGAAACCGCAGAGAATCAGGGTATTTTTCTCTTCTTCGCTCATTCCCAGCCAGTCAGCGAAGGTCCCCGCCAGAAGAGCGGCATTCAGTCCCTGGGTATAGGTGAGTTCATCCTCACTGGGCATCAGATTGTACAGATAGTCTAACAGTACCGGGCCGGAAGTAATATAATAATACAATTCGTTGTAAATTGTCAGCAGAATAATATCCGCCGGTTTTCTTCCCATGATCAGCAGTTGTTTCATGGCTAATTTATATTGTCCCAAAAACAACGGATAAGCACGTTCGAATGCTTTGAAATTAGAATCAAAACGAATCTTGGCATAATGTGTAGTGGCGAAATCAACATCTTCCATTATGGTGACACATACCAGATTGTACCGTTTCAATTTCTCAATGATCTGCGGAGTGATGGTGGTTCCTGCAGGGTAGATCACACGATCCTGATCCAGAATGTCCTCCCCCAGGACCATATCCGGCTGTAACTCCATTTTAGTAATAACCTTCAAGGCTGTATCCTCCTCATTTGTACTAATTCAAGTATAAAATATCATACTAAAAAGTCAAGTAACAAAATTGTAATATAAAGGAAACTATGCTATACTAGGAGAAAAAGATTTAAGGAACTTGTGTATGGCAGGAAAGCTGAAGTTTGCGCAAAATCTCTATCTTGGAGAGGGCATCGCGCCGGAAAAACTGGATAAACTAAAAAAGAGGCTGAATAAAAAGCCTCTTCTGGCCAATGTATATCTGATCACTCCGGCCAGAAATCCGGCGGATCAGCTGGATATTTTTGATGCCAGACAGTTGGTACAGCCTCATTATAAGGACGAAGAATTTCTCGTTCTCGGTATGGCTTCCGGCTACGAGGATGCGCTGCAGCTGATCGAACGGATCACCGGAGAGTGCCTGAAAGCCAGAGGGGACTGTAATCTGCGGGAGTATTTACTATGTTGACGATTCTTTTTAAAATATTGAGTATTCTTGGGATCGTGCTTCTGATCCTGTTGGGAATCGCACTGGTGGTAATTCTCCTGGTTCTGTTCTTTCCGATTTCTTACAAAGCTGCCGGAAAGCGGACGGCAGAGGAATTCTGGATCACCGCGAGAGTAAAATGGCTGTTCGGTCTATTGCGGATGAACTGCGATTATCCTGATCCCGGGAAAATTTGCGTAAAGTTTTTATTCTTTACGCTATATGATTCTTCCGTAGAGAAGCCGGAGAAAACAGACCGGACATCGACGGAAACGACAGGGAACGAGAAAACACCCGCTTCTGCGGAGCAGACAATAGAAGAACATACCCCGGAATCTGTCGGGACGCCTAAGCTGATCGAAGCAGAAGATCCCACGGCATTCTCGGCAACGGCCGCAGATGTTGAGTCTGCTGCGGAAAGGGAGGATTCCGGAAGCCCGGAACCGGGAACGCCGGAGCCAGCGGGAGAAGCTCCCGGGAAGACTACGGATCGTCTGTACGGATTTTTTACAAGAATCCGGTACACAGTCCGAAAGATTTGTGATAAAATCAAAAATATTCTGGAAAACATTGCATTTTACAAGAACCTATGGAATGACCCGGATACCCAGGGACTTTTGAAACATGCCGGGAAACGTTTCGGACATATCTGGAAGCGGCTGCGCCCGAGAAAGCTTACGGTCAATGCCACGGTCGGCACCGGTTCTCCGGATACTACGGGATATCTGTATGGTATCTACGGAATGGTGCTTCCGAAGCTGGGAAAGGGGATCTGCATTACCCCGGATTTTGAACAGGCGATTCTGGAAGGGGATTTCAAGGCTTCCGGACATTTTACCGCGGCCTGTGTATTATTCCATTCCGTCCGACTGCTTTTAGATCGGCGATTACGGGAATTGTTGCATAAAATCAGACAATATCAGAAAACACAAAAAAAATAACAGTGTAAAACAGGAGGTTTGTTATGGCAGACAAAGAGAATCAGTTTCAGGGCGTTGTAGAATCCCTGTTGAAGGGTATGGATACCGTGTTATCCACTAAAACCGTAGTCGGTGAGGCTACAAAGATCGGCGATACGATCATCCTGCCGCTTGTGGATGTCACCTTTGGTGTCGGTGCCGGAGCCGGCAATAATTCCGAGAAAAAATCCGCATCCGGAGCCGGAGGCTTAGGCGGTAAGATGACCCCCAGTGCGGTTCTGGTCATCAAAAACGGTTCCACCAAGCTGGTAAATATCAAGAATCAGGATACAGTCACCAAGATTCTGGATATGATTCCCGATATCGTAGATAAATTTACCCAGCCGAAGGAAAAAGAAGAAATGTCCGATGCGGAAGTGGTAGATATCGCATTTCCTGAAGAGGAAGAGAAAACTACAGAAGACAAGTAATATTTAAAATACTCTGCATATAATAAAGTGAGAACAGTCTGGATCCGTTTGATAGATGAAGAAGATCATTGGTCTGATACTCTTTTTTGTGGCTGTCGGCATGCTGCTCATGCTTGTGATCCATAACCGTTTTATCGGCTTGATCATGGTAGCACTTTTATTATTTGCAGGGTATTATCTTTTCTGTGGTTGCGAGTAAGAGGGTGCAGTATGATTGATTGGGAAGAGGTCATTAAGGCAGAGAGTACCGAAGAACTGAAAGAAATAAAACTGTGGCTTTTCCAGGAAAATATGCGTCTGAAACAGGAACGCTCAGAGCTGGAGCAGGAGCGTACGGAACTGGAACAGGCCCGGAACAAATTTCTGGATGAGCGGGTGAAACTGCGGGACGAGCTGGATGAATTAAACCGCCGTACAATCATGGAACGGAAACGGCTGAAGGAAGAGAATCTGTTTTTTGAGAAGAAAATGGCCATTTTACAGGAGGGGTTCCGACAGCTGGAAGAAGACCGGAAGAAGTTCGAACAGGAACGGCAGATACTCATAGAGGAAGCCAGAGAACAGCAGGCCACAGGGCAGGCTACCGGAGAAGGCAGTTTTACAGCGGTACAGCTTTTATTCCGGGGAGTCAATAATCCGCTGGCTTTACGGAAGAGATACCGGGATCTGATCAAGATCTTTCATCCGGACAACCTGTTCGGTGACGGTGAACTGGCCGGACAGATCAACAAGGAATATCTGAAACGGAAACAGGAAGAGCGGTTCTGGTAACTGCATGGAAAATTACAAGCAAAAATTAAGCCAGAAATGATGAATTTCATTTCTGGCTTTTTAAAATCCAATATTATCGCAGAAGATTAAGCTCTTTCAACTTTACCAGATTTTAAGCAGCTGGTGCAGACATGCATTCTTCTAGCTCCGCCGTTAACCTTGCACTTAACGCTCTTAACATTAGAGTTCCAAATTGCGTTGCTTCTTCTATGAGAATGGCTTACGTTGTTACCAAAATGAACGCCCTTACCGCAAATATCACATTTAGCCATCTTGACACCTCCTCGATCTAACGCGCATCTTACGCTTACTTTTAAACAAATTTTTTCAATAAAATACATGTGAAATGCTCACAACATTGATATATTAACAGAAAACCAAAATAAAAGCAAGCAAAAAATATTTATTTTTTTTATTTTCTTGTTTCTTTTTCAAAGGAAAGCTGTTAAAATACATTTATATATGTCTGAACTGTAGATTTTCAGGCAGACATATCGGAAGAAACAAGTGATCCGAATATGAAGGAGGTTCTATATGAAAGGTTCTTCTATGAATACCCATATGGGAAATATTGTCATTGATAATGAAGTCATTGCACAGTATGCCGGCAGCGTGGCGGTAGAGTGCTTTGGTATCGTAGGTATGGCCGGAGTCAGCATGAAGGATGGTCTGGTAAAGCTGCTTAAGATGGACAGCATCACCAGAGGCATCAATGTGTCCCTGGACAACAATAAACTGGTTCTGGACTTCCACGTGATCGTAGCTTACGGCGTCAGCATTCTGGCTGTCACCGACAATCTGATCAGCAACGTAAAATACAAAGTGGAAGAGTTTACCGGTATTGAGATCAAAAAGATCAACATCTTTGTTGAAGGTGTAAGAGTGATTGATTAAGGAGGAAGTAATTGTGGCTTTACAACAAATCGACGCTAAGATGCTTTCCAAGATGTTCTTAGCCGGCGCCAAGAATTTAGAGAATAAAAAGGAATGGATCAACGAACTGAACGTATTCCCCGTCCCTGACGGAGATACCGGAACCAATATGACCATGACGATCATGTCTGCTGCAAGAGAAGTGTCCGCACTGGCGAGGATGCAGATATGGCTGCCCTGTGCAAGGCTATTTCCAGCGGTTCCCTGCGTGGTGCCAGAGGTAACTCCGGTGTTATCCTGTCCCAGCTGTTCCGTGGCTTTACCAAGAGCATCAAGGAAGAGCAGGTTCTGGATATTCCTGTTCTGACCCGTGCATTTGATAAAGCGGTGGAGACCGCATACAAGGCTGTTATGAAGCCGAAGGAAGGTACGATCCTTACGGTAGCAAGAGGTGCTTCCGATAAGGCAAAGGAGCTGTGTGAAGATGGTGCAGAGGATCTGGAGCAGTTTTTAGGATCTGTGATCGAACATGCCCGTTACGTACTGAGCCAGACGCCTGAGATGCTGCCCGTATTAAAGCAGGCAGGCGTAGTGGATTCCGGCGGACAGGGTCTGGTAGAAGTTTTAAGTGGTGCGTATGACGCATTCTTAGGTAAGGAGATCGATCTGACCGTAGCTCCCGCAGCTACTGCGAAGGCAGAGGATACCAAGAGTTCTCTGGAAGTACAGGCAGAGGCAGAGATCAAGTTCGGTTATTGCACCGAATTCATCATTCTGTTAAATAAGCCTTTCAACGTAAAAGCAGAGATGGATTTCAAGGCATTTTTAGAGTCCATTGGTGATTCTATCGTATGTGTTGCGGATGACGATGTGGTCAAGGTACATGTACATACCAATGATCCCGGTCTGGCTATCCAGAAGGCATTGAAGTATGGTGCATTATCCAACATGAAGATCGACAATATGCGCTTAGAGCATCAGGAGAAGCTGTTCAAGCTCTCCGAAAAAGAAGCAGCGCAGAAGAAAGCGGAAGAAGAGAAGGCTGCACAGCCTCCCAAGGAAGTAGGATTTCTGGCAGTCTCTGTAGGTGACGGCCTGAGTGAACTGTTCAAGAGCCTCGGTGTGGATTATATCATCGAGGGCGGACAGACCATGAACCCCAGTACCGCAGATATTCTGGATGCAGTAGACAAGGTGAATGCGAAGACAATCTTCGTGCTTCCGAACAACAAGAACATCATTCTGGCAGCCAATCAGGCAGCGGAACTGATGACTGACAAGGAGCTTTTAGTCATTCCCACCAAGACCATTCCTCAGGGTATCACTGCTGTGATCAACTTTGTTCCTGAGCTGTCTGTGGAAGAGAATGAAGAGACCATGCTTCGTGAGATCAAGAATGTCAAGACCGGCCAGGTTACCTATGCGGTACGTGATACCGTGATCGATGACAAGGAGATCAAGAAGGATGACTTCATGGGTATCGGTGATCAGGGTATTGTAGCCGTTGGCACCGATATGGTAAAGGTGACCCGTGATATGATCGCCGAGCTGGTAGATGAGGATTCCGAACTGATCAGCGTATACTATGGCTGTGATGTAGCAGAAGATGCTGCTGAAGCACTGCGTGCAGATCTGGAAGAGGCTTATCCTGCATGCGATATTGAACTGCAGTATGGCGGACAACCTATTTATTACTATACTGTTTCTGTAGAGTAAATGGAAATTTAGCGAAATATCCCCGTAGCCCTTGGCAGGGTA
>ERZ859980.788-NODE-788-length-16739-cov-1.452649_pt1 | contig 16739 bp, 13 predicted proteins | sample MGYA00509984_ERZ859980 | MGnify/ENA primary metagenome ERZ859980 (study PRJEB30046, sample SAMN00715173) | human gut metagenome | study: EMG produced TPA metagenomics assembly of the A metagenome-wide association study of gut microbiota in type 2... | reverse complement strand
CAAAGTTTTCAAGAGAGGAAAAACATACTGGAGTGCCAAGCATTTTGATAAATATTTTGCATCTAAAGCACCGGACTCCAACATTACGGAATGGTATTCTGTAGAAGATCTAACAGAAAAGTTTGGCATAACAACAAGTGCTATATATTCTTTTGTTTCCCGATTTGCTATTCCCAAGAAAAAAATCAAGCGACAGGTATTCTATTCCCAAAAGCATGTAGATATTGCCAAAGGTCTTGCTAAAGCTGAACCAGAATATTATACGACAGCCGAAGCTATGGAAAAATACAATCTCACTCGTGACCAATTGTATCACTATGTAAAATGGCATCATATCAGTAAAGTGCAGGAAGGAAAATATATCAAGATATCACGCAAAGAGCTTGATGATCTGCTTGCTCCACCTTCGATTTAATGTTATTTACTGGTTATCCTGTGGTTAACTTTAAAATAACCACATCACCAGAAATACACTTGTTTATTTTGCTATCACCACAATAAGAATTAAACCTGAATATAAATTTTAATACATTATATATTATGAAACAACAAACATGTACTACTGTAACACTAAGACAACGCCCTATAAGAAACGGACGAATCTCTCTTTACTTGGACTACTACCCTGCTGTACGTAATCCTAAAACAATGAAACTGAGCAGACGTGAATATTTAGGATTTTACATTTATGCAACCCCAAAGAATGCAATTGAACTAGATTACAATAATGAAATCCTAGCTAAAGCCGAACTTATCAGATGCCGCCGACAAGAGGCTGTAATCAATGAAGAATTTGGATTTATGGACAGACACAAAATGAGAGCCGACTTTATGGCATATTTCAAAGAAGTATGCCGTAAAAAAGATCATAAATGGCATATCGTTTATCTGCACTTTGAGAAATTTGTCAATGGCAAATGTATGTTTGGAGAAATCACTGTTGACCTATGTAATCGCTTCCGAGATTATCTTCTCCATGCAAGGCAACTAAAGCATACAGATAAAATGGTTTCCCGTAATTCAGCTGCCAGTTATTTCTCATTATTCAGAGGAGTTTTAAAACTTGCATATAGAGATAAATATTTACGTGAAAATCCCAATGATTTTCTTGAAAAGATAGAAAGCAGGGATATTCATAAAGAGTTTTTAACACAAGATGAATTAAAAACTTTGGCTTCAACCCCATGCGATATCCCTGTATTAAGAAATGCATCCCTTTTCTCATGTCTTACCGGATTACGCATCAGTGATATATTGAATCTTAAATGGGAAAACTTATGCACAGCCCCCGATTTGGGACATTGTATTCGTTTCGTACGCAAAAAACACAGACAGAAGCTCTACTACCTATCAGTTATGAAGCATACGCACTTTGTGGAGAACCGGGCACAGGTAAAGTGTTCAAAGAACTGCGCCGTTGCATGACTGGATATCCTCTTAAAGCATGGATAAAGAAAGCTGGTATTCAAAAACATATAACATTCCACTGCTTTAGGCACACGTATGCTACACTACAGATTGCAGCCGGTACAGACATCTTCACAGTGTCAAAAATACTTACTCATAAGAATGTTGCAACAACACAAATCTATGCTGAATTAGTAAGGAAAAGAAAAGAGAAACTGTCGATAAAATATCACTAAAGTAGTATGCAATAAAATTGCATATCTGAAATAGACATGCAACAGTGATCAAAATTTTTATATGTATAGCCGTTGGAAAAATCGCAGTTTCCCAACGGCTTTTTCATTTATGTAACAATACAAAATACAGTTAAAAATGTAAATTTTCTTTGTTCGTTTTTTTATAAGTATGATTGGCGATTTCACGAAGTATGATACTTATATTATATTAAAAACCAGACATTTTGTAATCTTTTCCTTTAATTTCTGATACTTCAAAAATATATTTGCATCAAAATCAATAACAAAAAATCATTAATTATGAAAAGATTAAATTTATTCCATTTTGCTGTCATATATGTAACTGCAATATGTTCAATTACCTCAATTCCCAGATATCTGATATTGAAAGGAAACTCTCCACATAGTCTGGATCTTGTATTATACTCACTCTTCACTACCCTACTTTTTATTATAATCATATTTATGATTGAAACAGCTTACTGTAAATATATTGTACCTACAATATGTAATCTTATTGATGTAGTACAAGATCAAAGAAGTAGAAGGGTTACCAAAATAAAGGAAAATACGAAAAGGAATGGTAGACTATCGATAAAACTATTTCATAAAACCATTGATGACAATAAAGAAAAGACAGATAATTCTATATTGTACTCTCATGAGGAAGAAGTAAGATTGGATAGAGAACGTATCAAAAAAGAAAAAGATGATACAATAAAAGAAGTTATGTCTTATTTTGAAGCTACTTTCAAAGATATACTGACAAACAATGAAATGAGTGTCATGAAAGAAAATATTATGGCCTTAAACAATAAAACAGAAATAAAGACAGCTGTATCACGTCGTTTGAATGGAGTTACATCAAAAGATCTATACCATTTAGCTAGAAATATCGGAAAACGGTTAGGATGCTCAAACATGCAAATAGCACATTTCATCAAAAAAAGTTTTCAGCTCATGCTTGAAGATACAGAGATACTGACCATTTCCAGCAAACTCACCTGTAATGAAGGACGGTTTACAATAAAAATTATTCCTATCGGAACACCGCTCGTTGCACAGTTTCTTCCCTTTTCAAGGGATTAATATAGAAAAAACATTACTATCCATTGGTTAACTTATAATCCACCAGTTAACCAATAATACACCATCTTTCTTTGCTGAAAATCAATTTAAAATGATGAAGATGAAATTAAATTTCGAGGAATTACCTCAAGCCACAGCTTTTCTATTGGAGAAGGTGGATGAACTGACGATTTCTATTAATGAGATGAAGCAGTTATTAAAGAAACAGACAGCAGTAAAGGAAGAAATGATTGGTATTAACGAGGCTTGTGAGATACTCAGTCTAGCTAAGCCAACGGTTTATGCTCTTGTTCAGGCAAATAAAATTCCCTACTATCAACCTGGGAAAATGCTTAAATTCAAACGTACCGAACTTAGGAGTGGATGGAAAAAAGCAGGAAAAAACCGATTGACAAAGAGAGCCTATACAAAGAGATACAAAAAGGAGTAAAACATAAACCAAAATCAGGATGGGAGGAATTTTAGATATGGGAAAAATTGAAATGACAGATGAATACGTAAGAGTTGGTACCACACTCTATAAAATAGTTTTTCAGCCTCTTATTAATGGCACATTTGCCAAGCGTAGAGTCCCTTGGAGTATGGGAACTTTACGTTATGATCATGGGAAAGACTTCATAGCAAGTGTTCCTAAATACGATGGTTTCTGTACAGTTCCAAGTCACGTAGATTATAAGAGGAATATTGGCTCGTTCCTTAATCTGTATGAGCCGATTACCCATATTCCTCAAAAAGGGAAGTTCCCACATATACAAGAACTTATTCTTCATATTTTCGGAGAACATTATGAGTTAGGTATAGATTATTTTCAGCTTCTTTATCTCAATCCTGTACAGAAACTACCAATTCTACTTTTGGTTTCTCAAGAAAGAAACACTGGTAAAAGTACTTTCCTGAATTTTCTGAAAGCAATCTTTCAGGATAATGTTACATTTAATACCAACGAAGACTTTCGTAGCCAATTCAACGCTGATTGGGCCGGCAAATTACTCATTGGAGTTGACGAAGTGTTGCTTAACCGCAGAGAGGATTCTGAACGATTAAAGAATCTAAGTACAGCAAGTGTATACAAGATTGAAGCAAAGGGTAAAGACCGCTGTGAAGTGCAATTTTTTGGTAAATTCATCATGTGTTCCAATAATGAAGATACCCCTGTTCTTATAGAACCGGGAGAAACACGTTATTGGGTGCGAAAAATTAATCCTCTCAAAAATGACGATACGAGTTTTCTTCAAAAACTAATCACGGAAATTCCAGCATTCCTTTACTTTCTTCAACACCGTCAACTAACTACGGAAAAAGAAAGTAGAATGTGGTTCAGTCCGCAACAGATACATACGCTAGCTCTCGACAGGATTATCAATTGTAGTAGGAATCATACAGAAATAGATCTCGCTGAAATCTGCATAAATATCATGGATACCATGAGCCAGGATAAATTGACTTTCTGTATTAATGACATTCAACAGTTATTAATGCTTAGTAATATCAAGGTTGAAACCTATCAGATTAGAAACATTTTAAAAAGGAACTGGAAACTTACACCAACTGACAATTCTCTTGCTTATTCAACCTTTATAAAAAACTTCCCTCCAGGCCCTCCGTATCGGGAAGAAAAGAAAACTGGCCGCTACTATACCATTACAAAAGAATTTCTTAGAAAGTTCCGATGATTTGATGAAATGATGAATATTGTTATTAAACAAAAGGGAATGAATGATTTATAACTCATCAAATTTTCATCATAATACAGAAAAAAGACTCAATGTTTCTTTATTTAAGGCATTGAGCCTTTTTTTTTCCCTATTATTTAAATAAACCTTAAAATTTTTTCCTACGAACAGGACTTCTTTATTAATCGCATTTTTTAGTATTGCCTTTGTTATATTTTGTGCATCAATTTTAAATTGTTTTATTTCTGTATGATTTTCGTACTCAAATTTCACTTCTTTAATCTTAATGTCTCCCCATTCTGTTTTTACATAAGCATTCTCAAAAGGATAAACATAGCCATCATCTTGTTTGGATTTTTTAGGCAACTCATCTTCCAATTTTCGTATATCTACAATAATCTTACCCTCAGAATTCCTAATCTTATCCTCCTTAGTAGTTAAAGGGATATGGGTAGCATTAATCCATTTACCACAAACGGGGGAACAGAGCCAATCTAATCGTTGCTTATATGATTGGATATTTAAATCATGTTCTTTAGCCCAATCTTCATCAATAAGGAAAAGTCTATGCCTAACAGAACAGTCAATAGTTAATGTGGTTTCAGCAACAATAGCCTCTCCATCTTCTGGTTCTCTTAATTCTATTAAATCAATTCCGTAATACTCACCGTATTCTTTGCTCCTTCTTGATAACCCTTCTTGGTAACCATAATGCCTTTTACTTCTTCCAAGTCATAAAGGACACCAAAAAAGTCTCTCACTTTACCAATAGATACTGTATGGTTATAATTCTTACACTCTATTGCAATCTTAAATGTGGTATTATCATATTGATATTCCCAGTACACGTCTATTTGATGCTTCTGGCCTGACTTTCCCGTCAATTTCACATTATGCCTAATTTCTATATTCTTTACATACAAATTCTTCAAAGTCTCATTATAAATCTCTTGAGCAAATTTCTCATATTCAATATTACCATTCATAAAAATTAATTTTAACTTGTCCATACTTCAAAAATAAACAATTTATCTTAATCAAAGTCACTGAGATACATAGTTTGGACCATAATACAGTACAAGAATTGAATTATACGCAATAAAAATTCTTTCAGCAACTATTTATTAATTGAAACTCAATTGCCTTTTTAGGTAAAAGGATTATATTTGTATAATTGTTAATTAAAGATGAGATATATCCAACAAAAAAATAAACCGAATCAAGGTGATGCTAGCCGAGAAGAAAAAGACCAATAAATGGCTGGCAGAGCAAGTGGGGAAAGATCCTGCTACCATCTCCAAATGGTGTACCAATACGGCACAACCCAGTTTGGAAATGCTACTTCAAATTGCTAAAGTACTTAATGTGGAGGTTAAGGACCTGCTCAGAGAATCTGATGAATGAGATTCCTACATACTAAGTATTCTCGAATAAATGCAGAATGTCTGCATTCTTTATTTACACCTTTGCTTATGATATTCACACATAGAGTAAGTTAATTTCAAAATAGATTTTATGAACAAACAACAACTTGCCAATAAAATATGGGCATCTGCCAACAAGATGCGCTCCAAGATAGAAGCCAACCAATACAAAGTATATACTTAGCCTGATTTTCTATAAATTACTGTCAGACAACGAAGTGAACTATCTGAAAAGTATCGGATGGACTGACGAAGATATTGTGACACTTGTAGAAAATCACGAAGACCAAGAAGCGGTCATGATGATGGAGTATTGCAGAAACAACATCGGCTACTTTATTGAATACAAAAATCTGTTTGGTACCTGGCTGAAGCCCAATTCTGAATTTAGTGTGGCCGATCTGAACGGAGCCCTCAACAGCTTCGACCGCCTGATCAGTCCTAACTACAGACATGTATATGAAAACATCTTCAGAACATTACAGGCCGGATTGAGTAAATTGGGTGAAAATACTGCCACACAAACACGTGCACTGAAGAATTTGATCAAGCTGATAAAAGATTTAAGGTTTCCCGGACAGATCTGGTAGATATATCTCCGGAAAGAACACACTACTACATAGATGCAGTGAACCGTCTGCGTGAGATATTCAATGACGAAAAAGTTTCCTCTGTCAGAAGCAATTGCATGAAGAAGGCTTCACTATCCGTCTGGAAGAGGGTGCAACTTATGCCATTAATTTCAAACAGCATATCATTATAAATCTCACTGAAGAAAGGTTCATCTTGAACGGTTAAAGAAACTGCCTGTGAAGCAAATTGAATGGCAAAAAAAACAGCAACAAACAAAGTCCACTTCACATTTCTCTGGAAAAACCAAGTTGCGTGATGTAAGTGGTGGCAGTCATGGCGAAAAACGTGAGCGGGAAGTTGGTCAAAAAGGTAACTATGACAGTATTGATGATTACAATACAATAAAAAGATGATTGAAGCGAAAATATAAGTTATATCCTTTATGTAGTTCAGAGTGTAAAAGATTTTTTAGAGGAAGTCAATTATAAATATTAAATTGAAGTATTTTTCAATATAAATCATAAATCTATCAATAAAATGGTAAGTTATTTTAATAAGATAGCTACAGCTTTCAAGCATTTTTCTTAACTTGCGCAAGAAATATAACATCATATAAACGAATGAATAAAGATATTAATCGATTGAAAGTTGTGTTAGCTGAGAAAAAGCGCACCAACAAATGGCTTGCAGAGCAGCTAGGTAAGGATCCGGGAACGGTATCAAAATGGTGTACTAACACCATGCAGCCTAATCTTGAAACGTTAGTGGAAATTGCAAAGATTATGGAAGTAGATATAAGGGAACTGCTTATTCCCACCGACACACAGAAAGTGATAATATCGATATTATAACTGATTTTGCCAAATATGTACAAACAACCAAACAATAACGTCCTTTCGCTTAATCATGAAGAAGCACTTGCTTTCTTTATGAATTCTGCCCGCTTTTGTGGCTTTGAATTACCAGAATATTTTAATTTCGACATATTATTGCAGTTTATCAGAAACAAGATTGCTGATAAGTCTTTTGCTGATTGCTATACGACTGCTCCGACAGAGCAAAGTGGAGTTAACCTTGAAATTCTTCTCAATAAAGACGGACGATATGGCGTACGTCCACTTACTTTAGTTAATCCTTATCTTTACTATTTTCTTTGCCGCGAAGTTTGCAACAAAACTAATTGGGAAACTATTCTCGATTGTTTCAACAAGTTTACTATACCACACATTAGATCGTGTGCAATTCCTGTCATCCCTAAAGAGAAAGAAGCATTTCACAAATCCACAATCATTCTGAATTGGTGGAATTTGATGGAACAACGCTCTTTGGAACTGTCACTTGAATATCGTTATATGTTTGTGTCAGACATCACCAATTGTTACGGATCAATTAATCCACAATCCATTGACTGGGCTTTAGCGATGAGGAGTACAGTGCATGCCAATGAAGAGAATCACAAATTGGCAGAGAATCTAATTTTCTACATTAAGGCAATGCAGCAAGGTCGCAATATCGGTATTCCACAAGGTAGTGGAATATTTGATTTTATTAGTGAGATTGTACTCGGATATGCTGATTTGCTATTACATGAGGCGATTAAGAAACGCGAAAAAGAATGTGGTAGAACATTTAGCAACTACGAGATTCTGCGCTATCGAGATGATTTTCGTATTTTCTCAAATAACAAAGATGAGTTGGAGCAACTATCCTACATTCTCCAGGCAGTTCTAGAAGGTCTGAATTTCCGTATGAACACACAGAAGACATATGTTAGTGACAATCTTGTAATAGATTCTATCAAGTCTGATAAACTTGCTTACATTTACAACACTCTATCTTCAACAAGAAAGGTTGCGATTTTGATGGTATCCAGAAACATCTGCTCTATCTGTTGATGTTTGCTCGTAAATATTCTAATGCCGGACAATTGAAGAATATGTTGACAGACTTGGATACTCGTATTAAGGAACGGCTTAAACCACTAAAGAAAAAAATCACAGTAATAGATTTGGGAAGTGATGGCCCCCATGAAAAGGAAGAGATTGTTCAACGACACATTCAGGAGAACAAAAAAGCCATTATTGCCATTGCACTCAGCTTGCTGTAGAAAATGTCAGCATTGTAAACTATGCTTTACGAATCATTAGCAGAGTAATCTGTGACATTGAGGACAAACAGGAGCGCACCGAAATAATCGCTCTTGTTTATAATCGCCTAAGCAATCAACCGAACTCTACATATACGCAGGTCTGGCTACAAAATATCACATATCCTGGTGATGCTGCTAACAAGACTTGTCCATATACTTTGCCGCTCTGCAAACTAGTAATGGGAGAAACCATTGATCTTTGGAACAATTCATGGGTGAAAACAGAATTTACCAAGGATCTTCCTCTCAGTAGCATTGTCGACAGAGAGACTTTAAGCAAGAATAATTCCATTATCACGTTCCGTGAAACGAGGGCATACTATGAATTATAAGATTTTAATTATATGAGAAAAAGAAATTTTCCCGATAATATTACTGAAATACAGAGATGGAAAAATCTGTATGCTTGTTACAAGAATCGTAAAAGTATTGTTGGCAAGATTGTAAAATACAATCAATACTTTGGTTTTACAGTAGATATTGATGGAATTAATGCTAACATGTCTATTAGAGAACTAAGTTACTGGAACAATGAAGAGCCTGAAAAGTTTGTAGGTAATTATTTTTCTTTTATTATTACTGAAATTGACACTTACCAGAAAACACTATCTGTATCTCGCAAAAAACTTGTAGTAAATGCTAAAGCCGGAGATATTCTTAACGGTTTTATAATAGACATTGAAGATAATTATATTATCGTCGATGTCGGATTTGCTTGCAGAGTTCTTAAAAGAAATCTTCGAAACTATTTCGTAAAATCAATAGATGACCATTTCAAGTTTTACGCCTCGATAAAGTTAGTCTTGTTGAATGATTTTGAAAAGTTGAAATATACATTTGCTTCAGCAAAAGAATCAGATATATGGAACTCAATTAAGGGAAAATACAAAGAGAAAGATATTGTATCAGCTTCTATCCTTTCAATAAGTGACACTGGTCTAATGTTAGATATTGATGATATAGTCAAAGCATTTGTTTATAAAACATATCTTTCCGAAGAACTTGCCATTAAATTTTCCGAGCGTAGCTTATCTATTGGAGAATGTATAGATGTTGCTATCAGTGGGCATAAAGATGAGTATCATACTGTTGAGTGTAGTGTCCGGCTCGTAGATAAGATCAGGAATCAGATTAAAAACCAGAAAATGGTTGACGCATTTAATTCTATCAGTCAGCGTGGATATGTCTATGAAGCAGAAATTATTGACATTCAAAGGAAGTATGCCAAAATTAGACTTGGAGAATATGAAGGATATATCGAGAAAGACTCTGTGAGTTGGAATGATATTGAAGAAATAGAGGACATTTTGTATGTAGGGCAGATTGTAAATGTGGTTTATCTTGCAGACAATCAAGATAAATTAACCTTCGGAATAAAGCAATTAAATCCTCAGCCTTATGATGAAATTTTGTACAATCTTGATTTAATGGGATTGTTGGGTTTGGCAAATGTACCTACAACGGATTTTATAGGTATTGCTAGAAATTATGGGAAATACACTTTTATTGAGGAACTTTATTCTTGCGGAGAGATTGAAGGTAAACTTTTAGTTGACCCTTTTTATGGCCATAATCTTCGGGCAATTGTGGTGAATGCCGACAATGTTGATGCTGGCAAATATTATAAAATCAAATTGATAAATCTTCCTCAGAAAAATATTAGGATTGAGCGCAACCAACTTTTCCAATTCCAATGCAGAATAATTAAGGAGGTTGAGAATCCTTACGACAAGGATATTAGTGAAGCTTTCCAAAGGAATACAACCAACCCAACTTCAAACAGAAGAGATGCTCATCTGCTAAAAGAAATAGGTAAAAATATGTATTCCTCAAAAGAACGAATGTTTTTTGAACTTATACAAAATGCAGATGATGCAGCTCCTCAAAAAGACAGTGTTTCTATTAACTCATTTACAACAGGGGATTATCTTGTGTTTTGTCATGATGGTTTCAGCTTTGATAAATATGATTTTGAAGCAATAACGTCTGCAGCGGTAGGAACGAAAAAAGCTAATGAGAATAAAACTGGCTATAAAGGTATTGGTTTCAAATCCGTTTTTACGGATTCCAAGCAAGTATATATTTGTACTAATGGTTACCATTTCAAGTTTGATAAAGAAGATGAACGATTTCGAACATTTGATGGCTTTTATTTGAATAATCCATTTTTAGATACGGAAAAAGCAAAAAAACGATTCTTTAGTATGTATTCTTCCGTAAGAGGCAATTTTGACGGTGTTAACGACATACCATGGCAATTGGAACCAATTCATGTTAATGAGTTCCCCCCTGAATTCGGAAAATCATTTATGAAATCGAATGTTTCCATCGCATTGCGATTGGGAGAGAAGAACATTCAAGGGACAGGAGGTTATGAATCGGCTATAGATTCTATTGTGGATGATCCTAAATTCATGCTTTTCCTGCGTAAAACAGATAGAATAAGGTTCAACACACGTACAATTAGCCGAGAAATAAATGAAGGTATTATTACTATAAAAAACTCGTTTGCGCAGAATAAAGTAGAGCGTTATGAACGTTTTGATTTCGCTGCTGTGTTTCAAATGAAATTTTTGAGGAAGAAAATCTTCCAATTAGAATTAAAATAGAAGAACGAGAAGACTCTGGAAACATTCTCAAAGCTCTGTTCGTTGATTTGGAGGGTGAGCAAATAGAGAATATCCCTATGAAAATTGCCATCAGCAGTTCAACAGAATTGTCATTTGCCATACCTGTGAATGAAGATGGTTCAATATCTGTTCTTGAAAACAACACTATCTCCATATTCGCGTTCTTGCCAACATTAGTCAAAGACTTTGTTTTTCCATTTTACATCAACGCCAACTTTATTCTCGACCCTCCACGCCAACGAGTTTTAGGAGATAGTGCTTGGAATCTTTATCTATTTAAGGTCTTGGCAGAGAAAATAGTTGATTGGAGCATATATTTGTCTAAACGAAATGATAGAAACGCTCTAAATATTCTTCCGTACAAGAAGTTTGATGAAAGTTCCTCAGATATTAGTCTGTTAGCCAAAAGTTTCAATGAAGCATACTTATCTGCGATTTCAAATAAGGCATTCATATTAAACGAAGATGGAGAGTTTGCTAAACAAGAAAGCATCATTATAGACAAAAGTGGGTTATCTGACAATATTAGCCACGAGGCTTTTTATAAACTCCTTGGGACATGCAAGCGTTTAGTTTCATCTGTCCTTGATTCAAAGATTTTGAACAAATCCCTATTTTCGGGAATTGAGAGCATAAATGAGAAGTATATTCTAAACCGATTAGAAAAGGATATAGATATTAAAGCTCTCCATGACGAACTTAATGAAGATGATTATAACAGTTTGTTGAGCTGGCTATCGAAATTCCCTGATTTATCAAATGATATAATCAATAATCTACCATGCTTTAGTGACGGAGAGAACATTTGGTCTTTTAATGAACTTGATGTGAACAACTTTATCGTTCTGACAGACAAGACAGCTCCAATGAAGCAAATTCTTAAAAAGATAGGATTTGATGTGTACGAAAATATCTGCCCTATAGCCTTTAATTATTCTTTTCCATCTGAAAAAGACATTTTCTCTCAGATAAAAGGAAAAATTGAAGATAAATCAGACATCCAATTAACTGCAGAAGAAAAGTTGACATCACTTAAACTTTTCTTGTCATTTGATGGTATTGCTGAAGGAGCATGTTCGAAAATCAAACTGTTCAAGAATATCCATGGAGAAACCAAACCTCTTGACGAAATGTTGGATTACAGAGATGATGCCCCAAAATGGCTTCATCCTTATATGATCTGTTCTGAAGAAACTTTTGAGGAATTACAGAAACTACTCAAAAATAGCGATAATGAATTTGATGAAGTTGTCTGGCCTAATATAAATGACATTAATGTATCGCCTGTTGAGATAATAAAGATGTATTCGCTTGAAGGTAAGGATATTAGAAAGTTCATTGAAAGATGCAACTCAAACAAAGATTTGGAAACTCTTATGCCTGCTATTATTGGAAAAGGAAAAGAAACAGAAACTTGTTTTGTAAACAAGGTGACAAGAATTGATCTACATGACAACGAAGTATATACTAAAGACTCGTTCACATATAAGACCTTACAGATGGTTCTTGCCAACTTTGACAAACCATCAGAGTTCTCGAAGAAGATATTCTATAATAATACATGCATAACAGAATACTCTGTTAAAGATGAGGTGGTATGTAAATATGACGAAAACGGTGTAGAAAAACAAGTTCTAATGTCGTTGGCAAAATTATTGCCACAATATCAAAACCAATCAGGATCTATAGAAAAGATCAAATCATTATTTGAGATTAAGAAAGATTTGGATAAATTCTTTGATGCTAAGATAAAATCAATATCTGACATTAGTGATGAATTAAATAAGTATATGAACATCCCTATGTCATATTTTAGCCAATGGAAAAGTGGCTCTGGCAATGCTCAACAATATTTATTTGCAACTTATTTCAGACGAAGTATTAAAGGTTGGAACAATGCATACGTTCCTAAGATTGCTTTAGAGAATGAATCATATGATTTTGTAAAGGATTTAATGGATTTTCTGTATGTAAACAAGATTTCAATAGCAACATCACCATTCACATATCACATTAAAGATTATTTTTATAATAAATCACTAAAGAGTAACTTTGTTCTAACAAAAGAATGTGTTCTTGAAACCATAGAAAATTGGGCTATGTCTGAGGAAAAAAAAATGTGGTTGTCAACAAATGGTGTTTTATATAAAAACAGCAAGGCAATACGCTTTAGGATTCTATTTTGTGAGAACAAACCTGTAGATTTTTTATCGGAGCTGTCTGATATAGAAGCTTTTGCTGCTTTGACATTCTTTTCAAGCGCAGAAAGGATGAACTATCCTTTTGTTGGAGAAAACCAAATAGAAATATTACAAAATATAAAATCTCGCAAAAATAGTCCTATAATCGAACGTGTAGATACAGATATACTCTACAACAGTTCACTAGAGTGGAACACATCAGAATATACCCAATGGAAAGTTGGTCGTTATCCAATAATATATCTTTTCAAAGGAGAAATGCCACGCTATTTTGAACATAACAACAAGAAGTTGATGACATTTAACGAAAAGAACTATTGGTTTGATAGTGCAAAACAGAATTTATATGTAAATAGCTTGTGCAATATTGATGATTTACTTTTCGAAATTGCAAGAGAAGGAAAATCCGGATTAGATTTAGACGATTATCAAGAGTTATGTCGTAAAGGTAAAATATCTGTGTCAGAAAATACAATTAAGGCTAAGGACGAGAAAATAGCTTATCTTGGACAAGAGATAGAACGTTTAAAGGCAATAAAGCAAAACTCCGACCCAGAAGTAGAAAACCACGGTATTAGATATAATAGAGGAAATTTGTCACCAGAACAACGTAAGCAAGTAAGCCTTGAAGCATGTGAACAGGCTTACAATTATCTTAACGATATAGATGGCTATGATTCTCTGAATGGGATTATTCTACAGATGGACGTATAGTCAAAAATGTTCTATATAATGGGCGTAAAATAGTTGTAGTAATTACAAGTTCTGGAGGTGGATATATTCACTTAAATCCTTATGCATTTGCTCAATTAATGGAAAATCCCGAAAACTTATTGATTAACGTATGTGGTAACAATGTAAGAACATATTCTTTTAAAGAATTATTCGAAGAGAATCAAGATGTCAATATGATTTTTGACTCAAAAGTAGTCACTCCAAAGAATTTTGCAGAGTTAGCAAATAAGTTTTTGACATCTGAACGAACTTGTTTTGTTATACCAAATCCTAATTATTCAGCATCTGACGAAATAAGTGGGTTCGGATTAAATGAAAAAATGGAAGGATGGAAAGTAATAACATTCTCATCTGATGATCAAATTTGGTAAATTATGTATTACACAAGAGAACAACATAAAAGATTCCTTGATAGGGAATTACAGGCGATTAGTGAGAACTATATTCGCGTATTAAACACTAAGGCAACTGCTTTGTTGTCTGAGAATGAGATTTATGTAGCTCAGTTTATGAAAGTTGACCTTGAAAAGGATACTACACAAGAAGATAAATACAATGGTTCCGGTCAGATCATACTTAAATTTAAGAAGGACAAAGGCATCCCTCGAAAAAATGAGTATTTTACTGCGTTACTACTCGATGGTGATAAATGTCTTCCCAAAAACTGGGGTAATCTTTCATGGGCTGAATTACGTAAATTTCAAATAGAATTTTCGGAAGTACATTGTGTTTGGCAAGGCAAGACTGACGACAATGGCTTTTTGCTTTGCGGATTCAATGGAATGTCTATTGATATGGCAAAGTATCTGAAAGAAAAGAATCTTGCAGGTTGTGTGATTGTACTTGGTCCGAAAGAGCCACCAATGGAGTACTACCAGAATCTAATTTCTGTTGTTTCAAATACATCTACTGAAGAGCCTACCGCTAAAATCCTTGACTTTGATAATGACGGAAATGGCTATGGACCGAAAGTGATAGATTGTGATGATACTGCTACATTTATAAAAAACGAGATAGAAATTTGTGACGAAGTCATTGTACAAGGTCCTCCGGGCACAGGAAAGACCTATATGATGGCAAATATTATCAATCAACTGCTCAATGCAAGTAAAAGCGTGTTGGTAACAGCTCTTACAAATAGAGCATTGATAGAATTAGCAAACAAGGAAACTTTAGATATTCATCGTTCGAATAAGGATGTAATGAAAACAAATGTTTCATCCGACGAGATGTGTTTATGCAAGAACATTGTATCTTTGGACAGCAAAGATATTGCAAGTATTAAAGGAAAACTTACACTTACGACTTTCTACACGGCAAGTGCTTGGGCTAAAAATTCCATTGCCAATCAACCGCCTTTCGATTATGTTATTATGGACGAATCGAGTCAAGCACTGTTCGCTATGATTGCAGCTTGCAAGCGACTTGGTAAGAAGACTATTTGGATTGGTGATCAAAATCAGTTGCCACCAATTATTTCTTTAAGTGAAGAAACAATGGTAAGGAATAATTACGGTATGCTGTCAAATGGATTTAATACACTTTGCGATAAATTCAGATATCCATATTATTTGCTAACAAAAACATATCGTTTACTCCCGAATTCAGCAGCCTTGACAAGTATATTCTACAAAGAACCACTTGTTCCTATGAATCTTGAATCTAAGTACGATTCAAAACTTGAATATATTGACAAGAAAGGTGGAACATGTTTGCGACTTTTGTCGATGCCAATTGGAGAGAAAGCATATTTGGACAATTATCAATATGTTATAGGTATTGTTTCTGAGATTCTTTCAGAAAATCCCAAAGCTTCAATAGCAATTTTATCTAAGTTCCGTTCATCTGTCAGAATGCTTCAGAATTGCTTCATTACTAAACTTGGGACAAAAGAGAATGTCTTGATTGACACGGTAGAACGCATTCAGGGAATGACATGTGATTATTGTGTGTACTATATTCCGAATGCTATGATGCAAATGTCTCTTGACAAATCACTATTTAATGTTGCGACCAGCCGCGCCACTTGTTCTACAATAATAGTGGCAGACGTAAGCATCCATAATTCTATCTGTGACAAACATGTAAAATCATATTTGGAAGCATTAACTTTGTCTGAGATTCCGCAGATGGAAACAATTGAAATGAGAGAAGTTGCTGCTGTTTCTAAACTGACAGATAACAACCAGCAGAAAGAAGTAAAAATAGTTGGCCATCTCGACTTGTCCAAGTTTCAACGAAAGATGGTTGAAATCAAGCCCGACAAAATAAATATTTATATAATAGATACGAATGTGTTTGTCAATTGCCCTGATATTATTTCAAAAGTAGATAAGCAATATCAAGTGACACTCTCGGCTAAAGTTATTGATGAACTTGACAAATTGAAGGTGACTTTAAATTCTGACGGACAGAAAGCAGTAGAAGATGCAATCCGAAACATAAACCGTTGTTACGAGACAAGAAACCTAACAATGGAAATTGCAGATGTGTCATTGCTTCCTTCTGATTTCAATCCAAGATCTCCAGATAACCAGATACTTTCCGTAGCTCTTAAACTGAAAGATAACAATACAAATCCAATAATAATGACATCTGATAATGGACTACAACTTAAGTCCA
>ERZ859980.778-NODE-778-length-17009-cov-1.691105_pt1 | contig 17009 bp, 15 predicted proteins | sample MGYA00509984_ERZ859980 | MGnify/ENA primary metagenome ERZ859980 (study PRJEB30046, sample SAMN00715173) | human gut metagenome | study: EMG produced TPA metagenomics assembly of the A metagenome-wide association study of gut microbiota in type 2... | reverse complement strand
GAATTTATATTATAAAATTTCATAAGAAGATTTACCATTGTTGTTTTTCCAGCTCCTGTTGGACCTACTATTGCAACCTTTTGTCCCGGAAGTGCTGTTGCTGTAAAATCTTTTATTGTTGGCTTATCATTATTATCATATTGGAATACAACATTTTTAAATTCTATTTTTCCTTTTACATCTTTTCTATCTAGAGTTTTTGTTATATTACTTTGATTTGTCATTTCTTCTTCATCAACAAACTCAAATACTCTTTCACTTGCTGCAGCTGTTGATTGTAATGATGTCATTGCTTGTGCAATTTGAGATAATGGTGATGTAAATAATCTTACATATGTTATAAATGCAACTATTACACCAAATGAAATACTTCCATCTGCTGCTAATAATGCTCCAACTATACATACAGCTACATAACCAAAGTTACCTATAAAGTTCATTATTGGCATCATTAATCCAGAGAAAAATTGACTTTTTCTATTACTGTCACAAACCTTTTGATTTAATTTATCAAATTCTTCATCAGCCTTTTTTCTACCATTATATGCTTTTACAACATTTAGTCCAGAATATACTTCTTCTATATGACCATTTAAATTTCCTAAATTTTCTTGTCTTGCAATAAAATATTTTTGTGATTTTTTTAATATTAAAATTATTCCAATAAATCCTATTAAGCTTGCTACAATTGCTGTAATTGCTAATATCCAATTTGTAACAAACATCATTATAATTGTTCCTAAAAATAATGTAACGCTACTTACCAATGTTGCAAGTGATTGGTTCATTGATTGAGCTATTGTATCACATCATTTGTAACTCTTGATAAAATATCACCAGTTTGATGCCTGTCAAAATATTTTAATGGTAATTTATTTATTTTTGTAGAAATTCTACTTCGTAAGCTTTTTGCAAATTTATTTGCTACTATAGTCATTGATATTGATTGAATATATGTGCATAATGCACTTGCTAAATAAATACATACTAATATTAAAGTTATCTTTTTAATTTTATCTATATTCATAAATGGTTTAACAACTTTTTGTATAGATTCTGGCATTTTATCTATTTTAGCATATAACTCGCTTGCACTTGTTCCTTCAGTTAAAGTACTCATTTCTGTTATATATTTATATTGATCATCTGTAGAAATTTTTGTGCCATCTATTTCAAATTCAGAAAATAAAATATCTTTCATACTTTCAGGTATTGTTATATTTGTATTTTTTTCACCATCTTGCATTTGTGAAATTAATGTTAATAATTCTATTTTATCTTTAGAAGAAATTTCTTTTCCTTCATATGTAGAATTTGGTAGAATTATATTTAAAATGCTTTCTGGTAACTGAGCAATACTTTTAAATAATTCATCTTGCTTTTCTGATTCGTTTGATTGTTTAATTACATCTTGAAATTTTTGTTTATCTTCTGTACTAATGTCTTGTGATGACATTATTTGTGTAATAGAGTCTTTTGATAAATTCATTTGTAATATTTTAGGCATTACATCTGCCATTTTTTCTTGACTAAAATTTTCAGTTATTTTGCTTGAAAGTTCTTGCATATTGTCCTTATTAACTACCAATCCTGTGGAAATTTCATCTGTTAAATCTGATAATATATTTGGTGCACTTATTGATAAAATTGAACCAGCTATTGCTAAAATTAATGCAACTAATATAACTGCTTTAAAACCATTTAATTCACTAAACAATCTTTTTATTGCACTATTAAAATCTTTTGCTTTTTCACCTGCACCAGCTCCTGGACCTCCCATTGGTCCTCTTGGCATTCTTCTAGGAGTTTTTTCATTATTATTTTCTATTCCGCATTTTCTAATTCCTCCTTTGACAATTGTGATAGTGCTATTTCTTTATATACATCACAGTTTTTTAATAGCTCTTTATGTGTTCCCATTCCTACTGAAACACCATCTTCTAATACTATTATTTTGTCTGCATTCATTATTGTTCCAATTCTTTGTGCTACAATCAAACTAGTTGCATCTTTTGTGTATTCTTTTAATGCTTTTCTTAATAAAGAATCTGTTTTATAATCTAATGCTGAAAAACTGTCATCAAATATATAAATTTCTGGATTTCTTGCTATTGCTCTTGCTATTGCTAATCTTTGTTTTTGACCACCAGATACATTTGTTCCACCTTGAGCTATATGAGTATCATATTTTTCATCCATTTTTTCAACAAATTCTTTTCCTTGTGCTACTTCTATAGCTTTTTTTATTTTTTCTTCAGATATTTCGCCTTTTCCATTATCACCATATGCTATATTTGAATTAACTGTACCGTTAAACATTACAGCTTTTTGTGGCACATAACCAATTTTATTGTGTAAAAATTCTTGTGTATAATCTTTTACATTAATTCCATCAACTAAAACTTCACCTTCTGTTGCATCATAAAAACGAGGTACTAAGTTAATTAATGTTGATTTTCCACTACCTGTTGAACCTATAAAAGCTACAGTTTCTCCTTTGTTTGCTTTAAAGGAAATATTTTTTAATAAATATTCATCAGCATCTGGATATTTAAATGAAACATTTTTAAATTCAACAGTTCCAACTTCATTTGTTTTATTTGTATTTATATTTCCATCTTTTATTGTTATGTCTGTGTCTAAAACCTCATTAATACGGTTTGCAGATACTTGCGCACGAGGTGACATCATAAATATCATAGCCAACATTAAGAATGACATTATTACTTGCATTGCATATGAACTAAATACAACCATATCTCCAAATAGACCTAGTTTATTAACCATTGAAGCATCTCTTATTAAATATGCTCCTATAAAGTAAATAGCTAAAGTTAAAAAATACATTACTAAATACATTACTGGTTGCATTATAGCAAATTTCTTTTGATTGTACATTTGTTGGTTTGTTAATTTTGTATTAACATCTTCAAATTTATTTTCTTGATAATTTTCTGCATTAAAGGCTCTTACAACTCTAATTCCGGTTAAGTTTTCTCTTGTTACTCCATTTATTTTATCTGTCAATTTTTGAACAATTTTAAATCTAGGCATTACAATTATTGTTAATATTGAAATTACTGTTAATAAAATTAAAACCGCAATTCCAGTTGTCATACTCCATTGCCAACTTTTATTTAATATTTTTGTAATTGCCCATATTGCTGTAATAGGTGCTTTTATCATTAATTGCAAGCCCATTGCAACTAACATTTGAACTTGTGTTATATCATTTGTTGTTCTTGTAATTAAACTGCTTGTAGAAAATCCTTTTACTTCGCTCATTGCTAGGTCTTCAACCTTATCAAATAATTTTTTTCTTACTGATTTTGAAAAATTAGCCGCAACTGTAGCAACTAAATATCCAACAATTACTGCAGATACTAAACTTCCAAATGCGCAACCTAACATATATGCACCATTTTTTATAATATCACTCATTTGACTTCCTTCAGTTTGAACTAATACAGTAATTTCTGACATATAATCTGGCATTTTTAGCTCTAACCATACTTGAACTATAATTAATATTAAACTAATTAGAGCTAAAAACCATTCTTTTTTTGTTAAATTTTTTAATAGTTTTATCATAATTTCATCCTTCCTATATATTAAATATGTAAAATACAAACATTATATTTATATTCTTTTACAAACACTTTCTGTTCATTCAGACATATTTTCTATATTTTCTTTCATTTTATCAATTACATTAGAAAAAATTTTTAAATCTGTTTTTGAAATATCTTTTATTACTATTTTTTCCAATTCATCTAATTTTTTTTCACTTTTTTCAAATATTTCTTCTGCATTTTTATTTAAAATTATTTTTTTTATTCTCGTATCTTCTTTATCTGTAATTCGTGTTATGAAACCATTTTTTTCCATAGTTTTTAAAACACCAGATACTGTTGCTCTTCGTAATTTTAAAACATTTTCTAAATCTCTTTGATATATATCTTCATTTTTATGTTTCAATATATATGCTATTATTTGCATTTGTGTAGGCGTAGGAAATATTTTTTGTTTTTTTAAATTACATTGCTCTGGAATAAATTCCTTTTCATCAATAAACAGTCTTATTATCATTTTTTCTAAAGACCTTATTTTATATAAAGTCTCATGACTTTTCATAAAATCCCCTCTTTTCATTTTTGTAAGTTGCCTTACGTTATATATTATTATCTTTTTTTTAAATTGTCAATTACCTTACAATTTTTTTACTAAAAATTCACATTTAGAGCAAAATAAAAGCATTATGCTAATGCTTTTATAATATTTCTTCATTTAGTTTCTTTTTTAAATTTTCAAATAAATCTATATATTCACTTACAATATATTCATATATTTCTCTTGAAGTTTTTTCATTATACTGTATGATGTATTCATTTGCAAGAATATTCTTCTATTTTATTGGTAATTTCACTATCATTCGTGTTCCTTTTTCTATATTTTTATTATCTACTTTTATTGTTCCTTTATGCAATTTTACTATATTGTATGCTATAGATAAGCCTAATCCCATTCCACCTTTTTCGCGAGCTCTTGATTTTTCTGCTCTGTAAAATCTTTCGAATATATGCTCTTGATCTTGTTTGCTTATGTCTATTTTTGTATCTATCACTTCTATTATACATCTGTTTTCTTTTTTGTATGTTTTTATCTTTATTGAATCTTTTGGCTCTGTATATTTTAAGCTATTATCTAGTAAAATTATTAATAATTCTTTTAATTTATTTTGATCTACATATAATTCCGCTTATGCTTCATCGAAAGCTTGCTTAACTTCGTATTCATTTTCTAATGAATGTTTTATAGTATCTGTTCAACAAGTAATATTTTCATATACCCCTCCTTTTTGTATATTTTACAGCATTATATCATAAAGATATAAAATAATATATTATTTAGAATAAACGTTAATGTTTTCTTAACAAAAAAATCCACTTCATATTGAAGTGAATTTTTTATTTGTTATTTTGTTAAATTATTCTTTTTCTTGTTTATAACTATTGCAGCAACTATTGCTATTACAACTATTATCAATGCCAAACTAACTTTTTCACCTGTTTGTGAGAAAGCTTTATTAGCTACAGATTTATCTGTTTGTTCTCCTGGCCATGTATATTTTACATGTGTTTTGTCTGAATTACCAGTTTTATTTTGATATACAGTAACATCTTCGTCTACTTTATCACCTTTTTTATATGTTTTGCTAATTTTATGATTATCTGTGTCTGGAACTATTGTCCATCCCTCTGGTACCTTATCTGGATCCATTGGTAAATTAGTTTCTATTGTTACTGTTACTTCTTTTGTATCATCTGTTGGTGTTTCAGGATCATATGTTTTGTCTATAATTCTAAATGGCCATTTTATTGATACATTTTGTTCACTTGTTTTATCATCAGATGATGTTAATGTTACTTTTTCTGATACCATTCCATTATCTGTTGAGTTATCATATGTGTCAAATGGATATTGTTTTGCTACTTTTGTTTTATCTTCTGGGTTTGGATAATACCAAGGTTGATCTTTTGATGGTGTATCTGTTACTTCTTTATCATTTACTTTTACTATTTCTTCCTTGTTTTTTGAACTAATTGTAGCAGTTACATCTGCATCTTCTTTTATATTAGTCTCATCATATGATGGCATAAATGTACCATCTTCTGTTTTTCCACCAACATCTTTTGTTCCTATAAATGCTTCATAATTTAGTTCAGTTTCAAATTTATTGTCGTCTGGTACTGGATCTAAAGTTTTATCTGTTACAAGATATACATTGCAATTATATTTTCCGCTATTTGTTTTTTCATATCCATATACCATATAAAAACTTTTATCATTAACGTTTAATTTCCATAATACTGCGGCATCATTTATTCCTAAATTATAATAAAACTGTTCTACTGGAGTCATTTTGCTACCAACGTCAAATAACTTTCCATTTCCAATTATATCTACCTGCTCTGGCACATTAACCATATTTATTCCCAATTTGGCTAATGCCTCTTTTACGTCACTTTCATTTTTAAAATCCTTTTTTTCACCCAATAACGCTGTTCCACCATCTTTTGATATTGTAGAGCTTAATTTAGTTCCATTTTTGCCAATTATTTCAATTTCAGTACTAAATTTTGTGATTTCTTCTGATATTCCTAGATCTGCTTTTTTCTTTATAACCCAATCATTTAAATCTTTAAGCACACTACTATCCATCTCTCCTGCAAAAAAGAATGCAGTATATTGATCAGCTAAATATACATCCGTTGTATCTAAAATATCGTTACTAAATTCTGGAAATTTTTCTCCTGAATATTAATTACTGTCTCTGTTTTTGATAATTCGTCTATATCTACAAAATGATTTTTTGCTGCCGTATTGAATTCTTCAACACTTAAATTGCCAGCTCCTGCATGAGCAACAATTGTAAGTAAATAAAACGCATTAAAATTTTTTGCTGTTATTATTTTATTAGTATCAACAGCCCTCACTTTTAACGGTATTAGTGTACTAAATACCATACTCATTAAAATAATTAAACTTACTAATTTAAATTTTTTCATTAGATTTTTCTCCCTTCATTTGTTTTATCATAAAAATAACACTACAAAACAAAAAAGTCAATATTTGTATAAATTTGTAATATTTTTGTAATATTGTAATGTTTTTGTAACTTTTTTGTAACATTTTTTATAATTTATTATCTTTTTATTTTTCAATAAATATATTGCCCACTTATACTTAATTTATTTAAATTTGTAAATTTATTTTTTATCAAAATATTCTTTGTATTTTTTTATTAGTAACAATTTTTTTAAAATTTAATAAGATAAACTGGGGTGATTTTTATGGGTTTAACTTCCTCTTCTTCTGGCAATAATTTAATAAATAGTACTTCTACATTTGATAACTGTGATTTTGTTATTGGTTTGGCGGGTAATCCTAATGTTGGCAAATCTACTATATTTAATAGTTTAACTGGAATGCATCAACACACTGGTAATTGGCCTGGAAAAACTGTTTCAAATGCTTCTGGATATTTTGAATATAATAATAAAAACTTTTTATTTTTGATATTCCTGGTACATATTCCTTAATGTCAAATTCTGAAGAAGAAGAAATTGCTAGAGATTTTATTTGTTTTCAAAAACCAGATGCAACTATAGTAGTTGTTGATGCTACTTGTTTAGAAAAAAGCTTAAACTTAGTATATCAAACTATGGAATTACCTCTAATGTAATTGTTTGTGTTAATTTACTTGATGAGGCTGAAAAAAAGGGTATTAATATTAATTTAAATTTATTATCAAAAGAGCTGGGAGTTCCTGTTGTTGGGACAATTGCAAATAAAAAGCATACTTTGGATAAGTTAAAAAGTACTGTTTTTAACTTTTGTATAAAAAAAATACAATTTCAACCCATTTTAGTTACTTATCCTGATAATATTGAAAAAAATATTTTAGAAATTTGTAATAGTTTAAAAGATATTTTACCTGAAAAATATACATATCTTTCTAGATGGATTTCTTTAAAAATTATAGATTATGATTATACTATAATTCAAAGTATAAATGATAAAATTTTTAAATCTAATGCAATAAACGTAAATTCATTAAAATCATCTAATGAGAATACAAAAAATATAATTGTATCTTCTATTGTAAAACAATGTGAACGTGTTGGAAAAAAGGTAATATCTTTTACTCGTAATTCTAAAAATAATGATAGAAAAATTGATAAAATTCTTACTTCAAAAACATTTGGTATTCCAATAATGTTACTTTTTTTAGGCATAATTTTTTGGATTACAATTATTGGAGCTAATTATCCATCGCAATTACTTTCTACTTTTTTTAATTTTTTACAGGATAAATTAATAATCTTGTTTAATAATTTGAATATACCAAGTTTTATTACTAATCCACTAATTTATGGTGTTTATCAAACTACAACTTGGGTAATTAGTGTTATGCTTCCTCCGATGGCTATATTTTTTCCAATTTTCACACTATTAGAAGATTTAGGATTTTTGCCAAGAATTGCTTTTAATTTAGATAAATGTTTTAAACGATGTTGTACTTGCGGAAAGCAAGCATTAACAATGTGTATGGGATTTGGTTGTAATGCAGCTGGTGTTGTTGGTTGTAGAATTATTGATTCAAAAAGAGAAAAAATTATTGCAATGTTGACTAATTGCTTTGTTCCTTGCAATGGTAGATTTCCATTTTTAATTACAATTGCCACAATTTTTGTTGGTGGATTATTTAGTGGTGTTTTTTCATCTTTGGTAGCAACTGCAACAGTTCTTCTTATTGTTTTACTTGGTATTTTTATGACAATTATTGTTTCAAAATTCTTATCAAAAACAATATTAAAAGGTAAACCTACATCTTTTGTATTAGAGCTCCCACCTTATAGAAAACCACAAATTGGAAAAGTAATTGTTCGTTCAATTTTTGATAGAACAATATTTGTTCTAGGTAGAGCTTTAGCTGTAGCTGCACCTGCAGGTTTAATAATTTGGTTATTAGCCAATTTACATATTGGTGATATAACATTGTTATCATTTGTAGCAAATATTTTAGACCCATTTGCAAAACTTATGGGATTAGATGGATATATTTTAACGGCTTTTATATTAGGATTACCAGCTAATGAAATTGTATTACCAATTATTTTAATGTCATATCTTGGTGATAGTACTCTTGTTAATTTAGAAGATACTTTTTCAATTGGTAATATTTTAATTCAACACGGATGGACTTTTATTACAGCAATAAATGTTATGATATTTTGTTTATTACATTTTCCTTGTAGTACCACTTTAATTAGTATAAAAAAAGAGAGCCGGAAGTTTAAAATGGTGTGTGCTTGGTTTTGTAATTCCAACTGTTTGTGGTATAGTTTTATGTATGTTTACTAATTTAATTTGGAATTTGTTTGTATAAAATTTTTATAAAAAAACAGCGATTGAATAAACCAATCGCTGTTAATCCACTTACTGTATCTTTTTATTTCTACTTTCTTTTAAATATGCGTGTTTTTCCATCGTCACTGTTCTGTTCGTCAGAACTAAAATCAAATGTATCTTCCGCGCATTCACTTACATCTGTTTTTGGCATAGTTCTATAAATATCCGTTTCAGTATTGGTATATCTATTTCTGTATACTTGCTGTTTATTAGGATTTTGATTGCCATATACCGTCTTTCCAACATTTCCATTATTATGAGAATCTACTTTTGGAATATATATCGTGTTTTCATCATCAGAATTTTTTGCTTTTGAATGATGATTTACGTGTTGTTGTACATTAACTTTCTCTGGATAATCATAGCTATAGTCATCCTCATAACCATTATAGCTTAATTTGCCATTGTCATCGATGTACTCATTCGAATAGGAATATTTAACTTTTTTCCGCTTCTTTTTTCTGTTCAATTTTAACTTACTAAATAACTCAGAAATAAGACCTTTCCTTCTTTTAGTATTTCTCTTCTGTCGAAAACTTCTTCTGCTACGAGTTTTTTTTGCATTGTTGCCGTATTTTTTTGGCGATTTTCTTTGTTGATTTCTCCGCTTGTGTCTTCTTAAGTACTTGTATAAGATACTTACAATTTTTTTAACAAGCCAACAAAAAATTATTACCATCAAAACATCAATTACCATTGTAATGACTGTATTTACGGTTTTCTCATCTACGGCGTTTGATTCGAATATGCTTTTAATTCTGTCATTCTGTTCAAAAATTAAAAGCTTGTTGTTGATGAATTGGTTTAATGTAGAGAAAACTCCTTTAAACCAAACCAAAAACTTCTCCATATGCTTTCTTCCTCCAAAGTGTTACAGTAAATGAATTCATGATTTACTTCTCGTAAATCACTATAATATAATACAGTTTTTATTATGTTATGTCAAGTATCATTCGTTTTTTAAATTTTTATAAAAAACTCTTACACGCTCAAAAAAAAATATGCTATAATAAAATTTAGCTAAAAAATAGTTTACATATTATATATGTATCTATTTACATTAGCAAAATAATGAAAAGGAGTTTTTATATGAAAGAAACAAGATTACCTCAAAATGGAAAAGAAGGTTTACTTTATGGTAGTATTATTTGCTTAATAACAGTTATTGTAATGCTTATGCTAAATATAGGAACTGCATTTGGTGGATTAACTAAAGATGCATTTTTAGTTATTGTAAAAATGTTGCCAGTTATTTGGATTGTTGCAATGCTAGTAGAATCACTTATTGTTGGTAAAATAGCCGAAAAATTAGTTAACAAATTTACTATGCCTTCAGATGGATTTAATACACACATATTATTTAACATATTATTTTGTGTAACTGGTATGTCAGCAATCATGACAATATTAGGCTCTTTAATAGGTAATGGTATTAGTTTTGAACCTTTTTTAACATTTTTTTCACATTGGCCACGAAACTTTTGTGTTGCTTTTTGGTGCGAAATTTTATTTGCTCAACCAACAGCTAGATTTGCAATGAAATTACTTCATCAATATAAAGAGCATAAATTACCATTAGTAGAATCAATTAATGAACCAGATTCAATAAGTGAAGATTTATCAGAATAAAAAATAGGCAAAAGGAAATTATCTCTTTTGTCTATTTTTTATTTTATCATTTAATAAATTTTCCAGTAATCATTTTTACTATCCCTTTATTCATTAACATTGCATATATAACAGTCAATAATAATGCAATCGCTTGGAATATTACATTATTTGAATAATACGATACAAATACTACTAATGTAATTAATATAGTCATTGTTAAATCTTTTGAGTGTTTTAATTTTACAAACTCTCTCATTTTATTTTTTCTATACCAGTATAAAAAGATTGATGATAACAATGTTGATAACGCTGCTGCATATATTCCTATAAATTTAATTAGTACTATATCTACAACAAGATTAATTATAGCAGATACAAGTGTTGTAGTTCCGATTATTTTTGTTCTTTTGTATGCACTAAATATCCCACCATAAAAACTTGCCATATTAGAAAAATATACAGAAAATACTAGTATTGGAATATATAAATATGCTTCTTTATATCCCCCATTAATTAAAATTCCAAATATAAATGGAACTACTGCAATAACTCCTACTGTTGCTGAATATACTATATTTTTTAATGATGTGTATATTCTATTATAATATTTATTACTATCATCTTCATGAAGTGCCTTTGCTGCTGATTCTTTCCATGCTATTGCAAAATAATTATATACTGTATTTATTATTGTTGGAAATTTATTTGATACAGCATATATACCATTACTTGCTGGACCTAAAGCTGATGTTATTATTACTCTGTCTGACAAATTTATTATTGTCCATGATAAGCTGTGTGGAATTAATGGTATTGAGTATACAAGCATTTCCTTCATTAATTTTTTATTTATTAATTTTACATCAATAAATTTCAATAAATGAACATTTGCTGATAAAAATACAACCATTACCATATTAGCAATAATTACTGATAATAGTAAACCATCTACTTTTAAATTTGTTCCTAATATAAATACTATATTTAAAACTATTGTTATTACACTTAAAATAAAATTAGATAAAGAATATAATTTTATTCTTCCTAAACCTCTTACTAAAGCATTCATTAATGCCATAAGTACAACTGCTATAACATACGGTATAAACAGTTTTGTTGTATTAATTGAAAATATTTTTATTACTGCAAATATAATTACACATGCTATTGCAAGTGTTGTAAGTATTGTTATTACAGTTTGCGTTATAATACTTTTTTCTTCTTTTTTATTTTTAGCATCTATTAAAAATCTAAACATAGATTCTTCTAATGTTAATGTTATAAATGGTGTTATAAATGTTATTATTGTTATTATTAAATCATAATTACCATACTGCTCTGTTGTTAATTTAGCTGTATATAATGACACTAATAAAAAAGATACTATTTGAGTACTAAACTTTCCAATTGCTATTATAAAAGTATTTTTTATTAATTCCTTTTCTTGTTTCATTTACAATCCTTTCTCCTTTCAAAATTAACCGCCTAGGCAAAATTTTATCATATTGAATTTTAAATTACAATAAAAATTATATAAATAAAATGTATTTTGTTTGCTATTTTTATTGTAAAAAATTGTTTTTTATGTAATAATTGTAACATAAAATAAATAAAGGAGGATTTTTTATGAAAAAAGCAATTATTATAATTGTGTCAGTCTTGGTTGTAGCCATTGCTACTTGTACTGGTTTATATTTTTTTACAGATGTTTTTAATTTTATAAAACCAGCAAGTGCTAACTTTTCAAGCCAAGCAAAAAAATTATTAGGAACAGATAAGGATAACAAATATTCAGATTATGAAGCTATGTTAAAGAAATTAAAAATATCAGATAAATCATATACTTCAAATGCTGACATTAGTATGAACGTATCTGTACCAAGTTCAATTGTTGACTCTTCAACACAAAAATTAATCAACTCATCAAAGATAAAATACAATGGTAGCTATGATGCAAATTCAAAAGCTATGTCAAACAATGTTGGATTGTATAAAGACAATAAAGAATTTTTAACACTTCACTTGTTCAAAAAGACCAAACTGTAAGTGTAGGATGTAAAGACTTATATGATAAAACATTAAATTTTGATTTATCAAAATATGATGAATTCTGCCAAAAGAATAATATTACTGCAGATGAAGAAACAAAAGCTTCTATTGATGCTTTAAAGTCTATGAAAGATTCTAATTATACTGATTTTCTATATGATCTTTTATATCTTTCAGAAGATGATTTTAACTCTTTAAACAAAACTTATGGAAATTTATTATCAGACCTTATAAGTAAAGATAATTATTCTACTAAGAAAAACGAAAAAATTACAGTTGGAGGAGACGATATAAAAACTACAGCCTACTCTTTAACATTATCTGGTGAAGATGCATACAATTTTATTAATAAATTAGTAGACTTAGTAAAAAATGACGATACTACAAAAAAATTAATTATTGATAAATATAATATCTTAAAGAAATACAATACTTCATTAATTTCAGCATATGATGAAGTAGAAGCTAAATCTGCAAACCAAAATACTGAGCTTCCAGATTTAACTGTTGATAATATAAATTCATTTTTAGATGATTTAGTTAAAGATTTAGAAAAATCTAAAGATGATTTTACAAGCTCAGATAAATGTTTACAATTTACTATATATTCTGACAAAAAAAGTGAACCTGTAAAATTTGAAATATCAGTTTTAGATGATAAAAAAGATAAAGAAGGAAAAGTTGTTTTCACAGAGGAATTATCAGATGGAAAAAATAAATACACTGTTAATATAGAAAATATTAATAAATTATCTGGTAGTAAAACTAAAGAAGATACTACTGATGACACTTATTCAAATACTGTAGATGATATATTAAAAAATTCTTCATCATATACAAATGCATTAAATACAACTAAATCTACAACTTCATCAAATAAATCAAAAACAACATCTTCATTATCTACTACATTAGATCAAATTGCAGATTCAATTTCTGAACTTGTAATTGAAGATTCTTACAAAAAAACTGATGATTCAAGAAAAGGTACTATAACAATATCTGCAAAAGCTTCTGGATCTAAGCAAGAAATGTTAAAAATAGATTATGAAAATATTAACTCTAAATCAGAATATAAAACAAGTTTCTCTATTTCTAGTCCATTAAAATCATCTATATCACTTGACTATACTTATGATATAACAGGACTTGATAAAGATACTCAAGATATAAAATTAGAGCTATCTGGAAAATATACTTCTTTATATTCAGCAAAAATATCAGCAACAGGTTCTATTACATATGGAAAATCAAATATTCCAGAGCTAACTGCTGATAACTCTGTAGATGTATTTAGTTTACCACAAGCTGATTTACAAAAAATTGCTTCTGATATAGTTACAAAAGCTTCTGATACTTTACCTGCAAAATTATCACTTTATGGAGTTACAGTAACAAAAGAAGATATTTTATCAATATTACCAGCAAATACAGCAACACCAGATACAACACTACCAGATGCAGAAACACCTGTTGTAACTCAACCTGCTGCTTAATAAAATAAAAGAAAAATCTTCATGATGAAGATTTTTCTTTTATTTTTTATTATTTTCTTCTCGAACACCATTATACTCTTTTATAAAATACAATGGTCTATTTTTTGTTTCATTAAATATTCTTCCTAAATATTCTCCCATTATTCCAAATAACATTATTTGAATTCCAGCAAAGAATAATACTAATAATATTATCGCTTGAAAAGCTTGTATTGCAACACTTTGTGTTATGCATTTTATTATTACATATATAAAATAAACTATTAATGCTAAAAATGTTGGTATTGATAAATATGTTGATATTCTTAATGGTGATGTTGTAAATGATGTTATTCCGTCTATAGCCAAATCCATTAATTTTTTATAATTCCATTTTGTTGTACCTGCGATACGTGGGTCACGGTCAAATAATACTTCTTTCTTGTTATATCCAATCCAACTAAACATGCTTTTTGAACATCTTTGTGTTTCTCGTAGTTGTTTTAATGCATTTACACATCTTCTATCTAATAACCTAAAATCGCCTGTATCTTTTTGAATTTCCACTCTTGTTAGGCTTTGTAATACTTTATAATACATTTTTGATGTGAATTTTTTTAAGAATGTCTCTCCTTTTCTTGATTTTCTTCTAGCATACACATCATCATATCCCTCTTCCCAGTATTTTATTAATTCTGGAATTAACTCTGGTGGATCTTGTAAATCTGCATCTATAAATATTACACAATCACCTTTTGCATAGTCTAAACCTGCTATCATTGCTACTTCTTTTCCAAAATTTCTTGAAAAATCTACATAACTTACTCGTGCATCTTTTTCTCTTAGCTCTTTTATTATTTTTAACGTATTATCTTTACTTCCGTCATTTATAAACAACATTTCAAATTCGTAGCTTTCTAAATTTGATATTACTTTATTTAATCTATCATATAATAAAGGTAATGATTCTTCTTCATTATATGCAGGTATTATTATTGATATTTTTTTCATAATTTTTCTCCTTTTGCTTTATATTTTATATAATAGCATATTTAGAATAATTATTCAATTTTTTCACTAAAATTTCACCATTGGTTGTTCATTATTACAACATCAATATATTTTACTTTATAACAAAAAAAATAACTTTAAGAAATATCATCTAAAAGTTATTTTTTTGACTTAATATAATTTATTAGTTTTGACTCATTTCAATATAATGCCATGAATCTTTGCACATATCATCTAGATTTTTTTCAGCAACCCATCCTAGCTCTATTTTGGCTTTTGCTGGGTCTGCATAGCATTTTGCTATATCACCTGATCTACGAGGTGCTATTTTATATTTTACTTCTTTACCTGTTGCTTTTTCAAATGCTTTTACCATATCTAAAACACTATAACCTGTTCCTGTTCCTAGATTATATATAAATAAACCTTCGTGCTCTTTGTCAAGTTTTTCAAGTGCTTTTACATGTCCTTTTGCTAAGTCTACTACATGTATGTAGTCTCTTACACCTGTTCCATCTGGAGTATCATAGTCGTTTCCGAATACTGATAGCTCTGGTAAAATTCCGGCTGCAACTCTTGCTACATATGGCATTAAGTTATTTGGAATTCCTTGTGGCTCTTCACCTATTAATCCACTTTCGTGTGCTCCTACTGGATTGAAGTATCTTAGTATGCAAATATCCCAAGAGTTATCTGAATTGTATATATCTTTTAAAATTTGCTCTATAAATAGTTTTGTTGTTCCATATGGATTTGTTGTTCCTCCTGTTGGAAATTCCTCTGTTATTGGTACGGTTGCTGGGTCTCCATATACTGTTGCTGATGAGCTAAATATAAATTTTTTACAATTGTGTGCTCTCATTACATCTAATAAAACTAGAGCTCCTGAAATGTTGTTCATGTAATATTCTATTGGTTTTTTTACTGATTCTCCAACTGCTTTGTATCCTGCAAAATTTAAAACTGCATCTATTTTATTTTCTGTGAATACTTTGTTTAGCTCTTCTTTATTTGAGTAATCCATTTCGTAAAACTTAAAATCTTTTCCTGTTATTTGTTTTATTTTGTCTAGTACTTCTGGTTTGCTATTTGAAAAGTTATCTATAATAACGATTTCCTTTCCTGCGTTTAATAATTCGACTGCTGTGTGGCTACCAATGTAACCAGCTCCGCCTGGTAATAAAATTGCCATAATTCATACCTCCTTGTTTTTTTGAATTATATAGCAATTTTTATTTAATGGCAAGTATTTTGGTATTGTTTTTTGTTATATTTGTGGAGAGATAATTTTATTATTTCTTGGCTTTTTGTTCACTATGTGAACAGGAAGTAAATTAATATTTCTTTTATTATTAAACTTATATACATAATTAAAATACTCCTAACATAAACTCATGTAGTTTTTTTTAGACAATGAAGGTAAAAATAAAATGCAAATTTTTACAAAAAAATGAATTTACTTTTCTTTTTATTTTGTGTTGCTTGTCGTTCACTATAGTGGAATGGTATTTGTAAAAAAGAATAGTTCCGATTGATGACCATTGTAGGTGTGTCAAAGAGAACCATCTTTTTGTTGGTAATTTTAGATAAATTTTTACTTTTTTCTTTTACAATAGACTTTTAATCTCCTCTTTTGTTAATCCAGTTAATTCAGCTATTAAATTTATATCCATTTTCTTCTCTAGCATTTTTTGAGCAATTTTCAAGTTTGCTTTTTTCTCTCCTTCTGCTTTTCCTTCCACTAATCCTTTTGCTTTTCCTTCTGCTAATCCAGCTTCTAGTCCTTTTTGTTTCATTTCGGACATTGCACTATTGTAGTCATATCTTGCCCAATCTTCGGCATCTGCTAATTGTTGTACTTCTTCATCTGCATTTAATAATCGTAGT
>ERZ859980.776-NODE-776-length-17030-cov-1.763947_pt1 | contig 17030 bp, 13 predicted proteins | sample MGYA00509984_ERZ859980 | MGnify/ENA primary metagenome ERZ859980 (study PRJEB30046, sample SAMN00715173) | human gut metagenome | study: EMG produced TPA metagenomics assembly of the A metagenome-wide association study of gut microbiota in type 2... | reverse complement strand
GAAGGTGTAAAAGTTCCTGAAAAAGGTGTGGTAGGTTTAATTACATATATGAGAACTGATTCGACAAGAATTTCAGAAGAAGCAAGAGCTGCTTCAAAAATATATATTGAAGAGACATATGGAACTGCATATTATGAAAATAGATATTTTAAAACAAAACAAGGTGCACAAGATGCGCATGAGGCAATAAGACCAACATATGTCGATTTAACGCCAGAAAAAGTAAAATCATCATTAACAAATGACCAAATAAATTATATAACTTAATATATAATAGATTTATTGCAAGTCAAATGTCTTCAGCAGAATATGATACAATTTCTGTTACTATAAATGCTGGGAAATATAATTTTAAGGCAAATGGACAAAGCATTAAATTTAAAGGATTTATGAAATTATATGTAGAAACAAAAGATCAAGATAATGGTGAAGATGATGAGTTATTATTACCATCATTAGAGTTAAATCAAAAATTAAAAAATGAAAAAATAGATACAAAACAAAGTTTTACAGAGCCACCACCACGTTACACAGAAGCAAGTATAGTAAAGGTTTTGGAAGAAAAAGGAATAGGTAGACCTAGTACATATGCTCCAACAATTTCAACAATTTTAGATCGTAGATATATTGAAAAAGAGCAAAAACAATTAGTTCCAACAGACCTTGGAAAAATCGTAAATAAATTATTAATAGAAAATTTCGGAGATATTATAAATGTGGCTTTTACTGCAAAAATAGAAGAAGAATTTGATGAAATTGCAGAAGGAAAAGAAAATTGGAAAGAAGTAATATCAGAGTTTTATGGTCCATTTGAAGAAAATGTGGAAAGAGTGGAAAAAGAGCTAGAGCATGTTCAGTTAGTAGAAGAAGTTTCTGATGTCCCTTGCGAAAAATGCGGGCGTATGATGGTAATAAAATATGGCAGATATGGTAAATTTTTAGCATGCCCAGGATTTCCAGAGTGTAGAAATGCAAAACCAATAATAGAAACAATTGATGTTCCTTGCCCAGTTTGTGGAGGTACTGTTCAAGTAAAAAAATCAAGACGAGGAAGAAAATTTTATGTATGTGAAAACAATCCGGAATCTTGTCAATACATATCTTGGAATAAGCCAAAAGTAGGTGAAAAGTGGGAACCAAAAGAAGATAAACCAGATACAGAAAAAAAGAAAACATCAAAGAAAAAGGTTGCAAAAAAATCTACAACTAAAAAAACGACAAGTAAAAAGAAATCAATAAAGAAAAAATAAAATAAAAAGGGAATTTTAGTAAAAATCTAATATTCCCTTTTTTATGTAAGTGAAAAGATAAACTATAAAAGTAAATATAAAAAGTAAATATCAGGAAAAATAGTTTTATTTTCACAAAAACATTGAAAAATCAACATTTTTGTGATATAATGGAAAACATATTAATGGGATGGCAAATTGAAAGGGAGGATTTTATGAATAAATATAAAATGATTACAATTTGCTCATTATCTATTGTATGTATGCTAATATTGAGCTTATTGTTACCATTAACAACGAGTGCAAATGATGAAGAAAGTATAGAGTTAAAATTACATTATGAAAAATCATCTGTAACAGTAAATATTGCTGTTAATTCAGAAATATATACAGGAGTTGTATGTAAATATATTGAAGTAGACAATATATTAGAGTATGATGATTTGTCATATCAAACAAAAGAAAATGGTAAAACTTTAAATTTAAATAAGTTAGAAAATGATAATTATACTACTACAATTGAAAATGTATCAAAAAGATATATAGTAGTATATGCATCAATAGGAAATTGTAGTTTATGTGATTACATAGATTGTAAATCAGACAGTCAATCAACAGAACAAACAGAAACACCAAAACAAAATGATGGACAAGCAAAAAATGAAAATACAACAACAGAGCCAGAAACACCATCACAAAACGAAAATACAACAACAGGGCCAGAAATACCATCACAAAACGAGAATACAGCAACAGAGCCAGAGACACCATCACAAAACGAAAATACAACAACAGAGCCAGAAGTACCATCACAAAATGAAGATACAGCAACAAAACCAGAAACACCATCACAAGATACATCATCTGAAACAACAAATAAAAAAACATCAAACAGGACTGTAAAAAATAATACAGAAACTCCAAAAGTTGTAGATAAAGATTCAATAAATACTGATGATTTTGAGGAAATTCAATCTATAGATAAAACAAAGACAGCATCAACATCAGAAGCAAATATGCCTCAAACAGGTGAGAACGATACAGCAAAAATCGCTGGAATAATTGTATTTTCTATAATAGGAATGGTATCATTTTATAAATATAAAGAAAGTTGCAAATCTGAAAGTATGTAAAAATATTATTACTAAAATTTAACACAATAAATGTTAATAATATTATCAAATAAACATAAATAATTATTAATATTAAAAGCTCTTTTTATTAGGAATATATCCAAATAAAAGAGCTTTTGACATATTTATATATAGAAATTTATATTGACAAAAATTAAATTTAAATGTAATATTAATATGTATATACTCACATACAAGGGGATTTTTATGGACTTTTTTTTATCAATGTTAGGTGTATTTGCAGGAATCATTTTAGCAATATTAGTAATAATTTTTATAGTATATTTAAAACTAAAAGCAACAGTAGGCTCACAGAATATGAAAGAGCTTAAAAATGCAATTTCTAATGTTTCAAACTTACAAAAAGAGGAATATACACGTGAGAAAAACGTGAAGGGAATGACAAAACTACTAGAGCCAGAAATAATAAGAGATTTTCCGGAATTCAATAGGGATTTAATATTCTCAAGATGTGAATCAAACTTAAGAAAAATTTTTAATGCTATCGAATCACAAGATACAACAGCTATAAATAATGATGAAGAGTTTATATACTTAAGAGAAAAAATAAATCAACAAATTGAAGATATGAAATCAAATAATGTAACAGAAAAATTTGATAACATAGAGTTCAATAGACATGCAATAATGGCATACAATAAAAACAATGGAAAAGCTACAATACAAATTTCCACAACATTAAGTTATTATTACAAAACAAATAGAACAGATAAAAAATCATATGAAGACATAAAAAAACAAACAAGATATACTTCGGAGTTTGTATATGTTTATGATGAAAGAAGATTTACAAAAAATCAAGTAACATTTTCTGTTTTATGTCCAAATTGTGGAGCACCACTAAGAGGACTTGAGTCTAAATACTGTGAATATTGTGGAAATCACGTAGAAAGAATTAATTTAAAAATTTGGAAAATGTCTTCGTATAAAGAAGATTATTAATAGGAGGTATTATTATGGGATTAATTAAAGCTGCAGCAGGAGCTATAGGAAGTACATTTCATGATCAATGGAAAGAAGCAATAAGATGTGAAGATATGGGAAATGATATCTTAATGATGAAAAAAACAACATCATCAGGAGTAATTACAAATAAAAGTACAATTATAGTAGGACCTGGTCAATGTGCTATTATTTATGATAATGGTAAAGTTATCGATGCAACAGCAGAAGAAGGTTTTTATACATTTGATGAATCTTCAAGTCCATCTTTCTTTGCAGGACAATTTGGTGCTGTATTTAAAGAAATGTGGCAAAGATTTACTTATAATGGAAAAACAGCAAAACAACAAGCTGTATTCTTCTTTAATACTAAAGAAATTATAGAAAATAAATTTGGAACAAAAACACCAGTACCATTCCAAGATTGGTCTCGTTCAATGATGAATGAAATGAATGGTAGAGAGCTTCCATTAAGTTTAAATATTAGATGTTATGGTACATATACATTTAAGATAACAAATCCAGCATTATTTATGAATGAAATTGCTGGAACAGCAGATGTATTCTATAAAAGGGACCTAGTTGAAGGTCAAATGAGAGATGAAGTTGTAGGTGTTTTACAAAATGTATTAAATGAATTAGGTTCAATTGGTGGAAATAAACCAGTAAATGAAAGAATTGGTGCAGACCAATTACCTAGTCAAACAGACGAAATGAAAGAATTAATGGATGAAAAAGTATTTGACGAACCAATTCGTGAAAGAGGAATTGCAATAAAATCATTTGTTATTGTTTCTGTAACTCCAGATGACGCATCTGCTAAGAAAATTAATGATTACGAAATTGCAGCTAATGCTAGCATGAGAAAAGGAAAACTTACAAGTGATTATGGTGAAGCTGTAAAATCAGCAGCATCAAACAGTGCTGGTAGCATGAACGGATTTATGGGAATTGGAATGATGAATATGGCTACTGGAGGAGCAATGGGAAATGTTGCTCAAGGTGTATGGCAAGATACAACAAATCAAGTACCACAACAACCAGTTCAACAAACTCAACTACAAAATACAGATGTATCAGAAAAAAGCAAGTACAATCAAATGAATGGGAATGTCCAAATTGTCATACAAAAGCGAATGGAAATTTCTGCCCAGAATGCGGAACAAAAAAACTAGAAAATACAAAAAAGTTTTGTTCTAATTGCGGAAAAGAGCTTAAGGAAAATGCAAAATTCTGTCCAGAATGTGGAACAAAGGCTGAGTAATTAAGAAGTAAGTATTACTTGTATTTAACGAGCGCATAGGTTTGACCTATGAAAATAAAATTTATATAAAAAAAGCACATATTGTCTTGTTTAAACAAAAGATGTAAATTTAGTTTATACAATATAATATGTGTTTTTTTGCCGAAAAATATTGTATTTTGTTAGCAAAATATGATATAGTAAACATATGTAATTATATTTATTATGGAGGGTATAATGAGTAGAGGTAAAGATATAATGGCGAACAAAAGCTAAATCTAAAAAAAGTATTTGCTGTTATTATTACAATAATAGTAATTATTATGTTTTTTATGGGAATAAAACACATTCTAAAAAAAGATAAAAATGATATTAATAATTTTACAGAAATTTCATATTTCACAGCATATAACAATGGTAAATGGGGTGTAATAAACTCAAATGGAGATAGCATAATAGAGCCTGCATATGACGAAATGATAGTTATACCAAACAGTAAAAAAGATGTATTTTTATGTATGTATGATGTAAATTATTCAGATGGAACATATAAAACAAAAGCAATCAATTCTAAAAATGAACAACTATTTACATCCTATACATCAGTTGAGCCATTGAGTAACTATAACTCAAACAAAGAAACTTGGTATGAAACAACTGCATTAAAAGTACAAAAAGATGGAAAATATGGGTTAATAAATATTGATGGAAATGAAATTTTAAGTTGTATGTATGATAAAGTAGATACAATAAAGGGGATAAAAAATAGTATTTTAATTCAAAAAGATGGATTATATGGAGTAGTAAATGCGACTGGTAATATTATAATAGAGCCTCAATATTCAGATATACAAGGATTAACTGATGAATATACAAATGGGTATATTGTAAAAAATTCAGAAAATAGTTACGGAGTAATAGGCGTAAATAAAGAACAAATATTAGACTGCAAATATTCAGATATAAAACATGTATATGGAAATGATATGTATGTTGTAAAAGAAAATGGAAAATGGAAAATTATAAGTAAAGATGGTACAACAAATGCAGAAATTTCTTATGATGATGTAACATATATTAATTCAAATTGCATGATTATAAAAAATAAAGATAAATATGGAATTTCAGGAATAGATAAAACTGAAAAGGTAAAGGCAGAGTATCAAAATTTGGAATATGTATTTTCAGATTACTATATAGCTAAAAAAGATAACAAATATGGTGTAATTAATTCACAAAATGAAGCATTAGTACCAATTGAATATGATGCTCTAGTTTTCAATAAAGATGCAGATTGTCTAGTAGGAACTAAAAATAATGATGAAAAAAGTTATTTAATTGATAGAAATTTACAATTAAAATTACAAGGAACAAATTTAACTGTATATGAAGGATATATAAGACTAAATATTGATAATCAATATAAATTCTATAATTTAAAATTTGAAGAAAAATCAAATAGAGATGTATTTTCAAACAATACATTATATAGTGCAAAAAATGATGGAAAATATGGTATTGTAAATAAAGATGGAACATTAGTTGTTCAATATCAATATGATGATATAATTGAGCAAAATGAGTATGGTTTTGTTGCAGTTTGCAAAGATGGCAAATGGGGAGTTATAGATCAATATGGAAATACCGTTATTGAGCCAAAATATGAATTCTCAGATATTACAAAAATTACAGTAGTAGGAAAATGGCATTCTGCTGAAGGAGTTAACACAACATACTTTATATGTGAATAAATTTTACAAAAAGAATATCGACAATTTGTCGATATTCTTTCTTAAAATATGCAGGTCACAGAATGGGATGCTTTTTTCCACAAACGTAAAATTATGGACACCCTCGAATTGTTATCATTAAAAAATGGAGAATGTTAGCAACATTTGCTGTTTTATTCTACAGAAATAGTCAGTTTTATTTTAAGTATAAAAAAATTTAAAAAGTTGGTGAAAAAAGATGAAATTTAAAATTGGTAATGATATAATTGAAACGGAAAGAATAAAAAAACTCTGTGAAAAATATGGTGATAAGTTTAAAACAAGAATATATACTAATAATGAAATAAAATATTGTGAAAGTAAAGGTATTAATAAATATCAGTCATTTGCAGGAAGATTTGCTGCAAAAGAAGCGATTTTTAAAGCTATTTCATCAGCATTAAGTAATAAGTATAGTGTAAATTGGACTGATATTGAAATTATAAATGACAGTAATGGACGACCTTGTGTACATTTAAATATAAATTGCATTAAAGATATTGATATTAGTATTTCCCATATTAAAGATTTTGCAATAGCTTCTGCTATTGTTACAATTGATTAAAAGGAGGAGATAAATGGAATTATTTGATTCTCATGCACATTATGATGATGAAAAATTTAATGAAGATAGAGATTTTATTATTAATGAAATTTATAAATCTGGTGTAACAAAATTTGTTAGTGCAGGATATAGTTTAGATTCTTCAAAAAAAGGCCTAGAAATTGCACAAAAATATGATTATGTTTTTACAACATCTGGAATCTCACCCAATGACATTCCAGAAACAAAAGAAATTCTTGATAAACAGTTAATTGAAATTGAAAAATTAGCCAATTCAAATAAAAAGGTTGTTGCAATAGGAGAAATCGGATTAGATTATTATTGGAATAAAGAAAATAAAGAGCTTCAGCAATATGCATTTAAAAAACAAATTGAAATTGCTAATAAATTAAATCTGCCAATTGTAATTCATACAAGAGATGCAATTATGGATACAATACAAATAATAAAAAATACAAAATTTGTTAAACCAGGAATCTTTCATTGTTGTCCGCTTAACAAAGACCTAGTAAAAGCGGGATTAAATAAAGATTTTTATTGTTCATTTGCTGGTCCAATAACTTTTAAAAATACAAAAAATGCAAATGAAATAATAAGTTTAATTCCAATGGAGAAAATACTAATAGAAACAGATAGTCCATATTTATCACCAGAGCCTAATAGAGGAAAAAGAAATGATTCACGAAATGTTGTATATATGGCAAGAAAAATTGCAGAAATTAAAAATATGAATATAGAAGACGTAGCAAAAATAACATATTCAAATGCATTAAATGTATTTAATATAAAGTAAAAATAAAATAGGAATAAATTTCCAAAATTGTGAATATAATATATTATAAAACTTAATAAAATGGCTAGTATTAGGCGATGTGATAGACATAAATTTGACAAAAGACAGAAACAATGCTATAATAAACACGTTGCTAAAAAAAAAGGAGGGAACGAAATTCTTATGAAGAAAGATGATAAAGCTTCGATATCCTTAAAAAAGGTTATATCAATTAGCATAATTTTATTATTCGTTATGGGAATAGGAGTTATGGCAGCAAGTTCAAAACTTAACAATGTAAAAATTATACTTTCAGATGGTTACGAAATGGACGTGTTAACATCTAAAACAAAAATATCAGAAATTTTAGATGAAAATCACATAATAATGTTACCAAATGAAAAGGTAATACCGGGATTAGATGAAGAAATACCTGACATAAAACAATAAAAATAGCAAAAAATAGTTTAGCCACTTCAGAAAATAATAAAACTGAATCAGAAGAGCTAACTATGGATATGGTATTAAATAATTATAATTCTGTAACAGAAAAGGTAATTAAAGAACAAGTTACTATAGCGTATGAAACAGAAACAAAAGATTTATCTACAGGAGATGGACCTAAAGAGGAAAAGGTTGTTCAAAATGGTGTAGATGGAGTAAAAGAAGTATCATATAAAGTTAAATATGTAAATGGTGAGGAAAAAGAAAAAGTTCAAATATCAGAAAATATTACTCAAAATCCAGTTAATTGTATTAAAGAAATAAGAAATAAAAAAGTTGCAACAACAACTTCAAGAAGTTCTTCTTCACTTAATACAGCCACAGTTCAAGCAAGTACTGAAAACACGCCAAGTGTAACAAATAATAAATCATCACTTGCATCAAAAGTTGAAGGATTAACACCAAAAGTAACAACATTAAATACTTCAGCATATTGTGCAGCATCATGTGGAGGAAATACAAAAACTGCATGTGGAGCTACAGCAAGCCCATGGTATACAGTTGCGGCAGGAAAAGGATATGCAATAGGAACAATTATTTATATTCCATACTTTGCTGATCAACCAAATGGTGGATGGTTTGTGGTTCAAGATAGAGGTGGAGCAATTTCAAACAATAGATTAGATGTATACATGTCTTCTTACTCACAATGCACAAGTTTTGGTAGAAGAAACTTAGAATGTTATATATATGAATTTTAATTTTGAGAATAAAATAAAATTAAGTTTTCATTAAAAAATATGTAGATTATTATATCTACATATTTTTTTTACTGTTTCGAAGATATTATGATAAGAAATTTTGCAGAATTTGTCTATAAAATATATTTAACATAATATGGAAATTTTGTAAAATATATGTTATAATTATAGAGATATTAAACGAAAGGATAAAGTGTTATGAAAAAAGATAAAAAATGTATAAGTAAATGGATGTATTGGTTTTCATTTGCCCTTGCACTTATATTAGTATATAAAATTTTAGATTCTTTTGCAGATATAAAAATGTGGTTTTCGAACCTGTTTTCTGTATTATCACCATTTATAGTGGGAATAATAATTGCATATATTTTATATATACCATCTAGAAAATTTGAGCAAATGTATGGAAAAGTTAAATTTATAAAAAAACGTGCGAGACCATTAAGTATTTTTACAGTATATGTGTTGTTTATATTGCTAATTATAATAGGATTTAGATTTTTAGTACCAGCAATTACAATGAGCTTTCAAGATTTAGTAAATAATTTTCAGTCATATTATATAAGTATTAAGGAAAGCATAATGGCTCTACCAGAGGATTCAATATTTAAAAGCGAAAGATTTATGAATATTATAAATCAATTTAATGGATTTAAAATAGAAGATTACATAAACTTAAATATGATTGGTCAATATGCACAAGGCGTAATTAGTTTTGCTTCTGGAATTTTTGATATATTTGTTTCTTTTGTAGTTTCATTATATCTATTACTAGATAGAAAACAAATTGTTGAGTTTTTTAGAAAATTAGCTGGTGCATTTTTCAGCAAACAATCTTATAAAAATATAGGAAAGTATTTCCATAGAACAAATGAAATATTTTGCAAGTTTCTTAGTAGTCAATTTTTAGATGCAATTGTTGTTGCAATATTAACTTCAGTTGCAATGTCTATAATGCATGTAAAATATGCTGTTATGTTAGGTTTATTTATAGGATTATTTAATTTAATTCCATATTTTGGAGCAATAATTGCAGTTGCTATTTCAGTTATATTAACAATACTTACTGGAGGTTTATCAAAGGCTATTGAAATGACAATTGTTGTAATTATATTGCAACAAATAGATGCTAACTTTATTAATCCCAAAATTGTTGGAGAATCATTAGAAATAAGTCCATTACTTGTTATATTTTCGGTAACAATTGGTGGTGCATATTTTGGAATACTTGGAATGTTTTTAGCAGTTCCTGTTGCAGCTGTTATTAAATTATTAATTACAGATTTAGTGGATTATAAATATAAAAAGCGTGAAGAGCTAAATAAATTGACAAATCAGTCAGAATAGCTTAAAATAGTTGGTATCTGAGGATAAAAGAAAAGGAGTATATAGATGTCGAATAATAATATGAAATTTTTTGATGCATTAGTATCAAAAACTAAAGTTTATTTGGTGATAATTGCTATATTGCTTTTATTAATATGTATGCTAAAACCTATATGTATAATTCCGTCTATAATTATTTATGCAATAATTGTAGTATATACATTGTGGACAGATAATAAGCGTAAAGCTGAATTATCTGAGCGTATTAAAGAGCTAAACTTTAATGTTGATAAAGTATCAAAAAGATCATTAATTAATTCACCATTTCCATTAATAATGGCAGAAACAAATGGAAATATTATCTGGAAAAATGCAAAGTTTGTTCAAGAATTTAATAATTTTGATATAAATAAATATTTGGCGAGATTATTAAAAGAAATAAAACTTGAAATTGAGAATAACGAAAAAATTAAAGATAATAAAGTTATTACTAATATTGTTATTGAAAAAAGAAAATATAAAGTAATTGGTGAATATATTAAAACAAAATCAAATGACAAAAAAGAAGAAAAAAATTACATGGCTACATTATATTTTCTTGATGAAACAGAAAAAGAAAAATTGGCAGAAAAAATAGAGTCTACTAAAGTATGCATTGGAGTTATTAAAATAGATAATTATGAAGAAACAATGCAAAGAATTGATGGAGAAGATCAAAGCCAAATTTTAGCTAAAATTGAGAAAAATATATATGATTGGGCTAATGAATTTAAGGGAATTGTTGTTAAATCCGAAAGAGATACTTTTGTACTAGTGTGTGAAGAGCAAAATTTAAAAAAATTGGAAAGCGAAAAATTTAGTATACTAGATACAATAAAAGGAATTAATATTCCAGAAAAGGTTCAAGCTACTTTAAGTATATCAATGTCTAGTGAAGGAGAAAGTAATTATCAAAAATATAAAAATGCTAGAGCTGGTAAGACATAGCATTAGGCCGTGGAGGAGATCAGGCAGTAGTAAGAGAAAATGGAAAATATGTATTTTTTGGTGGAAGAACTGAAGAGCTAGAAAAAAGAACAAGAGTTAAAGCAAGAACAGTTGCTGAAGCTCTTGAGGAAATTATGATTGATTCAGATAATATTTTAATAATGGGTCATAGTAATAGTGATATTGACTGTATGGGGTCTGCACTTGGTATATATAGAATGGCAAAGTCATTACAAAAAGATGCGTTTATTGTTAATGAAACTACAGGTATGAGTCTTGATAAATTTATGGCTAATATTAAAGAGCATAAAGAATATGATGATGTGTTTATTGGCAAAGATGTAGCTTTAGAAAAAGTAAATTCAAATTCTTTAGTGATTGTTGTTGATACAAATAGAAGAACATATGTGGAAGTACCAGAATTATTAGAAAAAACAAGTAAAATAGTAGTTATAGATCATCATAGAATGAGTACTGAATATATTGAAAATCCTATATTATCTCTTCAAGAAGTATATGCATCTTCAGCAGCAGAGCTTGTTACAGAACTTATTGTATATTCAAAAAATGATATTAAATTATCTACAACAGAAGTTGAGGCATTATATGCTGGAATTATGATGGATACAAAGAACTTTACGTTTAAAACAGGTGTAAGAACATTTGACGCTGCAGCATATTTAAGAAGATGTGGTGTTGATATAATAAAAGTAAAGAAATGGTTCCAAAGGATTTAGACACGTATAATACAATTTCATCAATTGTTTCAAATGCAGAAGTTGTATATAATAGTATAGCTGTTGCAGTGTATGATAAAAAAGATACAAATGCAAACATTATATGTGCAAAGGCAGCTGATACATTATTAACGATTAGTGATATAAGTGCATCTTTTGTAATTGGAAAAAGTGGAGAAAAAGTATTTATTAGTGGTCGTTCAATTGGTGATATAAATGTTCAAATTATATTAGAAAAACTGGGTGGTGGAGGACATATAACACTAGCTGGTGCACAAATTGAAGGAATGAGTATGGAAGAGGTTAAAAGTGAATTAGTAAAAGTAATTCAAGAATATTTTATTGATAGTATATAAAAATATAAAAGGACATTGAAGATATGAATGTATTTTCAATGTCTTTTTAGTAATATGTATGTTAATTAATATAAAAATACAATAGTTTATTTTTATGATTATTATATTAGAAATATTGAAAAACTTGACTTTATGTAAATAAAATATTATAATTTATTTAGTGAGGTAAAGTTATTTTACCTGTAAGTAAAAGGTCATCAAAAAAGGAGGTAAAAATGAAACGGTATATTATAATGTTTATCATTATACTTCAAGTTTTTTTTATTTCTATGTTGAGCATTCAACAGTATAAAGAAAACAATCAAAAAATCACAACCGTAAAAAGTGAAGTTATCAACAACGAAAAACTAGCAAAAAATTCAAATGGCATACTTGTATATAGGTATGGACTTAATGAGTATGTTTATATTGATAAGGAAACTTCATATTCATACGACATAACTAATGAGAAATCAAAAAAGCAAATTGATGAATACATAACATGGCACGATAATGATATTAGATTTTGGATAATTAAAATAATTGCAATTTTGATTTTTGGTTTTTGGTTAATAATTATTGTTTGATGACGAAAGGGGGCAGAATATTTTTTCTGTCTCTTTTAAATATGTGACGAAAAAAATAAATGAAAATTCATAAAGGGTATTAACTATATAAAAGAAGCTTAAATTTGAGCCAATGTATGAAGAAAGCATATGGAGGGACCTTGATTTAATAAAAAAATTATACTTGATTAATTATAAATTTTAATATATGATATACAAAGAAAATCAACATATGAAAGGTGAAAGAAGATGTACTTAAAGAGATTAGAGTTGCAAGGATTTAAATCTTTTGCAGATAAAACAGTTTTAGAATTTAAACCAGGAATTACAGCCGTAATTGGACCTAATGGATCTGGAAAAAGTAATATTTCAGATAGTATTAGATGGGTTCTTGGTGAACAAAGTATGAAATCATTAAGAGGTGCGAAATCAGAAGATATTATTTTTGCTGGAACACAAAATAGAAAATCTTTGGGATTTGCAGAAGCATCTATTGTTATAGATAATACAGATGGTGAGTTACCTGTGGAATATGCAGAGGTTATTGTCACAAGAAAGATATATAGAAGTGGTGAAACTGGATACTTTATAAATAAACACCATGTAGATTAAAAGATATTTTAGAGCTATTTATGGATACTGGTATAGGTAAAGATGGCTATTCTATAATAGGTCAAGGTAAGATTGATGAAATTTTAAGTAATAAATCAGAAGATAGAAGACATATTTTTGAGGAGGCTGCTGGTATTGTAAAATATAGAGCAAGAAAATCAGAATCTGAAAAAAAATTGGAGCAAACTAAATTAAATTTATTAAGAATAAATGATATCTTATCTGAAATTGAAACAGGACTTGATCCTCTTAGAATTCAATCAGAAAAAGCAAAAAGATTTTTAGAGCTACATGAATCTTTAAAAGATATTGAAGTTGGATTATTTATTCATAATATCGAAACATATAAAGAAAAACTTGAGCAAGTTGTTGAAGATTTAAAAATATTAGAAAATCAAAAAAGTGATGAAGAAGAAAAATTAAATAATATTCAAAATAAAAAAGGCACATTGAAAAAACAAATAGATGAATTAATTGAAGAAATAGAAAAGTGCCAAAATATTGGATTTGAAAGTACAAATCAAATAGAAAAAATTAATTCTGAAATAGGAATTTCAAATGAAAAGATATTACATAATAAAGAGAATAATGAAAGGCTTTTATCAGAAATTGAAGATTCAAAACAAAAAATAAAAGATTTACAAGAAGAAAAGGATACCAAAAAGCAAAAAAAGGATTCTTTATTTTCTAATAAAGAAAAATTTGAAAAAGAGCTTGAAGAAAAGGAAGCTGAATTAAGCAAACTTACAAAAGGACTATCTACTAAAGAGCTTGAAATTGAAGCTAAAAAGCAAGTAATAGAAAAAAATACTGATTTAAAATATGAAAAAAACATAGAAATAAGTTCTTTAGATGCTAATTTCGAAAATATTGAAAAAAGACAAAAAAGCATAAAAACAGAAATACAAGAGACTGTATCAGAGCTTGATAGAACTAGAACACAAAAACAAGATATGTCAAAAGAGTTCCAAAAAATTGAATCTGAAAAAAATAGTGCTACTAAAGAATTAGAGGAAAATTCCAATAAAAAAGAGAAAATTGAAAATAAAATAAAAGAATTTAATGAGCAAATTGACAAAATGTCTTATGAGCTTAGAATGAAAGATTCTAGACAAAAATTCTTAATTGAAACTGAAAAAGAAAAAGAAGGATACGCGAAAGCTGTTAAATTATTATTAACAGATTGTGATAAAAATGCTGATTTAAATAAAGGTGTACATGGAATTATAGCAAATTTGATTTCTGTTGATAAAAAATATGAAACTGCAATTGAAATGACTTTAGGTGGAATGCTACAAAATATTGTTACAGACAATGAAGAAGTTGCAAAAAAATTAGTAAATCACTTAAGAGCAAATAATATGGGAAGAGCATCTTTTTTACCGATAACTTCAATTAAAGGTAGTAAAATTGATAAAATAAAAGGAAAATTTCCAGGTGTAATTGGTGTGGCGGCAGATCTTGTTAAATTTGACAAAAAATATACACAAATAGTTTATAATTTATTGGGAAGAACTGTAATTGTTGATAATATGGATACTGGTATAGCTCTTGCAAAAGAAAATAAATATGGATTTAGAATTGTTACTATTCAGGGAGATATAATAAATGCATCAGGAGCAATTACTGGTGGTTCTGTTGCTCAAAAAACTGTAAATATTTTAGGTAGAGGTAGAGAAATAGAAAATTTAGCAAAAGAAATAGAAGTATTGCAAAATAAAATAAGTGAAACAAAGAGAAGTAAACAAGATTATGAAGAATCTATTTCAGAGTTTGTTGAAGATTCAAAAGAATTAGATGAAAAAATTCAACAGATAAATATTGTATATGCAACAGAAAAACAAAAAATGTTATCTGTGGAAGAGCAAATTTTAAGATTAGAAAATACACTTAGTAAATTAAGAAACGAAAACGAAAAAATTGAAAAACAAAAAGCAGATATTAAAAATCAAAAGCAAAATATTCAAAATTCAGTTGAAGATTTAGAAAAAGAAATTAATGAATTGTCTATTGTAATTAAAGAATTTGCTGAGGCCAATAGTGAAAATCAAAAATATATTGATGATTTAAATTTTGATATAACAAATTTAAAAATATCTGTATCTTCATTTGATGAAAGTGGATCTTCAATTGATGAAATTATTGAAAGAATAGATAAAGATATTGAAAATTATAATAATGCAATTACTGTAAAAAATGACCAAATAGAAGATTTAAAACGAGAAGATATTGAGCTAAAAGAGAAAATTGAATCATTAAAAAATCAAATTATAGAAATAAAAAATAGTGTATCAACAAGTACTGAAAAAATAGAGCAATTAAAATTAGATAGAGCCAATAAGAATGAAGCGCTAAATAAAATTGAGAAAGATATTACAGATCAATTTAATTTATTAGAAGACTTAAAAGGAAATTTAGTAAAAATAGATGTTAAAAAGACAAAATTAGAACAAGATATAGACTTAGTTGTTAATAATTTGTGGGAAGAATATGAATTAACACCAAATAATGCAACTGACTACAAGAAAGTTGAAAATGTTCAAACTACACAAAAAGAAGTTAATGACATAAGATCAGAAATTAAAGACTTAGGAAGTATTAATGTAGATTCAATTGAAGAATACAAAAAAACAAAAGAGCGTTATGATTTCATGTGTGAACAAAGATTGGATTTGGAAAATACAATATCTAAACTTAGAAAAATGATTTCTGAAATAACAGATACAATGAAAAAACAATTTGTAGAAAAGTTCAAACTAATAAACAAGAACTTTAATGAGGTCTTTGTTGAATTATTTGGAGGCGGAAAAGCAGAGCTAATATTAGAAGATGAAGATAATGTATTGGAATGTGGAATTGATATAAAAGCACAACCAACTGGTAAAAAATTACAAAATATGATGTTATTATCAGGAGGAGAAAAAGCTTTTACAGCAATAGCTTTATTGTTTGCAATATTAAAAATAAACCCAGCACCATTCTGTATATTAGACGAAATTGAAGCAGCTCTTGATGATGTTAATGTTTATAGATATGCAGAATATTTGAAAAAATTCTGTTCTGATACACAATTTTTAGTAATAACACATAGAAAAGGAACAATGGAAGCTGCAGATACAGTATATGGTGTTACAATGGAAGAAAATGGTATAAGTAAGCTATTGTCAATGAAATTAGCACAAAGTAAGGTAGCTGATTAGGAAAATAATATAAGCATAGATGTAAAAAAGCTGATAAAAATATTAGGTTTAAAAGCTAATGTTTTTGTCAGTTTTATTTTTTGTATATATTTGTATGTTATAGAAAATAATACAAAATTTTATAAAAATATTGACTAAACAATAAAATGATGATATTAATAAAAAACATAGAAATTTGAAATATTAAAAATTTTATTCAAAAAATTTAAAATTCTAAGTGTAATTTCATACACAAAATTTTCAGAATAATTGAATAACTAAATCAAATATGCTAGAATGGAAGTGATAAATGAGTAATTTAAAACCAACAAATGACTTTGTCTTCAAAAAATTATTTGGAGAGGAAAAAAACGTGATATTTTAAAAGATTTAATACAATCAATATTAC
>ERZ859980.774-NODE-774-length-17036-cov-1.953124_pt1 | contig 17036 bp, 16 predicted proteins | sample MGYA00509984_ERZ859980 | MGnify/ENA primary metagenome ERZ859980 (study PRJEB30046, sample SAMN00715173) | human gut metagenome | study: EMG produced TPA metagenomics assembly of the A metagenome-wide association study of gut microbiota in type 2... | reverse complement strand
AGACTGCGTAAGCAGTCTGCCGAGAAAAGAGTCAATTGCATTCTTTGTCCTCCTCAATTTTAGCCTTGTACCATTCAAGATGACGCTTGCGATCCTCATAGTTCGGAAAAGCGACAAGTAAACCGACATCCACTTTTTGAAGAGTTTCAAGCATATCAATCTGTATCTTGGTCAGATACGGTCTGATGCTCTTGCCCTTTTCAATTCCATTAGCAAGTCTGAACTGCTTTGCCGTCATACCGATTACAATACGGTTGAGCATATCGCATTCATTACTGAAGTGGTAGGGTTTGGGATTGTCGTGCAGCAGTTTGATATTGTCAGTAAGCAAAGGAAACTCCTGTCTTGCCATAACAAGCGTCTTGATAAAGCTCTCCATTTCGTTGAAGCGCTTGATATACCGTTCCTTGAAATGCATTGCTTTGGTTCCTGTATAACCCATAACAAGCATCGTAAAACCATCACGGGTCATCTGGTAGCACGGAAGCTTTCTTCCTGTGGCATCCGTGTATCTATCTGACACGAAATTCTGTCTAACGAACTCTTCACTCAACCCAGACTTGGGGGCAGTGATTTTTGAAATATCACGAAGTACATGGTCGTGCCTTTTTTCAAAATACTCTGCTACATAACGACTATCTACTCTTGCGGTATCGTGAGTATCAGCGTATATACCGAGTTCGTCCTTTGGGATTAGTGGTTTCATATTTTTTCGACCTTTCATAATTTAGTAAGGCTTTCACTCTCCCTTTTTGGGGCGACTTCTGCCTCCTATTGCTATAGGCAAAGGAAAATACAAAAAACCGAAGTCCAAACAAAACTTTTTTCAAAAACAGGGTATCCGTTTTCTTATAGCGAAAGAACAGACACCCTGTTTTTAAGGACTAATCCTTTTTATAAAACATACACTCATACCCATCAGCACGGAGCGGAAGCCCCTCTGCCCAAGGCGGAGTTCTACCCATCATCTCGCAGATTTCAGCCACGTTAGTGTCCTCGGGACACTCGATAATAAGTTCATCGTGAACGTGACCGCAGATACGATAATTTCGCAGCGTTCGCATAGCATAGCAGAGAATATCACGGCTGACCGCCTGAACGATGTTCTCCACGAACTTAGGCCCGTAGCTTTCAATGCGCTCCCACTTCTTCGTTGCACCAACGCCCTCGTAAGTGACGGATTCGCCGCCGAACTTATTCTCGCCGATATGGGGCTTGACGTAGGAAAGCCGTCTGCCGCTCGGCAGCGTGATAAACAGCATTCCGCTCTGATATTCAAACTGAATGCCATGTGTGTCTGTGCGAAGCCTTTGTCGTATTGTATCCTTCACGCAGCGGTCGACTTCCCACCAGAAACGGACGATATTCGGGTTGGAACTGCGCCACATATCCACAAGCGGCTGAAGTCCGTCCTCCGTCAGACCCATTTCCAACGCACCCATGGCTTTCAGCGCGCCGACTGAACCTCCGTAACCGAGCGCCAACTCCGCAATTTTACCTTTCTGTCGCAGATGACCATTGACGCCGTGCTTCTCTACCGGGACACGGAACATCTGCGAAGCGGACGCACAATAGATATCTCCGCCGGACTTGAACACGTCAAGCCTCCATTTCTCGCCAGCAAACCACGACAGCACTCTTGCTTCGATTGCTGAAAAATCGGAAACTACAAATTTCATTCCCACTTTCGGCACGAATGCCGTGCGGATAAGTTGGGAAAGCGTGTCAGGAATGTCATCGTAGAGCAGTTCCATCGCAGCATAATTTCCGCTTTTCACAAGTTCCCGTGCCTGTTCCAAATCTGAGATATGGTTCTGCGGGAGGTTTTGCAGTTGAATGAGCCGCCCCGCCCATCTGCCGGAACGGTTTGCGCCGTAAAACTGAAACATTCCGTGCGCTCGTCCATCGGAGCAGACAGCGTTCCTCATAGCCTGGTACTTCTTCACTGATGATTTTGCAAGCTGCTGACGGAGTTCAAGTACCTCTGCAAGCTGCGGCGGCGCGGTTTTCAGCAGTTCGGAAACGGCTTTCTTACCGAGCGTGTCCGTTTCAAGCCCGTTCTCCGAAAGCCACAGCTTCATCTGCTGAACGGAGTTCGGGTTTTCGAGAGAGGTGAGTTCCTGCATTTTCACCGAGAGAAGTGCTTTTGAACGCTCATCAAATCGTATTGCATTCTCAACGACAGACATATCGAGATCAATTCCACGGTCGTTTATCTGCTGGTCAAGGCAGTATTCCTCCCACACAAATTCCGGCACGGGAAATTTGCGGAGCTTGTCCTGTATCGACATTTCGACCTCGACATCGCGTTTGTTATAAGCCTTGAATTGCGACCATTTTTCGGGAGCGTGTTTCGGAAGATTTCTTGTCCTGCCGCCGTTTGCTTTGGTAGGAGCGCACGGAACGCAGAAATACTTGATGAGTTCCTACCCTCTTTCAGCTTCTGTTCTGGCAGTCCGAGAACTGCTCCCGCTCCGGCAAGCGACAGCGGAAGTCCCATATATGCCGACCACACCATCGAACATCTCCACGAAGTCGGGTCGAGATACTCTCCGGACGGCAAACCGAGATATTTTGACAGACACACTCTTTCAAAAGTCGCATTGAACGCCCATTTGATAACACTGTCATCAGTCAGAGCAGCGAGGAATTCATTAGGATTTTTCTCGCCCTGCGCAAGGTCGTACACCACAACATCGCCGCCGTTCACGGAAACCCCGAAAAGGAGTATCTCAAATGCGGGTGACTCAACATATCTGTACACACCGCATTTTGCAAGGTCAACATCACTGAATGTTTCAAGGTCAATTGACAGTGTTTTAATTTTATCCATAGTTCACCTCAAAATAGGCGGCAAGATAGCTCCTGCCGCCCTGTTTGTATTACTTGCCAGTTTTAGTTTGCTTGCGGCGCTTAATGCTCCTGACAACATCAGAAACAACTACGACCAGCTTAGAAAGTGTATCTCCAAGCACATATCCAAAGCAGATAGCAAGCAAAATGCTTTCAGTTGTCATCATCGTGTATCTCCTCAAGACAGAAAATCATCGTCGGAACTGGGGGCAGCTTCTGCCTCGGTTGCAAAATCATCCTCGGCACGGGTTCTGCCGCCAAGCGGCTCGCCATCGCGTATCTTCTGAAGATTATTCAGACCGCAGGCGATACCCTTGTTGCCATTGGAGTTGAATGCGTAAAATGAAATAGACGCTCTGCCGTACACACCGCTGTAAACCTCGCTGCGCTCCAGAATGGGACTGCAGTTAGCGTCCACGATACCGGGAGCGGTTGCAGAATTAGCGTTGATGAAATAGCTGTTTGCGTACGCTTCATCATCGGGGCGCTCTGTATCGCCGTCACGGAGCGGATTCTTGATTGCGGAAAGCGCAGGAACGGAGCGCCCGTTGCCCTTGAGCTTGGACTCGCCCTCCTTATAAGCTGCTTCGATAGCCGCCTTGATTTTCTCGACCGTCTTGGTATCCGCCTTAGAATGATAAGTGATACGCTGAACTTCGGAGCGCCGCCGTTGATGGACTTTGCTTCCCAGATGTTTGCGTAGCTCCATCTTGTATCGGGTCCTGTGATTACCTTTGTGGGATTGATAAACGTTGGCATATTATTTTTCCTCCTTGAAATTTTCGTTTGCTGTATGGATTGCCGGACGCTTGTCCGACATTGGTACTAAGGTTGGCTTGCCCTGTGGCTTTTCTACAAAACCACCGAGCAATTCGTTGAACTTTTTCTTACCGAGCAGACTGGTCATTGCAGTGATACCAAGAACGCTGTGTTCATATGGGTCATATCCTGCGGATTTGACGGCTTCAACAACTGCGTTCTCATCTGTGTACTTGCGATTAGAGCGTCCCTCGACTACCTTGAAGCCATCGTATGAAACGCCGCTGAGCGCCTGCCGCGAAGCAAAATCTTTGACATCAGTCACCCAGGATACAAGCTCGTCCGCTTTTGCGAGGATAGCAGCGATTTCGATATCATCAAGGGTTGCAGGTGGTTCAAAATCGTAACGAGCGAGAGCAAGGTTGTATTCTGCGAGTTTTCGGCAGGTCGTTCTGACCTTGCAGAAGCGACAATGTTCACCTGCTTTGAAATCTCCCTTGCCATTTGCGGCAAGCTGCGCTGTCGGAGCGAGAACCTCATTCGCCCAACGGAGAAGTTCTTCCTTGAAAATGGCATACTCGCTGATGTTGTCACGCCTTGGCTGGAATATTGCCATGCTCACTGCGGAGATGTCATATATTCCGTCAAACAGTTCAAGAGCACCGAGAGCATAAAGCTTCATCTGCGGATTATTCTCTGCGAGGACTTCCACGCCCTTGCCATACTTGAAATCTATAACGGAAAGTGTACCGTCAGCCACGATAACACAGTCACCTGTGCCGAACCCCTCCGGAACCCACCGGGAGAAATCCAGTTTCTGTTCGATAAGGACTATGGGGTCATTGCAGGCTACTTTTGCTTTCTCGACCTGCTCATAAGCGTATGTAGCGTACTCGACAGCGCAGCGCTCCATCTCCTCGTTGTAGTAGGTGAGGTTTTCTGTTGGGTCGGTGGTTTCTCTGCCGAGCAAGGCTTTCAGCCTGTGTTCGCAGAGAGTGTGAGCGTCCGTGCCCTCCTGCGCATACTCGCTTGATGTATCCGGCAGTTCGGCACAGAGTTTAGCAGACGGCGGACATTCGAGCCAGCGGTGGCTTGATGACGCCGAGAGAATTGCGTGGTTAGTCGGCATTGCCAAGCACCTCCACCTCTGCGAGAACTGCTGCATAATCTTCGGGCTTTACCGCTGAGAGCTTGTCCTCGCCATACTTTGTGATGATTGCCTTTACCTCTGCCGTGAAACCAGCACGGGATTTCTCTGCACATACGGCTCTGACTGTTTCGAGAGTTACATCACATTTCTCTTCGGCGGGCGGGTTGGCTTTGACTCGGATTTTGACTTGGACTTCTTCTTAGGTTCTTCCTTTGGATCATCGCTCGCCATAGCATCTGCGAGAATCTGCAAGCTGTCACCTAAAGAACGGATATCCTCAATGACATTAAGTAGCAACTTGATTCTGCTCATTTTCTTTTTTTCCTCCTTTGACTTCGTGGATTTCGACTGACTCAACGCACTGTCCGGGTGACAGCAGATATACCGTTGTGAAATCTCCGAAAAGCAGACGGAGTAATCTCATCGGTAATCTGCGGTCAGCACCCTCAAGGACTCGTGTCTTGGATTTTTCGTTCGTAACATTGATACGAATCATGTGTTTGAGTGCCATTTCAGTTACCTGCCTTTCTGCAAGGGCTGTATCGTTTTCCCTTACATCTCTATAGGCAAATGAAAAATGGCAAATCCGAAGTATTAACGAAAATATTTCTTCAGTTCCTCATCTGCGGAAATTTTGTCGTTAATCTTACGCAAAATCTGGCCTACGCGAACATCACTGATACCGATTATCTTTGCGGTTTTTGCTTTTGAGAAACCCTGGATATTTACAAGCTGATATACTCTCTGCCATTGCTCGGGCATAGCTGCAACGATTTCTCTCAAGCGAAGAATGGTATCTGGAGTGTTGTCTTCTTCAGATACTGCCAACTCATCTTCAAGGTGGCTGCTATCCCCGATGTCATTGCCATCTGCATCGGTCTGAGTGTCAATCGACTCTAGTATGCGATGCCTGCCGGGTATCTCATCAGCAAAAGGTTCTCTGCCGTACTTCTCAATAAAGTCGGCTATGTAATTATCCCTCCACTGATCGTAGATAGGCTGATACCACTCGGGGAGTTTGAGCTCTTTACTGTTAATGTAAACTTCGTGGTCATCCAACCTATGTAAGTTGAGAATATCCACCTCGGTTACTCCGTTTTCTCCGGGCTTGTACTCGGTGACAAGGTTTCCATTCTCATCATACAGTTTGTAAGTGCCTCTCTTGCTCTGGGGTGTTTTTTTGTACTTCATAATTTAGCTCCTTAGATTTTCAAAATTTGAAATCCTCGGAACCATTTTGCGAAATCCCACAGAACGCAAAAAAGGTCAGACTGATGCTATAAATAATACAGCATCCTTCTGACCATCTAGCAGTTCTGAGGATTTCAGTGCTTATATTTAATTGTGAGGTTTATTTGAGGTATTCGATTTTTGCCTTTCTTCAACAATCGTATAAGAACTGTTTTCACCATGTTGCTTTAGTTCAACAAGGTAATACATATCCTTAACAATCATTTCTACTCGATTATTAATCGGGTCCCATTCAAACAGGAACTTTCCTGTTCCTTGATTTGATCTGATTTGCATAACTTATAGCTTCACCTCTCTCAAATTATCAAAAGCTTTTTCGCCTAATAACGTAATATAGCATCTAAAATATTATAGCGGCGAATTATTGGGGATTTCTACTAGCCAGTGACTTAAGGTTATCCCTCACAACAGTGAACGTACCGCCATTAGAGATGCTGAAGGTGTGGGAAGAGTGGTACGGCCTATTCGTTTCGCCCTCGCCAGTACTGTCGTTTACTATACCAAGCAACCGATTATCGCTATTTCTAATTTCTCTAAGGCCTTCTCCCATGGTGTTTTCTCCTTTCTGACCGAGTGGTCTTTTATATGCTCTCATTATAGCAGAAACTACGATAAGTTCATAATAAATATGTTTAGAATTTGGTGGCAAAGTGTAAATAATATATTGACTTATTCACTTTTTGGTGGTATAATAAAGTGCAATCTTAAAAATGGGAGGACTGTGCCCATGGGCAAGAAGAGGTACAAAGAAAAAGACGTGTCCAAGTCAATGACTGATAATCTCGGCATTGCCGACTTGCTTGTGCTGAAGTCAAGCACAGATAGTCACTACTACGCAGTCCATCGGCGTTATTTTACGGATGACAAACTACCTTGCCCCGCTTGCGACTCTACCAAAACCAGATGCTCTAAGGTTGTGAAAAGAACATTTAAAGATATATTGCGGGATGATGTTCCTGCAGATAAAGAGGAAAAACAGAAGTTTCGAGTATTTGATCTCACCTTCTACCAGAGATATTTGCGCTGCGATGGCTGCAACAGTATTGTATTTCCGGAACCTATAAACTTCGGAGACAAAGGTTGCCGTTACACCAACCGATTGGCGGATGCTTTAGCTGACGGCACCTTTCGCTTTTCATATAAGAAGGTGTGCGACTATTATGGCGTACCAGCCTCGACCGCTTCCATTGGCCCCATCATGCGCAAAAGGATTCAATATCGTGAGTCGCTGTTGCTGCCAGTAAGTACGCCGAAGAAACTCGGCATAATGGAAGCTGTATTTTTTCGCGAGGCTCACCCGATTGTTTTTGCCTTGCGGGACGATGGCGTTTATTGTATCGATATTTTGAGGGATTCCTCGGAAGAAACGGTGCTTACCTTCTTTCGTACTTTGGATGCTAATGAAGTGGATACCGTCTATATCGATCCCGTGGACAGCATCCGCAACGCAGCGGCGATTGCATTTCCGAGTGCGAATCTTGTCGTTACGGATGAGTGTATTCTTCGCACGCGCAGAATGCCATGCTTGAAATCATACACGAAGATGGGAAGCGATTTCCTGTCAAATTCAAAGATGCTGTTTTAACCATACCTAACAAGCGCCTTCAAAGTGATTTCCAACGTGGACAGGTTGATGACGGCATGGAAAGCCGACCAAGATTGAAATCAGCATACGACCATCACCAGGCACTTATGGGCCTTATAGATGGCGAATGGACATACGAAAGACTGAGTAAATGGGCACACGAACTGCCGAGTGACTTGTCCGAATTTGACACCCTAGTCGATGTGATAGAACTGTTTGGGCAGGAAATCAACAATTACATAGAAACAGAAGAAAAGCCACCGGACTTCTATCCGACAGCTTTGCAGGCAGTCTGCGAGGCGTTCAAAGAAATGCCCAACTGCATATTCGACGTGTTGAGAGCAAGGTGCTTCTTAACCATCAACCACGACACCATAGAAGAAAACGGAACTAAATATCGACTTGGCATCCACACAACCAGGTTGACGCAAAATATGAACGAAATAACCCAAAATATCAAGGAGGCAAGAGAATATGGACTCTAACGATAAAATCAAGGCGGTCGGCATCAACATTCAGGAGAAAGCAAATCTAATCTGGAATGTTGCAAACTCTCTCTTCGGTGCTTATAAGCCCCACGAATACGGATTGGTCATTCTCCCGATGGCCGTAATCAAACGCTTCCATGACTGCTTGCTTCCAACACATGACAAGGTTTTGAAAACATACGAAAAAATCAAGCACCTGGCAGTCAAGGAGGGATTCCTCCGCGCGGCAGCTGGAGGCTATCATTTCTACAACACAAGTCCGTTTACATTTGAACGTCTAAAGACCGATCCTGAGAATATCAAGGCGAACTTCGAGTCCTTCATCAACGGTTTCTCCGACAATGTCATCGATATCCTCGCAAACATGGGATTTTTCAATCAGATCGATCGCATGAATGATGCCGGCGTGTTATACCAGGTCATCAGCGACTTCTGCGAAGAGAACGCGGACATGAGTCCCGATAAAATCTCCGCCATCGACATGGGCTATGTATTTGAAAACCTTGTTCAGAGGTTCTCCGAGAGCTATGACGAGGAAGCCGGAGCCCACTTCACTAGCCGTGACATCATTTATCTGATGTGCGATATGCTGACGATGGAAGCCGACTTCTCCGACCCGGAAGCACCCGCAAAAACCGTGTACGACATGGCCATGGGTACAAGCCAGATGCTCACCTGCATGGAAGAACGGATTAAGGCTCTGGACGCCGAAGCAGAGATCATCTGCTACGGTCAGGAAATCAACCCTTTCACCTTTGGTATCGCAAAGGCGGATATGCTCATCCGCGGCGGCGATCCCGACAATATGCAGTTTGGAAATACTCTGAACGATGACAAATTCACGGGATACACTTTCGACTACTGCATCTCCAATCCGCCCTTCGGTATCGACTGGAAACGCGAGGCTGCGGATGTGGAGAAAGAGCATAAGAAAGGTGATGCCGGTCGTTTTGGCGTTGGTCTTCCTGCAAAATCTGACGGTCAGATGCTCTTCATGCTGAACGGTATCGCCAAGCTGAAGGATACCGGCCGCATGGCAATCATCCAGAACGGCTCGTCCCTCTTTACGGGAGACGCCGGAAGCGGCCAGAGTGAAATCAGAAGATACATCATAGAAAATGACTGGCTGGATGCCATCGTCCAGTTGCCGAACGACAGCTTTTACAACACGGGCATTGCCACCTATGTGTGGATCATCACGAAGGACAAGCCCGTGTCACATCGTGAACACGTTCTGCTGATCGATGCCAGCGGTTGTTTTGAGCAGCGCAGAAAGCCTATAGGCAACAAGCGTGTGGACATCACAGAGACTTGCCGCAATCTCATTATTGAGGCTTACGGTGATTATGACAGCAAGACCTATGAAAAGAAAATCGGCGATGGAAAGACCATCGTTGTAAAGAGCAAGCGCATGGAATCCATTGCGCTCGGCTACAACAAAATCACGGTGGAAAGCCCCATACTCGGCGAGGATGGAGAGCCTATTCTTAAGAAGGGTAAGCCGACCGCCGACACTTCCAAGAGGGATACCGAAACCGTTCCGCTGGACGAGGATATGGATGCCTACTTCGAGCGCGAGGTGCTTCCGTACCGTCCCGGTGCATGGATTGATAAATCCAAGACGAAGGTCGGCTATGAGATTCCGTTCACGAAGACCTTCTATGAGTATTTGGAAATGGAGCCAGCCGACGATATCGCCAAGCGTATTGAAGCACACGAGCATAGCTTAATGGAAAAACTTCACGCACTTTTCGGAGGTGAGAAGAATGAATAACACCGTTCCATACACCGACATGAAGGACAGTGGCATTAAGTGGATCGGCTCTGTTCCGGCATCGTGGAACGTGCGGACGCTCTATCAGCTTGCCACGAGAGTGAACAACAAGAACTCCGACCTCTCCGAGCAGAACCTGCTTTCCTTAAGCTACGGAAAAATCAAGCGTAAGGACATCAATACCAATGACGGTCTTTTGCCTGCGTCCTTCGATGGGTATAACATCATTGAAGCCGGGGATATTGTTCTGCGTCTGACCGACCTGCAGAACGACCACACGAGCCTGCGTGTCGGTCACGCAACTGAGCGCGGCATCATTACATCGGCATACACCACCCTGCGCCCGCTCAACCCGGCACACTCCAGATATCTGTATTATCTAATTCACGCATTTGATCTCAAGAAGGGGTTCTATGGCATGGGTTCCGGCGTTCGTCAGGGGTTGAACTATGATGAGGTGAAGGAACTGCGAGTGGTTCTTCCATCGCAGAGAGAGCAAGATGCAATTGTTACTTTTCTCGATGAACAGTGTGCAAAAATTGACGAACTAATCCGAGAAGCCAAAGGAAGCATTGAGGAATATACCACTTGGAAAGCGGCTGTTATTTCTGAAGTAGTAACAAAAGGATTAAACCCATCGGCAAAGATGGTTCAATCCGGGCTTCCCGTTTATTCGTATCGTCCAGGTCATTGGCGGTCTATGAGAGTAAAGGATGTTGCTACAGTTATACGCGGCGGATCACCCCGACCGATTGAAGAGTATTTGACAGATGATGCGGATGGATATAACTGGATAAAAATTGGAGATACAACAAAGGGAAGAAAATATATAACTTCAACGCATCAAAAGATCAAGCCTTCCGGTCTTTCAAAAACGAGGCTTGTACACAAGGGCGATTTATTGCTTACTAACTCAATGAGTTTTGGACAACCATACATTTTGGATATTGATGGGTGTATTCATGACGGATGGGTATGTCTAAGTGACATTCATACAGTATCCAAGGAATACTTGTATTATTTCCTCTGTTCGGAACTGTGTATGATGCAATTTCATCTTCAAGTTGCTGGTGGCGTTGTGCAAAATCTGAATGTGGATAAAATTGGCAGTACAAAAATCTTCGTTCCCACAAAAGAAGAACAAGATGCCATTGTTCAACATTTGGATGATAAATGCGGAACAATCGAAGCACTCATTGATGAAAAACAGGCTCTTATTAACGATATGGAAAGTTACAAGTTTTCATTGGTATATGAGTCAATAACAGGAAAGCGAAAGGTGGTGTGACCCGTGGACGAAAGGGAAAAAATATTTGAAGGATTCATCGAGTCCTACCTCATTTCGGAGGAAGGTGGATGGGCGAAGGCAACGGATTCGGGACTGCACAGCGAAGAAAGTCGCGGCATGAATCTGAACATCGTAACGCTGACGGACTTTGTAAAAAGCACCCAGCCCATGGCGTGGAGACGCTTCGAGAGGATGTGCACCATCAACCCGGTGCGCCAGTTCTATAAGTCCTTTGAGAACGCCGTGACCCAGGATGGACTGATTTCCGTTCTCCGCTATGGCTTCAAGCATCGCGGCATCAATTTCCGTGTATGCTATTTCAAGCCGGAGTCCGAACTGAATGACTTGGCAGTTGAAAACTACAAGAAAAATGTGTGCCAATGCATCAGGCAGTGGCACTATTCGGAGCAAAATACGAACAGCATCGATATGATGCTTGCACTCAATGGTATCCCGGTCATTGCTATTGAACTGAAGAATCAGCTGACAGGACAGTCTGTGGATGATGCAAAAAAGCAATGGGCATATAATCGCAATCCCAAGGAACCGGTGTTCGGCTTTAACAAGCGCATCCTGGCTTACTTCGCCTGCGACCTATACAATGTTTGTATGACCACGAGGCTTGACGGCCCCATGACAAACTTTCTTCCCTTCAACCAGGGTAGCAACGGCGCAGGCAGAGACGGCGGAGCGGGCAACCCTCCGAATCCGACAGGCGGCTATGTGACTTCGTACTTCTGGGAGAACGTGGTGCAGAAGGATAATCTGATGGATATTCTTCAGAGTTCATCAGCTATGAGAAGACAGAGAAAAAGGAAGTTATGCCGGATGGCTCGACCAATATAAAGAAAACCGAGAAGATCATCTTCCCGCGTTACCACCAGCTTGATGTCGTTCGGAAACTGGTGCGCCATGTCCGCGAAAACGGTCCCGGACACAACTATCTCATCCAGCACAGCGCGGGCTCCGGCAAATCAAACTCCATCGCCTGGACAGCCTACCGTATGGCAAGCCTTCACGACAGCAACAACGAGGCCGTGTACGACAGCGTGATTGTGGTCACCGACCGCCGCGTATTGGATCAGCAGTTGCAGGCAACCATCTCCAGCTTTGACCATACCCTCGGCAGCGTAGAGACCATTAACGATAAGAAAAGCTCGAAAGACCTGCTAAACGCCATCAACAAGGGCAAGCGCGTCATCGTCACCACCCTGCAGAAATTCCCTGTGATTTACGAGCAGGTACAGTCTGCTGTTGGAAAGCACTACGCCATCATAGTGGATGAAGCGCACAGCAGCCAGACCGGGCAGTCCGCCATGAAGCTGAAAGCCGCCCTTGCTGATGTTTCGGACGCTCTTGAAGAATATGCAGAACTGGAGCAGAAGGCAGTTGATGAGATTGAGGCAAAGGACATCCTTGTGCAGGATATGCTCAGTCAGGGCAAGCACAAGAATTTGAGCTTCTTCGCTTTCACGGCCACACCAAAGGGCAAGACCCTCGAAATTTTTGGTGAACCGCAGCCGGACGGCTCTTTCCATCCTTTCCACATCTATTCAATGCGGCAGGCTATTGAGGAAGGCTTTATCTTGGATGTTCTAGCAAATTATACCACATATAAGATGTGCTATCAGATTGCCAAAAATGTGCCAGATAACCCTGATGTTCCGACATCCAAAGCTGTGCGCACCATTCGCCGCTATGAGGAACTGCACCCGCATAATCTCGCACAGAAAGCAGCTATCATCGTAGAGACTTTCCGCGATGTTACCAAGCACAAAATCGGCGGCCTCGGAAAGATGATGGTTGTCACCGCATCCCGTCTTGCGGCTGTCCGTTACTACCATGAAATCAAGCGGTATCTGGAGCAGAACGATTATGACGATATCGAGATTATGATTGCGTTCAGCGGAAGCCTGAAAGACCCGGATAACCCCAACAGCCCAGAATACACCGAAAGCTCCATGAACGTGGACAGCAACGGAAACCGCGTCAAAGAGAGCCAGACAAAGAGCGTATTCCACGATGAAGGCGATATCCTTATCGTTGCCGAGAAGTATCAGACGGGCTTTGATGAGCCTCTCCTGCACACCATGATCGTGGATAAGGAACTGCGCGATGTAAAAGCCGTTCAGACATTGAGCCGTCTGAACAGAACTTATCCCGGCAAGGTGGATACCTATGTTCTTGACTTCGTGAATGATGTTGACCGCATCCGCGAGGCGTTTCAGCAGTTCTATCAGGAAACGAGCCTTGACGAAGAAATCAACTTTGACCTTATTTACACCACGCAGAAAATCCTGCGCGACTTTAAAGTTTATACAGATGCTGATATTGAAGCGGTATCACAGATTTACTTCGATCCCGATATCCGTAAGGCGAATGCGACACAGGGCAAAATCTCCAATATCCTAAAACCTGTCGCGGATAAGTACAATCAGCTTAATCAGGAACAGCGGTATCAGTTCCGCAGAGAAGTCCGCGCATTCGTGAAATGGTATAACTACATTTCGCAGATTACAAGGATGTTCGATAAGGAACTTCATAAGGAATACATTCTCTGCTCTTACCTTGCCAAGCTGCTCCCGTCCGACAAGACGCAGCCGTTTGACCTCGACAACCGCGTGAAACTGGAATACTACCGTCTTGAAAAGACTTACGAAGGAGCGATTGAGCTGGAGGCTACTCCCGGCTCCTGGAAGCCCACTCAACCGAAACGCGCCGGAGGACAGAAAGACAGACTTAGTCCGCTCGATGAGATCATTGCCAGAATCAACGAAGAATTCTTTGGTGACTTCACAGATGCTGACCGCGTTATGGTGGATACTCTTTATACAAAAATGCGCCAGGATGCGAAAGTCAAAAAAGCTGCTAAAAGCAATGATCGGCAAGTTTATGAGCGAAGTATTTTTCCCAGTATCTTTGACACAACCGCACAGCAGGCTTATATGGAAAATACGGAGGCTTATGAGCAGTTGTTCCTTGATGCGGAAAAATACCGCATCATCCAGCAGGCGCTTGCCGAGCGGCTCTATCGCGAACTTCATGGTGATTCGAAATAAAAGCAAAGGGCTTCCGAAACAAATAAAAGGAAGTCCTTTACCCATTCTAACCAATCAACAGCATAATAATCATAACTACAATAATTCTTTCTGATATCTCCATAAATTGCAGTAGCATTACCACAATGCCAGCAGACAACATTGTAGTATACATGTGGGTAATTTCAGCTGCACATATTTCTCTTGGACATATTCCCCTATACGCACCCACAAAAGCAAGCGTTCCATCAAACCGCAAAACCACGGCAGACATTGTTTGCAACGGCTCGTGCCACGTTGAGTGCGTGGTGTCGATGTCACGCAAGGCGGAGTAAATCGGGATATGCGGCTTAACGGTGCGGTTTGTGCGTGTTGGGCAGACCGCACTGTTTTGGTGGAATATAGCGGTTCGGCGTATAGGGTAATATGTCTGCGGTGACAGCAGTTTCGCAGCGATACACGGAGTGTGGGTCGGGTGTGCGGAAGTGGTGTGATGGTGGGAGGGAGAGATGTCATGAAAATTGAATACACACCTTAGTTTAGCAACAAAATTGGCAATTTATTGTTAAAGACAAATTTGGACAGTGGAATTCAAAAAAGGAGAATGAAGTCAACTCATTTCACCATGTCCATCTACTCCCTTTTGAGAAACGAAAACAGTATAATAGGTGCTTAGAAGTTCTTTATCGTTCTGTTGCACCTATATGACAATTTATGGAGGTTATTATGGAAAAAGCATTAGCAGAACTGAAAGAAAGCCTTGAAAAACGTTCTCCCCTTTTGTTTGTTGGAGCAGGGTTTACATATAAAAGTGTTAACTCTAAAGGACAAACTATTGAAATGGCCAAAGGTTTGGGGAAATTATTGTTTGATCATTTCTGGGGGGAAAATAGCACATATAAGGAACTGAACGAGTGTAGAGATATGGCACAAAAATATGTTTCTGAAGATCATTTTGATTTAAAGAATCTTTGCCAATTATTAAGGATCTATGACTTAGTTGAAGAGAGAAACTCTGTATTAACGTCATATTTTTCTGGTTGCCATATTGATGCAACAGATAACAGAAATGAAATCTGTGATTACGCTTGGAGGAAGATATTTACAATCAACATAGATTGCTTAATCGAAGATATATACAAATCACATAACAAAGAAATTACTGTATGGAATAAAGAGAATGATGATACAAGAGAATACATTGATCATCCCACATTAATTAAGCTTCATGGATGTATAAATAATCCAGAAGCTGGACTCGTTTTTGATAATGATGAATATTCTAAATTTTCAGCTAATGAAAACTATTTATTAAATGAATTTGGCAGTTCTTTCTCGCAAAATGATATTATTTTTATAGGCACAGAATTTCAAGAAACCGACTTATTCTTCATAATTGATAAATATGAAGCAATTGGCTATAATGGTGGTTCAGAAAAAAGGTATTATTTTGTTTCACCTTGTATCAATGATGAAATTACTAAATTGCGAATACAAAAGACTGCGAATATGTATCATATATGCATGAAGGCAAATGAATTCTGCTATTTTTTAAAGAATAATGTGTTTGTTCAAAATACTATTTTGAACAAATTAGGACAATACGGATTGATAACTTCGCAGGAAATGTACAGGAAAATTACTTCCAACTATGAATATGAAAGTGGTCTTTATAGGGGAGAAGACATAACATATGGCGATTTGAAGTATAATTGGGACATTTCACCTGTTCTTCCTGGTCTGTTTGATTGGATACAGTCAGATATGCATAATAAGATGATTTCAATACATGGAATCGAATATTGTGGCAAGACTTGTGCTTCCAAGAGGATTCTGTATGATTTTTTTAGTTTAGGATACGAATGCTTTGAGTATAAAATGAATTCAGAAGAACGGATTGAATTACTGATATCTTATATCAGAGAATTTGAAAATAAAAAAAGTATTGCAATTTTGTATGAGGGCGCAGCATACGCTTATGAGCTCCTGGTAAGTAAAATGATTGTTAATAACCCATGCGAAAATCGTATTGTTATAATTACTACCGATGTAGAACAAAATCATCTTAAAAAGTATCATGCGCTAGAAAATAGCAACTATTGCAAAACAATACAAATCACTGAAAGAATAGATAAAGAACGTGCCATACAAGTCTATAAAAAATTGGATGAAAAGCATAGCCTTAGTAGATTGAAAGATTATGGCAAAGATATGGAAACACTAGTATCGTTTATGCAAGAAAAGAATGATATTGTAGATGTACTATACTATTCTTCGCTTGGAAGGGGATTTAAGAATCATATAGATAATATTATATCCGATATCGACTGTGATAAGCTAAACGTCAAGTTCATTGAATTGTTTTGCTTGTTGAATCGAATGGGTATAATTTATATTCCGAGCGATATTTATAGCATTGGAGCTAAAGCACTTAGTGGAACATTTAAAGAACAGCGATTCCAAATAGCTTTTAACAAAATTCTCCAAATCGAAAATGGGACTTTTCATTTGAGGTACAGCAGATTTATTTCAGATAAGTTTTCTGACAGAAAATTGTCTGAACTGGAAAAAATCAACGTAATCAAATCATTGGTTAAGTATATATCCGGAAGATTTAAAGAGGGCGAGTACAATGAATTAAGCTCTATCCTATATAAATTGTTAAACCTTAAAACCCTTTGCAACGTAATTACTTATGATAAGATAAAAGCACTATACGGTTGGATTGAAGCTGATTGTAAGCAATATAGTTATTATTGGGTTCAGCGAGGATTATGTGCTCAAAAGAAAAATCCACCTGATTTTGAGGAAGCGGACAGATTCTTAAGAGAGGCAAGTTCAATACGCCAT
>ERZ859980.772-NODE-772-length-17082-cov-1.809244_pt1 | contig 17082 bp, 14 predicted proteins | sample MGYA00509984_ERZ859980 | MGnify/ENA primary metagenome ERZ859980 (study PRJEB30046, sample SAMN00715173) | human gut metagenome | study: EMG produced TPA metagenomics assembly of the A metagenome-wide association study of gut microbiota in type 2... | reverse complement strand
CAGATTGAAAATACAGATTCCCGACAATGCACCGTGGTAAACTGAACCTCTCCTAATTGCCTGTCTATCACCCTTCCGCCCGATATAAGCGCAGCGTCAGCCGCCACACGAAGTCCCTTAAGCGATTTTACAAGTTCAATATCCGTTCTTACAGGCGCAAGGGCAGGGAAGAGCCTTGTCACCGAGTGACCTAAGCTTCTGCAAAGCTCATAGCCTTCGCCGCTTGAGCCGAGCGACGGAGCCGCTTTTCCTCCTGCGGCAATGATTACACGCTTTGCTTTTACCTGTGTTTCGCCGTCTGTTATGATAAAACTGTGTTTGGTTTTTGTTATTTCAGATACCGTAAAGTCGCATACTGTTCTGATGCCGGAAGAATCAGCGGCAAATCTGAGAGCGTCAAGCACAGAGGTTGCGGCATTGCTGTAGGGATATACTCTGCCGTTATCATCCGCACGGCAGATAAGCCCGAGCGAAGAAAAGAAATCCTCCGCATTGTCAATATCGGGGCTGATGTATGATAGAAGCTCCGTATCACCGGTATAATCCGCAGGAGATATATTGCGGTTGGTGAGGTTGCATCTGCCGTTACCGGTTGAAAGTATTTTTTTGCCTACCCTCTGCATTTTTTCGAATATGGTCACATTGCCGCACCCGTAACGAGAAGTGGCGATGGCGGCGGCAAGCCCCGATGCGCCTCCGCCAATAATTGCTGTTTCGGTATCAATTATTTTCATTTCTGCTCCGTTCAAAGAAGTTAATTAAATTTATAATCTGTTAACATAAGAAGTATACCATATTATCATCGGGTAAGCAAGTGGTTTACTTGGTTGAGGAATGATTGATTTTCGCAGGTAGTATGGGAATAACTGTGAGAAATACAAAGGAGAAGAATTATGGACAACAGAATAATGAGACTTATAATAGCACTTGGTAAATTTTCTGCACAACCAAGACAGTACAGAATAATGGAAGGGCTTAATGCCAGTGAAACAGGAGTTTTCTGGGCAATGACGCAGATTATTGCGGAAAAACCGGATACCGAGTTGTTTGGACTGAGCGAACTTAACAGCTATCTTAATTTTACCAGACCGAATCTTTCGCAGACTATCAATAAGCTTGAGGACAAGGGCTATGTTGAGAGGGTCGTACTTAAGGATGACAGAAGAGTAACATATATCAGGCTCACTGAAAACGGCAAAGCAACGGCAAAAGCAAAATATGACGAGATTTTTGTAAGACTTGAAAATATAGCTAAAATACTCGGTGAAGAGGACACGGATAAGCTGATTGAGCTTGTTCTGCGTTTTGCGGACGCTTACGAAAAGTCGGCTGAGCTGAAGTAAGAGAAAGGGAGCATAGTATTTGTTTAAAATATTCGGGTATCTCAAAAACAGCATACCGCAGGTTTTGTTGATAATTGTACTGCTTATAATTCAGGCGTGGGGCGACCTTACTTTACCGCAATATACATCTGATATTGTGGATATAGGTATACAGAACGGCGGTATAGAAAATGCGGCGGCTGATGCGCTGAGCGTTGACGGCTATAATGCGCTTGAAACATTTATGAATGATGAGCAGAAAAGCATACTTGCAAAAAGCTATACTCTTGTGAAAAAAGGCGAAGCGACCGATTCTCAGAAAGACCGCTTTCCCGGGTCTGCCGATAATGACGTTTATTTTCTGAATGAGCTTACGGAAGATGAAAAACAACAGCTCATTAATACTGTCGTTATACCTATGACGGCGGCTGAGATGATGAAAGAGCTTTCCTTTGAAGATTTGTCCTCTATGACCGAAAAGCAGGGGATTAAACTGCCTTTTACTTCTTTTGAACAGGCAGGAGAAATGCTCGGTATTTCTTCCGGAAAAGCAAATGCACTGACGATTATTACGGCACTTGCGGAAAAAGGCGGCATGGGAGATACCGATTTGTCGGCATTGTCTGACAAAATATCGGAAATGCCCGGAACTATAACAGAGCAGTCCGCAGTACGCTTTGTAAAAGACGAATATTCATCACTGGGCGTTGATATGAACGTGTTACAGCAAAACTATCTGCTGTCAGCCTGCGGAAAAATGCTGCTTATCGCACTTCTTATGATGGCGGTATCTGTGACGGTAGGTTTCTTTGCGGCGACAACAGCGGCGAAGGTCGGCAGAGATTTAAGAGCCGGAGTGTTCAGAAATGTTGTCAGCTTTTCAAGCGCCGAGATTGACAGATTTTCCACTGCCAGCCTTATCACGAGAAGCACGAACGATATACAGCAGATACAGATGGTTATTGTAATGCTACTCAGAATGGTTATATATGCGCCTATTCTTGGCATTGGCGGTGTATTTATGGTACTGACTACCGGTACGGGTATGGCGTGGATTATCGCCCTTGCCGTAATTGTTATTCTTGCGGTGGTGCTTATTCTGATGAAGATTGCGATGCCTAAATTCAAGCTGATGCAGAAACTGGTCGATAAGCTGAACCTTGTTGCAAGGGAGATACTTACCGGTCTGCCTGTTATCCGTGCCTTCAGCCGTGAAAAATATGAAGAAGAACGTTTCGATAAAGCCAATAAGGATCTGACATCCGCAATGCTCTTCACAAACCGCACAATGACGTTTATGATGCCTCTTATGATGATGATAATGAACCTTGTCACCGTTCTTATCATATGGGTAGGCGCAGGACAGATTTCGGACGGCTCTTTGCAGGTCGGAGATATGATGGCGTTTATCACATATACGATGCAGATTGTAATGTCATTCCTTATGCTGACAATGATTTCAATAATGCTTCCGAGAGCGGCAGTTTCCGCAGAGAGAATAAACGAAGTCATTTCAGCCGAAAAGAGCATCACTGATAAGCCCGATGCGGCAACATTTGATAAAGCGTCACTCAGGGGCGATGTTACTTTTGATCACGTTTCGTTCCGCTATCCCGATGCAAATGAAGATGTTCTGACCGATATATGCTTTACCGCAAATGCGGGTGAAACGACCGCCGTTATCGGCAGTACGGGCAGCGGCAAATCAACGCTTATAAATCTCATACCGAGATTCTTTGACGTTACCGAAGGCAGCATTACTATAGACGGAACCGACATCAGAGATGTAACACAGCATTCTCTCCATGACGTTACAGGCCTTGTGTCGCAGAAAGGCGTACTGTTCTCGGGAACGATAGACAGCAATATAAGATTCGGTGCGGAAAATGCCGATGATGAAACTATCAGGCTTGCCGCAGAGATCTCGCAATCGTCCGAATTTATCGACAGCAAGCCGCAAAAATACAACGAGCCTGTTTCTCAGGGCGGTACGAATGTTTCGGGCGGACAGAAACAGCGTCTGTCTATTGCCCGTGCAATTGCCAAAAAGCCTAAGATATATCTGTTTGACGACAGCTTCTCCGCACTTGATTTCAAGACAGATGTGAAGCTGAGAAAGGCACTTGCCGACAATATTCACGATTGCACGATAATAATCGTTGCACAGCGTATCAGCACGATATTGAATGCCGATAAAATAGTTGTGCTTGACGAGGGCAGAATAGCAGGAATCGGAACTCACAGTGAGCTTATGGAAAACTGTGAGGTATACAGGCAGATAGCACACTCGCAATTGTCGCAAAAAGACCTTGCGGCGATAGATAACGCAAAAGGGGGTGCTGTAAATGCGTAATTCTCACAGAGGAGGACCCGGCGCTCCTGTAGAAAAGGCAAAGGATTTTAAGGGCAGTATCGGAAAACTGGCAAGGTATATGAGCGAATATAAGATTTCGCTTGTTTTCGTTGTGACATTCGCAATTACATCAACCGTATTCAATATTATCGGTCCTAAGCTGATGGGTAATGCCACAACGGAGATTTTCAACGGCATTATCGCAAAGGTAAACGGTACGGGCGACGTGAACTTTGATACGCTCGGCGCTATACTTCTTTTGCTTATTGGATTTTATCTTATCAGCAGTATCTGTTCGTTTATACAGGGTTGGCTGATGACGGGCGTTTCACAGAAGGTCAGCTACAGACTCCGTAAGGAACTTATCGCAAAGATAAACCGTATGCCGATGAACTATTTTGACAAAAGCACGCACGGCGAGGCACTGTCAAGATTAACAAATGATGTGGATACTTTGGCACAGAATCTGAATCAGAGCATTACACAGCTTGTCACCTCAATTACCACTATCATAGGTGTAATGGTAATGATGCTGTCGATAAGCCCGCTTATGACGCTTATCGCCGTTCTTATTCTTCCTGTTTCGATGGTGCTTGTGCTTTTCGTTGTAAAGATTTCTCAGAAGTATTTCAAGTCACAGCAGGAGTATCTCGGTCACATAAACGGACAGGTCGAGGAAATCTACAGCGGTCACAATATCGTCAAGGCGTTCAACCGTGAGGAACGTGTTATCGAAGATTTTAACGAGGCAAATGATATTTTATATAAGTCTGCGTGGAAGTCGCAGTTTTTCTCCGGTGTTATGATGCCTGTTATGACCTTTGTGGGAAATCTGGGATACGTTGCCGTTGCTGTTGTCGGAGGTTTACTGGCGGCAAACGGAACTATAATGGTCGGCGACATATTATCGTTTATCCAGTACGTCAAGAACTTCACACAGCCTATAACACAGCTGGCACAGGTATCAAGTATGCTTCAGTCGACCGCCGCAGCCGCCGAGAGAGTATTTGAATTCCTGGCAGAGGACGAAGAAGAGCAATGTGCAAAGGAACACGCAATGCTTACCGATACCTCAGGCAATACCAGAAATGTAACAACACTTGATATTACCGGTGATGTAACGTTTGAACACGTCCGTTTCGGCTACACCCCCGAAAAGATAATAATCAACGATTTCAGTGCAAGGGTCAGACAGGGACAGAAGATAGCTATAGTCGGACCTACCGGAGCAGGAAAAACAACCATTGTCAAACTGCTTATGCGTTTCTATGAGCTTAACGGCGGAAGGATACTCATTGACGGGTATGATATAGCAGACTTCGACAGGAGCGAGCTTAGAGAGCTTTTCGGAATGGTGCTTCAGGATACATGGCTGTTCAAGGGCAGTATTATGGAGAATATCCGATACGGAAAGCTTGATGCGACAGATGATGAAGTCATTGCCGCCGCAAAAGCGGCTCACGTTGACCATTTCATAAGGACGCTTCCCGGCGGTTATGATATGGAGTTAAACGAGGAAGCATCCAACGTATCGCAGGGTCAGAAACAGCTTCTGACAATAGCAAGAGCGATTCTTGCAAATAACAAGATACTGATTCTTGACGAGGCTACAAGCTCGGTTGATACCCGTACCGAGATACAGATACAAAAGGCTATGGATAATCTTATGAAGGGCAGAACAAGTTTTGTAATAGCACATCGCCTGTCACGATAAAAGATGCCGACCTTATACTCGTTCTTAAGGACGGAGATATTATCGAGCAGGGTAACCACGAGGAACTTATTGCAAAGAACGGTTTCTATGCCGAGCTTTATAATTCACAGTTTGACAGCTGATACCGCAGAGGCTTGGAGATTTATTAAGAATTTGCAAAGGTGCAAAGCAGAAATGCTTTGTGCCTTTTGCTTTTTGCTCGGAGAATTAATCGCAAATCGTGCTGTTTCGCTTTATACAGCGGTAAAAGCAACACGGATATTTTGCCGTAAAATAAATTATCTGCCTTGTTGTTTCCGACCTTGACAATGAATTTAAAAGGGAATATACTTATATCAACGACAGATTTCGGAGGTGTCTATTTGTTACAGGACGTTGTATCCGTTTCACTCCCTGTGAATGAGCGGATGATGATAAAAAAGAATCATTTTGAGCCATACAACCTTACAGGCAACGAAAAGCGTATATGTATAGTTACAGGTATTCACGGCGATGAACTGGAAGGGCAGTACGTTTGCTATGAACTGATAAGAAAGCTCAGCGAAAACAGGCATTTGCTCAGCGGTATAGTTGATATATATCCGTCTATGAATCCGCTCGGAATGGATTCGATAAAGCGTGAGATGCCGATATTTGACCTTGATATGAATATGATATTTCCCGGCTCGGAAACCGGTGCGGTGGCTGAGCATATTGCCGCCGCTATCATGAACGATATAAAGGGTGCGGATATATGTATTGACATTCACGCAAGCAATATATTCCTGCGTGAAATTCCGCAGGTGCGTATTTCGGAAGAAACTGCACCGAAGCTGTTGCCCTATGCCAAAATGCTGAATGTTGACTTTATATGGGTACACTCCAGCGTCACTGTTATGGAGGCTACTCTCTCGCACAGCCTTAACAAAGAGGGAACACCGACACTTGTTGCTGAAATGGGTGTTGGAATGCGTATAACCAAGTCTTACGGCGATCAGCTCCTTGACGGAATATTCAACCTGATGGCTGAGATGGGTATATGGACAGGTGAAACGAAGAAGGTTTCTCATCCTATTGTTTCCACAGACGGAAACGTATCGTTCATATATTCGGATACATCCGGTATTTTTATGCCCGCAATAAAGCACTGGGCAGGAATATCCAAGGGAGATCATATAGGCGATATACTCGATCCGCTTTCGGGTGCTGTCGAACAGGAAATATTCGCACCTTGCAGCGGTATTGTGTTTACGTTGCGTGAGTACCCCGTTGTATATGAAGGCTCGTTGCTTGCAAGAATACTCGGAGGGTGCTGAAATGAATAAAGAAAACATAGTTACATTGAAATCGCCTTACCGTGATGATTTTCAGATAAACGGATACAGATTCGGTAAGGGTGAAAAAACCTGTTGTATAGTCGGTGCAATGCGTGGCAACGAGGTTCAGCAGTTATATGTATGCTCACAGATCATAAGAGCCCTTTCAAATATTGAAAAGAAGGGCGATCTGGTTTACGGTAAGCAGATAATGGTCATCCCTTCGCTGAATCCGTTTTCGATGAATATCCAGCGCCGTTTCTGGTCGGTAGATAATACCGATCTCAACAGAATGTTCCCCGGTGACGCACACGGAAAGACCACACAGAGAATAGCCGCAGGCATATTCGATTTTATAAAGGAATATCAGTACGGCATTCAGTTTACTTCATTCTATATTTCCGGTGACTTTATACCTCATGTAAGAATGATGGATACCGAGCATAAAAACATAGGACTTGCAAATTTATTCGGTCTTCCGTATATACTTCTCAGAAAGCCCAAGCCGTTTGACACGGCAACGCTGAACTTCAACTGGCAGAACTGTGATACGAGCGCATTTTCCGTATATACAAACGAAACAGAGCATATTGACGAAGAATCGGCAAATATAGCGGTAAGCGCTGTACTTCGTTTTTTGTCGAGAATGGGCGTCATAAAGTATCAGAGCCACGGCGGTTATATGGCAACTACGCTTGAGGAAGAGCATCTGATGTCGGTACACGCTAAAAGCGGCGGAATATACCGCAGGATAAAACAGCCCGGCGACGAGGTGGAGCAGGGAGATGTAATGGCAGAGATACTCGATCCGTTTGAAGGCACGGTCAAGGAAGAAATCAAGTCGCCCGCAAACGGAATTGTGTTCTTTGCACATAAATCACCGCTCGTGCTTGAAAACTCGGTCGTTTATAAGATAATCAAAAGATTGCATATCTGATGGTGTTGCGATTATTTCAGAAAAACAGATAAAAAATGAGCCATACAGAGTAGGTATTCTCTGTATGGCTCTTTTACAGCGGCCGTGTATGTGGATGTTGGCAGATAACAGGGTGTGGCATTGAGGGTAGTTTTGATGGGAATTTGCTTTTGATTTATGCCGGATAACCTGTGTTTATAAGCACTGCTAAAAAACGACCTATATATATAACGCAGAAAGTCCGAAAATGTGACGTCTGAATTGATGCTAATTTTGCATTTTGCTGATATTTTGTACGCCTGCACAAAAAACGAATTTTCAACGTCTTGCTTTTATGCACAAATACAACATTTATTATTACAAAAATGTAAATAAAGAACAAGTAAAAATGTGGTTCATATTTCGGATTTATTTGGCGGAAAATAAAAACCGGGCAAAATACCCGGTTTTATAATATGATTATGATTTTGCGTTTGTAATCAACCTTGACGGTTACTGTCCGGATTTGCCGCACCGCAGTTTGAACAGAATTTCTGTCCTGCGGAATTTTTGTTTCCGCATACGCAGTACCACTCGCTGTTTTGAGAAACGTTGCTAGTCGGCTGAGCTGCCGCTTCTGTATTGCTCTGTGTGTAAGTCTGATAATTCTGCTGAGGACTGCTGCAGTTATAGTAGCCGTTCTGAAAAGAAGTATTGCAGTTATTGTAACCGGGCATATTATATGCCTGACTGCGTGCCGCCGTATTTGCCGCCGCGGCTGCCGTAAGCGTTTTGTCGGCCATTGTTTTGAAGCCGATAACGGTAGCGAATATGCCGAAAGCGGCTATAAGAATGCACACTATCATTGAAACTACAAATACCGCATTAACAACGGAAATAGCAAAATCCATCGCTTCATTTGCCGTTGCAAAATCCTCAAAATCAAGTTCTCCGCTTGCAATAGCGTCATAAAGCATCTGCCTGAAAGCGTCGCCTCCGAAAATACCGTTCATAACACCGAGAGAAACAACGCCTGTCAGCTCGAAGAATGTGATTACCGCTGTAATTATTGTTGTTACAGTTATGCCTGTACGGCTGTTTGTCATCGGCTCCTGCTTATATCTGGAGCAGAGAACAAGCACAATTATAGAAAGCGCTATAAGTACCAATTTGCATATCTCCTTTGAAGAATTTATCTTATATGTCCGCAGTAAATACAGAATTTGTTGTCAGATTCGTTGTACTTACCACAGCTTGTACACTGCCATGCGGTATTTTCGGTTGTAAAGCTCTGCTGAACATTTGCGGCAGATTGTGTGTGGTATATCTGCTGTGCTCTTGCGGCGTTTACTCTCTGCTGTTCGCTGTAAGCCACAGAGGTGAGCTCATTGTTGCTCATACACTTGTATCCCTTGATACAGGCGATGACACTCAGAGTGATAACGCCGCAGTAGTATATCACGGTTATTGCAAAGACACTTGAAGCGAACACTGACAGAATGGGGTAATAGTTTTCGCTCTCCGAACCGTAATACATCGGTAATACGCCGAACAGAAACGACATCAGTTTAATTGATGCCAGAACTGTCAGAATAATAGTCAGCACCTTGATTCCGGTAAGTTTTGAAACGATAGGACAACTCTTATAAGAACTGCATAAAACGAGTAAAGCAATAGCAATACCTATATGGAGCATACAAGTCCCTCCTTACTGACCGTTAGCGTTGCCGGAAGGCGCATTGTATTTTGGTGCGCCGCACTGCGAACAGAAATCTCCGCCTATATCCTTGTTTATTGTACCGCAAACGTTACATTTCCACGTGTTGCACTGAGGCTGCTGCATCTGCTGGGGCGGAACTGCGAAGCCTGCTCTGTACTGCTGCTGTAATGCGGCCGCTTTATCAAAGGCTTTCTTTTTAAGCTCGTTGTCAGAAAGCGTTGTATATCCTACAATACACATTATAATTCCCGCAATGACCGTTGCGATTATAACGATATAGTATGACACATATATTGCATATTCGCTTGTTCCCGGTACAAAGGAAGTGAAATTGTAGCTTGTGAAATAGTCGTAAGGGTTGCAAAGAAGCCTGAAAAAGTCAATCTTGAACAGCAGAAGAATTGAATCGAATACAGTAAGCAATACCGTTATTGCAGTAAGCGATTTTCTCTTGCCGAGCGTGGGATTTTTTCTGTATTTGGCAGTTATAATAAGCACTGTTATTATAAAAACAACAACTGCCAGATAAAAAATAAATCCGTCAAACAGACTGGACAACAATTTGTCTGTGGTCGAATTGAAATTTTCTGTGTCGTTCAGAAATCGGCTTGCAGATGTAAGTAAATTGATCATTTTGAATCCTCCTTAAAAAATAAAGCAAATTAATGTAAAAAAACTTCTACTGATGTGATTTTATCACATTATTTCCTCTTTGTCAATCAAAGTAAAAAATATTGACAATCCGCCCTTGCGGATATATAATATAAGTCAGTGTAACGGTTATTTTTTTGAAAACCGTTTTGCATACAGCGTTTATAGGCTGTGGAAAGGAACATTATTATGGCAGTATTGGTAACAGGCGGAGCAGGATATATCGGCTCTCACACCTGCGTGGAGCTTCTTAACGCAGGCGAGGATATTATTGTAATAGACAACTTCTATAACTCAAAGCCGAAGGCTATTGAGGCTATCAAGGAAATCACAGGCAGAGATTTCAGATTCTATGAGAACGACTGCTGTGACAGAGAAGCTCTTGACAGGATTTCAGAGAGAACTTCATCACAGAAGTAATACATTTTGCCGGCTACAAGGCAGTAGGCGAAAGCTGTGTAAAGCCTATAATGTATTATGAAAACAACATCAACTCAACTCTTGCACTTATCGAAACAATGCAGAAATACGGCTGTAAGAAGCTTGTATTCAGCTCGAGTGCAACGGTTTACGGCATACCCGATAAAGTGCCGGTAACAGAGGATTTCCCTTTGAGCGCTATCAATCCCTACGGTTCTACAAAGCTGATGATTGAGAATATGTGCAGAGAACTGTACGCATCAGATGTCAGTGGAGCATTATCCTTTTACGTTACTTCAACCCTATCGGTGCGCACGAGAGCGGTAAGCTTGGTGAAGACCCCAACGGCATACCGAATAACCTTATGCCCCTTATCCTCCGCACAGCCTCAGGAAAAATGGCAACGCTCAGCGTATTCGGCAACGACTATCCCACTCCCGACGGCACTTGCGTAAGAGATTACATTCACGTTGTTGACCTTGCACTCGGTCATGTTGCCGCAATAAAGGCGGCAAGAGCGCATACAGGCTGTCCCGCATACAACCTCGGTACAGGTAAGGGATACTCTGTGCTTGATATTATCAACGCTTTCGAAAAGGTAAACAAGGTCAAGGTACCTTATGTTATAACAGGCAGACGTCCGGGTGACGCAGCCGCTTGCTACTCAAATCCTTCACTTGCAAAGAAAAAGCTCGGCTGGACAGCAAAGAGAGGTCTTGAGCAGATGTGCCGTGACAGTTGGAACTATATAAAGGCAAATTCCTGATAAAAACAGAATATATAAAAGCCGCTTGGCGCATAGGCTGTGCCGTGCGGCTTTTTTGTAAAACGGAGAATGATATGAGATTTACATTCTGTCCCGATTGTGCAAGCAGACTGGTAGGACGTAAGACTGGAGATGACGGCCTTGTGCCGTATTGCGAACAGTGCAAACGTTTGTGGTTTGATATGTTCTATAATTGCGTGATAGTCCTTGCAAGACGAGGAGATAAATACGCCCTTATCCGTCAGCACAGCGGTGACGGCAGTATAAGCGAGGACAGATTCGTCTGCGTGTCCGGCTACATAATGACGAACGAAACAGCCGAACAGGCGGCGGTGCGTGAGGTTACGGAAGAACTCGGACTAAAGCCGGTCAAGGTACGCCTTGTTGCAACATACACCTATCAGAAAAAGCAGATGCTGATGACGGGGTTTCTGGCTGAGCTTCCCGAGGGTGATTTCTCGCTTTCAGATGAGCTGATTGCGGCGCAGTGGTTTGATGAAGCCGAAGTCGGCGCAAGGCTTGCAGGCAGCTCTGTCGCAAAGCTGTTATTCAATGATATAAAAGGAGCAAAGCTATGAGAAAAGATCTACCGCCTATACAGCCGTATGAGCGTACCGCTCATTATTACGAAACCGACAGAATGGGCATAATACACCATTCGAATTATATAAGGTGGTTCGAAGAAACGAGAATACATTATCTTGACAAAGTAGGCTACCCCTATTCCGAAATGGAAAAGGACGGAGTTATGATACCAGTGCTTTCTGCCGAATGTACTTATAAAAATGCCGTGCGTTTTGACGAAACGGTGCTTATAGACCTTAAGATCACAGAGTTCAACGGCTTTAAAATGACAATTGATTATGTGGTAAAAGGCAAGGAAAACGGCGATGTCAAGGCAACAGGCAGAACCCGTCATTTCTTTGTGAACAGTGATTTCAAGCCGATTAGAGTGAAGGATAAATTCCCGAAAGTATATGAAGTGTTCAACAGTCGTAAGGAGGAAGAATGAAAAGGATAAACATAAACGAGAATAAAATCAACATTGTATTTGATATTGAGGATAACGGACAGATAAAGCTGATGCACTTTTCGGCACTTCCGTTCAACGAAAACGATATATGGGACGAGATGTTCGAAAAGGATCATCTCGGCTGTTTTGACATAGCACAGGTCGAAATAGCGGGACTTGACCGTCCGTGTGAACGTCACGGCACGAAGTACATAGTAACGGCACCTGGCTACAGACTCAAGTACAAGGATTTTTCCGATACCCGTGACAATATCGGCAGGCTTATAAAAGTAACGCAGTATGACGAGCCGACAGGCATAGAGGTTATCAGCACGTTCCGTTTCTATGATGGCATAAGCATAGTGCGCACCTATACGGAAGTCAGAAATACGTCTGCGACCGAAACATACACGCTGACCTATGTTTCATCGTTCAACTATCTCGGTTTTGAAAAAGAGGGCATTCTTCCTCGTGACGATAAGTTTATTATAAAGATACCGCATAATTCGTGGCAGAAGGAAATGCTGTGGCAGGACTACACCTTTGAACAGCTCGGTATGCCACAGTCGCAGAAAGACGGCTGGGAACACTGCGGCAAGGCGATAAATGTAACGAATGTAGGTAACTGGTCAACAAACGAATATCTCCCTATGGGATATATTCAGAATACCGAAACAGGAAACGGGCTTTTCTGGCAGATAGAGCATAACGGCTCGTGGCACTGGGAGATAAGCGACCAGAGAGGACATTTTTACCTTGCGCTCAGCGGACCTAACGAACAGCAATCCCACTGGTTCAAGAACCTTGCTCCCGGGGAGAGTTTTACGTCCGTTCCTGTTGCAGTCGGCGTATGTTGTGACTTTGACGAGGGTATGGGCGAGCTTACAAGATACCGCCGTGCGATACGCAGAAAGAATGCCGATAACGAAAAGCTGGCGGTTATTTTCAATGACTATATGAACTGTCTTTGGGGCGACCCTACCGAAGAAAAGGAAATGCCGCTTATCAGAGCCGCCGCAGAGGCAGGATGCGAGTATTACTGCATTGATTGCGGATGGTATGCGGACGGTTTCTGGTGGGACAGCGTGGGCGAGTGGCAGGAAAACCGCCGCCGTTTCCCGAACGGTCTTAAGAAGGTGACCGATGAGATAAGAAAATACGGTATGATACCGGGCGTATGGCTTGAGATAGAGGTTATGGGCATAAACTGCGAAATGGCAAAGAAAGTGCCTGACGAATGGTTCTTTATGCGGCACGGCAAGCGTGTATACGATCGTTCACGCTATCAGCTTGACTTTTCAAATCCCGAAGTCAGCGCTTATGCCGACAGCGTAATTGACCGCCTTGTAAAAGACTACGGTGTAGGCTACATAAAAATGGACTACAATATAGAGCCGGGAATAGGCACAGAGGTAGGCTGTGACAGTGCAGGTGAAGGACTGATGCGTCACGAAAAGGCATATCTTGCGTGGCTTGACGGCGTGTTTGCACGTTACCCCGAGCTTATCATAGAAAACTGCTCAAGCGGCGGTATGAGAATAGACTATGCGATGCTCAGCCGTTATTCGATACAGTCGACGAGCGATCAGGACGATTACAGAAGATATGCTACCATAGCGGCAAACGCACCGACAGGTCTTTGCCCCGAACAGAGCGCTATATGGTCATATCCGCTGACAGACGGCGACAGAGAAGAGGTTGTGTTCAATATGGTAAACGCTATGACACAGCGTATCCATCAGAGCGGACACCTTGCAAATCTCAGCCCCGAGCGAATGTCACTTGTAAAAGAAGCGCTTGAATGTTATAAAAGTATTCGTGATGATATCAAGAAATCGATACCGTTCTGGCCCTTGGGATTATCTCATATCGGTGACGAATGGGTAACACTGGGTCTTAAAGCAGGAAATAAAGCCTATCTTGCGGTATGGCGCAGACAAGGAAGCAACGAGTGCTGTAATATACCGATAAGATATGCAACAGAGAATGCAAAGGTAAGCTGTATATACCCGTCCTTTGACGAGGGTGGGCATAAATTCAATCCGCTTTCAAGGTCGCTTTCTGTAAAACTGCCCGAATGCTTCACGGCAAGGCTTTTTGAAATAGAATTGTAATAAAAAGGATAAGTGTTGACTTTTATACTTTAGAGTGATAAAATAGTAGTATTATTATAGAGGTATTTTACCTATTTGCTTTTGAGAAAGGGAAACGAAATGAACACAAAACTTGTTTCAAAGGATAAAGACGAGCTTTTCAAAGCGATAATGGAGCTTAGAAGTATTGAAGAATGCTACGACTTTTTTGAGGATTTATGCACTATAAGAGAGCTTGAATCAATGGCTCAGCGTCTGCACGTTGCAAAGCTGCTTGTAGAGGGCAGAGTGTACAGCGATATAGTCGAAGAAACAGGAGCCAGCACCGCCACGATAAGCCGTGTAAACAGGTCTTTACAGGGCGGAAATGACGGCTACTCCATCGTTTTCGACAGAATGAAGGATAACGATTGACCGAAAGGGTGATAATATGTCGGCATACGGTTGTTTTGCGGACGTTTACGACACGCTGACTTCCAATATCGACTATAAGGAGCTTGCCGGGTATTACGACAGGATAATTACTTCTCACGGCGGCAAAAGGGGTATACTTCTTGACCTTGCCTGCGGTACGGGCAGTATGTCGATGCAGCTATCTGCTCTCGGATATGATGTTATCGGAGTGGACTTAAGCACCGAAATGCTCAGTGTGGCAAAGGAAAAACCGCACAAAAACATAGAGTATCTCTGTCAGGATATGTGCGAGCTTGATATGTACGGCACTATTGATGTTACCGTGTGCGTGCTTGACAGCATAAATCATCTTGACAGCAAAGAGGATATACTGCGTTGCTTCAGCTCTGTATCGCTTTTCTGCGACCCTGAGGGACTTTTCGTATTTGACATTAATACGGTAAGAAAGCACAGAGAGGTGCTTGCGGATAACACATTTGTGTATGATATGGAAAGCGTCTATTGCGTATGGCAGAATTATCTTGACAGTGACAGCGAAGACAGCAGGGTTGATATTGCACTTGATATTTTCACTGAAAACGAGGACGGCTCTTATGAGCGTTCCTGTGAGGATTTTTCAGAGATAGCTTTACCGCTTGAAGAAATTGAAGAATTACTGCATAAGGCAGGCTTCAGAATTCTTGACAGATATAATTATATGACAACAGAAAAGGGCAGTGAGGACAGTGAAAAGGTGCTTTACTGCTGTGCAAAGGAAACAAAATAAATGGGAAAGATAGTAAGAGCTTTATCGGCAGACGGCAGTGCGCTCTGCAGTGCTGTTGACTCTACCGACATCGTAAATGAAATACACAGAATACACGGCACATCCGCAACAGCATCGGCGGCGGCAGGAAGGCTTGCAACTGCGGCTTGTATTATGGGTGCGCTTATGAAAAACGAAACCGACAGACTTGAACTGAGGATAAACGGCGGAGGAAAAATCGGTACAATTACGACCGTAGCCGATTACAGAGGCAACGTAAAATGCTGTATGGATAATCCGTTTGCAGATCTGCCGCTCAACTCCAAAGGCAAACTTGATGTCGGAGGAATAGTAGGCACGGACGGTTATCTTTCGGTAATAAGAGATCTCGGTATGAAAGAGCCTTATGTAGGACAGGTGCCTATAGTGAGCGGAGAAATAGCTATAGACGTAACGCAGTATTATGCGGTAAGCGAGCAGATACCTACCGTCTGCGCACTGGGCGTACTTGTGGATACCGACCTTACGATAAAAAAGGCAGGCGGATATATGATACAGCTTGTACCGCCCGTGAATGAAGCCGCTATAGATTTTATCGAAGAAAATATAAAGGATATGCAGTCCGTTACAAAAATGCTTGAGGACGGACTTTCTCCCGAAGAAATAGCCCTCAAAGGACTTAAAGGCCTTGACGGAGAGATACTTGACAGCTGGGAGGCACAGTATTACTGCGATTGCTCAAGAGAGCGTACCGAGCAGGTGCTGATAACACTCGGCAAGGACGAACTTGCAAAGCTTGCAGAGGAAGAGCCGGTCACGGAAGTGTGCTGTCATTTCTGCGATAACAAATATCGTTTTACATCGGAAGAACTGAAAGAACTTATCAAGAGGATATAATTTCTTATGAAAAAATGGCTTGTCAGAAATACGGACAATGCACTTGCAATGAAACTCAAGACCGATACGGGACTGCCGATGCTTTTGTGCAGTCTGCTTGTCGGCAGAGGAATATACACAGCCGAGCAGGCACAGCAGTATTTCAACGGTACGGAGCTTTCCGACCCCTTGCTTATTGCGGATATGGATAAAGCTGTTCAGGCGATAGAAGAAGCGGTTGACAATGAAGTAAAGATAACCGTATACGGTGATTATGACTGTGACGGTGTTACTTCTACCGTTATGCTTTACACACATCTTGATGCAATAGGTGCTGACGTAAACTGGTACATACCCACCCGTGAGGAAGGCTACGGGCTGAACGAAAATGCAATACGCAAACTGCACGAGGACGGTACCGGTCTTATAATAACGGTTGACAACGGCGTTTCAGCCGTCAATGAGGCGGAGCTTATATATGAACTTGGAATGAAGCTCGTTGTTACCGACCACCATCAGCTCCCTGAGATTCTGCCTAAAGCGGAGGCTATCGTAAATCCGCACAGACAAGATGACAGCTCTCCCTATAAAGAACTTGCAGGCTGCGGAGTTGCGCTAAAGCTCATTATGGCACTGGAACGTGATGTTGAAGGTGTTCTTGAGCAGTATGCCGACCTTGCGGCTATCGGCACTATAGGCGATGTTGTCGCACTGACAGGAGAAAACCGCATAATAGTAAAGCGTGGACTTCTTGAAATGCAGTACAGCGAAAATCAGGGACTTCAGGCGCTTATCAATGCGGCACA
>ERZ859980.763-NODE-763-length-17278-cov-1.451141_pt1 | contig 17278 bp, 21 predicted proteins | sample MGYA00509984_ERZ859980 | MGnify/ENA primary metagenome ERZ859980 (study PRJEB30046, sample SAMN00715173) | human gut metagenome | study: EMG produced TPA metagenomics assembly of the A metagenome-wide association study of gut microbiota in type 2... | reverse complement strand
ATTTTTGTCATCAGATATCCTGATAAACACGTTTCCTGTATTATCTTTCATTCCGTCTATTGGTGTCATCATCTTCATACGACAGGCCTCCTTTCTTTTTAAGTGTTATTATAATCTCTATAATTTAATGCCATTCTGCGCAAGAAAATTATTAATTTTATACATATTGTAATAAGCATCCTCTCTCTGCTCCGGTGCCAGTGAATAATGCGCATAGTCAAGAGGTGTCGGAAAACTTATTGTACAGATGTTCTTGAGCTTATTCTTTGTGAGAAATTCATTGCTTGTTTTCTTATCAGCAAAATAACTGTAAAGCTCATCCACATTTTTAAATCTCTTTTCGCTAGTAAACAGCGCATGCTGCATAATGATTCTCGCTTTATCATTTCCATCAGGTGCATCAAAATATTTTTTGGGGAATGATTTTCCTGATTCAAGTACCTTTTTGTATCTCAGAATGATGAGATCTCTGTAATTAAACAGCGAACCCACTTCATCCGGATAACAGAGTTTTGCCATGTAGAAATAATCTCTTTTTGAAAACTCAGGCGGATAATCAATTGCTGAGTATGCCTTTGCCAGTTTTGCTTTATCAATTACATCCTTTGACAAATAATTGATAATTTCAAGCGGTGTCCACTGAACAAGTTTTTCAAAGAAGTATTTAAACAGAATGATTGCACGCTCGTTTTTCACTACTGCTGAACATCCGTTAAAATAAGTCTTTGGCATGCTTTTATTTAAACGCAGACACCTTTCATAGTCCTCAACCATGGCGAGATTGAATGATGATAATGTTGTAAAATCGGTCATAAAACTGCCTTTCTTTAGTTTACTATTACAATCCTAAACGCAGGATTTTTATATCTTATAGTACTTTATATCTATATTATAGTACTGTAGTCACAAAATTCAATATAAAATATTATCTGTCTATATAATATTTAAAAAGCCGAATTTGTCCAAAGAAAAACCCGGCTTTTTCACAATTATTTAAGCCATTTTGCAAATTTTGTTTTATCCATAGTGCTTAAGATATACCAAGTTTTGTGGTCCTTATCCCATCTGGCTCCAAGCGATTTAACTTCATCTTTATCATCAAATGGCACTTTAATTGCTATTTTCTTTGCATTTGCTGCGCTTGCTGGCATTTTTGTGTTGCCGTCTTTGGGAATCCATTTGCTGAAAGTGTTTTTGTCCATAGTGCTTAAGATGTACCAAGTTTTTCTGTCCTTATCCCATCTAGCTCCAAGACTCTTTACGGCGTCCTTATCTTCAAATGGCACATCCAGTCTGATTTTCTTCACAGTCTTTGCATTTGTAAGCCATTTTGCAAACGGTTCAGTAGATCTTCCTTTAGGCACGAACCACATTTTGTTTTTCATATCAAAGAAAGCACCGAGCTCTTTTACCTTATCCTTATCCTCATATGGAACATTCAGATATGCTTCTGCTTCCACTTTTTTCTGGTTAGGCTTTTTCTTGGTTTCAATGTTAAAAGTCTTTATGTATGCAGAAAAGTCATCTGAAATAGTCATATTCTTGATGTCGTTGACTTTATTCTTACATACTCATGGATTTTATTCTGATACTCATTTGGATTAACTTGTCCTTTTACAATTCCATTCAAGCCTTCTTCCCACTGTGCTGTAATCTTTGGGTTTAACAGCTCGGGAATGGAATTTTTAATGATTTCATAAATGGCAATGCCTGTATCAGTTGGTGTCATTATCTGAGTTTTCTTGTTAATGCTTATATAGCCTATGTCATCCAGTTTCTTTATGATTGCAGCTCTTGTTGATGAGTTCCAATTCCACAGTCTTTGAGCACACCCTTTAAAGTCTCTTCTTCAAGAGAATTGCCTGCGTTCTCCATTGCTGTAATCATTGAACCTGATGTATAACGATTTGGAGGTGTTGTTTCTCCTGCAAATAAAGCTATCTGGCATGGGAACTGCTGCCCCGGCTGTAATGACTCAACTGCTACTGGAAGTTTGCTGCTACCATTTGGAATACCTGTGAGTGCCATATAACCCGGATCAATGAGTGTTGATCCGCCTGCATAAAAACGTTCACCGCCACAATTCTCAACAAGTTCAACCTTTTTATATACCGCTGGCGGCATAAATATTGCTAAAAATCTTGATGCAATCAGGTAGTAAATAGACTGGTCAATATCTGACATCGCAGAAAGTGCTGACAGGTTCTGTCCGGTCGGAATAATCGCATAGTGATCTGAAATCTTACTGTCATCAACATATCGTTTACTGCTAATGATTGATGTTGGGTCGCCTGCAAGAATTCTATTTGCAACATCTGTGTACTTCGGAAGTCCTGACAGTCCTGAAATGTTTCTGCCGATTTCCTTTGCAACTGCTGTTGACAACACTCTTGCGTCAGTTCTTGGATATGTAGTAAGTTTCGCTTCATAAAGTCTCTGTGCCGTCTGTAATGTCTGGTCTGGAGAAATATGAAACAGTTTTGAACATGTACTCTGTAAACTTGCAAGAGAAAACAGTTGGTCTGCATACGAGTTCTTATTTTTAATATCAAGTTTTTCTATTGAAAGTGTTCTTGGTAGTCCGGCAGCAAAGTTTTCAGATCCTCTTTGTTTAAAAATCCATTATTACCATACATATTGTTGTGCGGTTTTTCAGGACTTGCTTTCCATTCTGCCTCAACATAACCGTCTCCTACTGGGATACGTGATTTTACTTTGAAGAATTTTGTTGCGACAAAGTTTTTAATTTCTCTTTCTCTTTCCACAACCATTCCCTGTACACAAGTCATGACTCTGCCTACTGCAATTGAGCCCTTAAGCCCAACGCTTTCCTGATATTTACATGTAAGCGCTCTTGAAATGTTGATACCTGTTGAATAATCCTCAATTGCACGGATAAATCCGCTTGCAGACATGTTTGTATATGCAGACAGCGGTTTTGCTTCTCTTATACCTTTTCTGATTTCATCCATTGTTTGCGAATCAATCCATACAACAAGTTCTTTTGCGTTTGGATTGTGTCCAGCCATCATTCTGATAAGCATCTGTATGTAAAGTCCTTCTCTTGCAGAGTCACCAGCATAATAGATTGCGTCAATGTCTGGCCTGTTATAGAGTCCCTTTATCACGTTGAACTGGTCTTTTGTGTTTGGGAGTGTTTCATATAAATATCTCTGCGGAATGAATGGCAGATCATCAAGATTCCAATTTTTATATGCCTCATCATATTTCTCCGGATAAGACATTGTGACAAGATGTCCTACTGCCCATGTAACAATCCATTCATCACCTTCAAGATAACCGTCATATCTTAATAATTGTGTATTTAAAGCTGCTGCATAGCTCATTGCAACCGATGGCTTCTCAGCAATAATTATTTTTTTGTGAGTTTTAGGAAATGTTGAGTTAACATTATTATTTGTGTTGTTCATGATATTTTCTTTCTGCGGGAGTCTGTTTAGAGACTCCCATCCTTTCTATATTTCTGTTCTAAAACTTGTTTACCATTGTATCTATGACGCTGTTCCAGTCTTTCTGAAGCTGTCCTGTGACTGCCGAAAAATCATGCTGTGGCAGGAACAAGATGCTGTAACCATCCATCGCCGCTTCAATGTCTTTCTGACGTTCTTTGTCTGTTACATGATTAAATACGAACAGCCAGTCATATGCCTGATTTTCTTCTTCTGAAATAAACTTTGCTACATTTCCAAGATCTTCATATGTGACGGTCATAATGTTGAGGTCAGACCTTAACATGTCTGAATTGTCAACAGCATTAGCTTTTACATTCTCGTATGGTCCACGGTCGTAAACAATAAGTCCGCTTTTGTATGCTTCAAAACGATCTTCTTCTGTGCTGATAGCTTTAACCAGATAATCATCTGGCAGTGAGGCGTTGTTGTCAGCTCTGTCAATGTAAACTTCTCTGTTATATTGTTAGCAAGAGCTACTGCTAATGAACCAGCTGTGTAACTTGCTCCGCATCCGTGTCTAAAACTTGTAACAAATACTGAAATATGGCCAGAGAAATTGTTTTTAAGCTTTCTTGCACGTCCATGATTTTTGTCAGAGAATTTAGGCATTTTAATCAGTTCTTTGAGCGATGGCTTTTCTGATGTTTCCTTTTTGAGCCGCTTCATTTCAGCCTTTTCTTCTCTTTCCATACGAAGCTGTTCTTTCTTTGCTTTCTGCTCAGCAAGTTTTTCTTCCCGTTCAGCCTGCAGTTTTGCCATTTTTTCCTCATGTTCACGTTTCTGCCGTTCAAGTTTTTTCTGTCTTTCGGCTTCACGTTCAGCTTTTAATCTGGCATCTTCTTCAGCTTTTTCTTTCCGGCGGGCTTCTTCTTCGGCTTTTTCTTTTCAGCTTCTTCTTTTGCTCTTGCCGCTGCTTCTTCTCTTTCCTTTCTCTTTCTTTCAACTTCTATAGCTTTCTGTTTTTCAGCTTCCTCTTTTTCTTTTTTACGTCTTTCCTCGTCTATGACTTTCTGGCGGGCTCTTTCCGCTGCTTCTGCGGCTTCCTTCTTCTTATGTTCTTCTTCCTGCTTTTTCTTTAACTCTGCTTGTTTCTTTAATTCTGCCTGTCTTGCGGCTTCTTCTTCAGCTTTTTTCTTTCGGCCAGTTCTTTTTCAGCCTGTTCCTTAAGCTGTTCCTGGCGTGCTTCTTCTTCTGCAGCTTTTTTAAGTTCTTCCTGTCTCTTGAGTTCTTCCTGTCTGGCTTTCTCTTTTTCCTCAGCTTCTGCTTTTGCTTTAGCTTCAGCCTCTTCTTTTTTACGATGTTCTTCTTCCTGCTTTTTCTTTTTCTCAGCAGCTTTTTCAGCAGCTCTCTGTTCCTTTTTACTAAGTTCAACTGCTATTTTCGGAGCTGGAACATCTTCAAAATCATCAAAGCTTCCAAACTCATTTGCTTTTACATGATATTTTTCTTCTGCAAGACCTGCTTCTTCTCCCTCAGGTTCAGTTTTAACTGGGGAATTTTGAACAGGAATACTTTCTTCTGCTTTTTTATCTTTTTTCTTCTTTCCAAATAAGCTACCGAAGAAACCTTTCTTTTCTTCTTTAATTTCTTCCTTTTTAAATGGAAGCGCATCATAAGTCCAGTCTTTGTGATATACCGGATCAACAATGCCTTTTCTTCTTAAGGTGAGTCCAAGTTTTACAGCCAAGTCATATGGACACACCATTTCCTTTTTATCTGAAACGGCAATACATGTATATCCGTTGTTCTTAAACTCCTGAAATTCTTCCTTACTTGCACCGCTTAAAAAAGTTCGCACTTTGCATTTGATTCTGTAAGATATTCTCCAATATCTGAAATATTTGAAACATCACCTGATGTGCATAAATAAAGCATATCGTAACTGTTATCAAACTTCTGAAAAATAGTTACCTTGCCAAAATCATAAATTAAAATATCTTCTGTCGGCTCGGTCATACATCCCTGCGGATAAAAATGAATGTTATTAAATTCAAATGAACCATCTTCATTCTTCTCTACCTGTACGTCTGCATACTGGGGTTCCAAAACTGTATCGGGTTCAATTACTGCAACAGAGTTATCTCCTCCGGCAATATAATTGGCAGCATGTATTGCGAAACTGCTGCATCCTGTATGGTCTTTTAATGAGAAAAATCCTATCTTGACTAAAGACACTTTTATTACCTGCCTTTCTTTATGAATGTATATATATAATCTTTAAAAATTCGATTTTGTCCAAACTAAATGGCAAAATTCTCTCAAATTAATATGGATTTTAAAGATTTTCACAAAAAAAAGAGCAGTTAACAATAACTACTCTTCCTTTTACTTACATTGCAGCATCTAAAGCGGCTCTTACTTTATTAAGAGCAGTCTGCTTTATGTATGAGACGGATGATTTGCTCATTCCTATCTCATCAGCTGCCTGTCGGACTGTTACACCGTTTATGACAACAAGATTAATCACTTTCTTCTCATTGTCATTAAGCTGTTTGATAACTTCTCTTGCTTCTGCAAGAGTCTCTTTGTCAACAGCTATCTCTTCCGGTGTCTTAACAGTTGCAAGAGCTTTAGGCGAATACGTTTTATTTGTATCGTTGTTACTCTTTTCATCCATCATTACGTCCAGTGACGCAGGAATGAATGGATTTGAGTCCTTGCTCATTGCTTTGTACTTAAGCCTTGTTCTGTTTGACAGCTTAAGCCCGCCAGCAGAGTATTTTTTGTTTAATTCCACCATCACACGATACTTGATAGCAGAGTAAACATAATTACTCTTGTCCGAAAGATTTTTTCTTTCTGGATGTGCAGCATAGTCATTGAATACTGCAAGTACTGCAAGACAGCACTCCTGAAAGACGTCGTCATACTCAATACCGTTTGAAGAAAAACTCTTATAGACACCTCCTGTTATTTTATGCAGCAGGTTTGGCTGTTCCTCAATGAATGCCCCGCTGACTATTCCTGATGGCTGATTATTTTCGATCATTTGTAAATAATCAACCAGTTTCTTATCTTTATTCATAATCATTACCTCCTTTATTTGCTGATATATGAATTAATTGAAAAGTTCCATATAATAAAGATGGGTTTTGGTAAATGAACACTAATAATTTTCTGCACAAAAAAAAGAGACGCATGAAAAAATCATGCATCTCTGCGGCAGAAGTCTTTATGACTCCTTTACCTTGACAGCATACTGCTTGCCGTCTACGACCTGAACATCGAATGTTATATCTGCATTTGTATGAAGAGTCTTGAAAGACTTATCTGACTCAATCGCTGAAAAATGAACGAAATAATCCTGTCCATCTTCTCCTGTTACAAATCCATAGCCCTTGCGGTTGCTAAACCATTTTACTTTTCCTGTCATTTCTTTTAATTCCTTTCTTTTCTTATGCGGACCGTTTTTCTTCAGCCCTGCACATATTTATGTAAGCGAGTCCAATCAGCTGCGAATCTGAAATATCGTCCTGACTGATCCCGGTTTTACCAATTGACCACTGTTTAAGTTCTTCTCTCTTGCGCGGCACCTTTTCGCCAGCATCTTTTACGAGAGAATGCCACTGGGATGGTGTAAATTCCCAGAATGTTGTATCATGCATCATTGCCCATGTTTCTGCTGTTGCAATAGTTCTCTGCAACAGCTTATATGTTTTGATATTTTTTTTAAACGGAACATCTTCTATGACAATAATGTCAGGTTTTATTTTGTCTAAAAATCCAAGTAATGTTTCTCTCATGTACTGGGTGTGATTTTTATATTTCTGCCCGTCATAGAAAAATCTGTCCTGTTCTGCAATTTCTGCATTATGCCATATTGTGTAGCCTGTTGATGCTGTTGCTGCGTCTATTGATACCATTACGCATTTTTTGTTTGTGCCCATATATGTTACCTCACATTTTTTTTCTATATTCTTATCCTACAATCACATTTTCGATGCCATAGTCTTCTCTCAAAGCTGCGATTATAAGCGGATAATCTTCATCATCATCTATGCTTAATGATTTTATAAAGGATATAGCACCTCTTTTTTCCACTTTATCAAGTACAAAAGTGTACTCTTCATCAGCATTTTCAAATGGAGTCAGCTGTCCGATAAACTCACACGAATATCCATACTCCATTGAAAATTCTATATCGTTATATCCTAACCGGCATGTTCTGTGAAAAAAGTCTTCCGGCTTAAATTTCTTATCTGTACTTACTGTTATCATAATAAAAACCTCTCTATATCAAATTATTAATTCCCCATAACGCTATTGTTACTACATATGCCGCACACAGCATATACGGACAGAACGCTTTTGGAGTCTTAAGATTTATTCCTTTCTTCAAATTACCTTCTTTTGCATTAATTATTACCATCATTACTGCTGCCACAAACAATACCAGACACCAGTACATGATTGCTGATTCAATTGCTGACACTGTTGATGTTGAAATAAGCTTCAGATAACAGCAGTTTCCAATTAAATATGAAAATAAAATATCTCCACTGTTATATCCGTTTACAAAATATACTGCTGCTGCTAATAGCAGTATAATCAAGGTGAAACATGAGAAATGTTTCAGTGTAATGCTTTCACAAATAACTGATAGTGGCACGAGTATGTATATATATCCAAATGTCACTAATTGTATCTTCTTATCAGTAATGGCTGCGATCTGCATATATGACATGCATATAATAAGGAAGATACTCGTTACAATATTTGTATTTATGACTACCGGAAATGAAATAACTGCTTTTATTGCCAGCCATATAAGTTCTTTTTTGTTTAAGGCAATGTTAAAATCCTTATCATTTTTTATGCCATGTACACCATATGTTATAAGACCTGCATACAAAACTGCTGAAATTACATTGTTCACAATATTCAATCTTATCTCATCTACATATTCACATCAGTAGACATTCCTTTACTGTTTTTTTGAAGTTTGTAAAAACCTTACATAATATATATGGATTTTGAAAATAAACGGCAATAAAAAAAAAGACATCCTTTTTTTTGAATGTCTTTTCTTTTGCTGTTTTACTTAGTGCTATCTGCTGCTTCTGTACTCTCTACATTCTCTGTTGCTTCTACATTTTCTGTAGACTCAGCATTTTCTGTAGCTGGCTCTGCTGTCTTTTCTGTTTTTGCAGGAATGATAATTGATGCTGCATCTTTCTGGTTAATATCCTTCTTTACCATAAGAAGATCTCCCTGACTGATAGCATTCTTGAAGCTTGCTGCATCATCTTCTTCAAGTTTGACTAAGAAAGTTGAAGCTACAGTCGTCTGATCTGCGCTGTCAATCTTTGCATATGATGAATCATAAGCATTTTCAATATATACATTTTCTCTTGCAAGCTGATATGTTGTCACATCATCAGTTGTTGTAGATGTGTAAATATCAACAATATCTCCGCCACGGATTGTACCATTAACAGAATTTTCTGCTGAACCTGCTGCAAATGTGAGGCTTATAGGGTTCTTAAGATCTCTTGTATCTTTTGTCTCGTAATATCTGTCTGATGTTACAATTTCTCCGGCAGCAACATTTGTGAGAAATTTTCCTTCAATGCTCTTAATATCTGTAACTGTTGATTTTGTAACAAGATCTGAATTCACATTTTCTTTCTTGAAGTAATTTTCTGCATTATCTTTTGTGATAATAGTTCCCTGAGGAATATCAGCAGAAGCAATCACTACTGATGTTACATTTTTATCTGTAAGAATATATGATTCTACGAATGTAAGTCCTGTCCAGCCAATGATTGCTACAAGAATTGCAACAAGCGCTTTTGTAAGCGACTTATTCATTGGCTTTTTTTCTGTACGGGAACGTGTTTTTCCTTTTTTAAAAGCCATGTTTTTATTCCTTTCTGCATATTTCTTTAACAAATGCATATTATTTTTTAAAGAAATACAGCCGCCGAATAATAGCGGCTGTATTAAAACAATACCATCTTAGTTGCCAGAATCGAAAATTGCACTCATTTTATCTGAAAGCTGCTTCATGATGGAATTATCTCCATAGTTTGTGTCTGAGTTACTTATCTGAGTCTTACCTGTTAAAATCCATGTTACGGCCCACTTAACGATCATAACGAGTGCCACGATAACTACCATGAAGATTACCTTACTGATAATATCTGAGTCTCCGTTTTTCTTTGCAAAGAGCTTATCGCATACAGCGTCCTTTGCGAGATCCATTCTGATTTTTGCATTTACCATTGCCTTGTCTAATGTATTCATTTTTTTTTAATTCCTTTCTTTCATATAACATTTATAGTTTATTGTTTTGTAAAAGTATCAGTTTGTTATAATACTGGTGCCCTTATATTAATTTCATTTCGCATGTTGTTTCCTCCTGACGTTTCCTTAAAGTACTTGATTTTCAGTGTTATTTTTTTTTACCGCAACATATATGGGTTTTAAAAATTTACACTAAAACTTTCATTAATCTGTTAGTATTATTTTTTTACTGCAATGTATATGGATTTTAAAAATTTACACTAAAACTCTTTTGTCTGTGATACACTTTTTATTGAAAGATTATTTACCCGATTCACATCAGGGTTTGTATCTGCAAATAAATGTGGCAGGCTTAATTCAAATGAAAATGTTGCACAGACTGTTGGAGACGGCTTTAATATATCTATTCCATCAGTTTGTACTTCGTCTTCTGTCGCCTGTTTCTTTGTAACGGTTAATCCATTGAAAGCATTGCTCTCATTGCTCTTAATAGCATTAAGCTTTACAGCATTTATTTCTCCGGTAACGGCATAGCATACCCAGATTTCTTTTGTTTGCGAGTATTCATAAATCTTAAAATTGTCCAGTTTGAAATTTTGTGCTCCCAAAGCATTTGCTGCCCAGCCTACATTTCCGCCAGAAAAGCTGTCTGTTTCTGCAGATTTTAATCCCATAGTGCTTATAAGACTTTTTGCATATAAATTCAAATGTTTATATACTTCGTTCTGTTCTGTTGTATTGGCTTTGTGATTATTTCTTTCTCCATTCGGATTGTTAAAATCTGTTGAGCCTATACAGTACAAATCTTTGTGGTCTTTTCCATATTTATCAAGATCTACTGTTACAGCAGCCATTGTTGCCATATCTGCATCATCTTTCATATTAATCTTTAATGTTTCTATTGCTTTCATGTAATAGCTGAAGAAAAATAAAATAAACAGCAGAAATGCCATAAAGATTGCACCTATCATAGTAGAAAGGCCTTTTTTCTTCTGTTTTAATAGCATAAGAACTCTCCTTTCTACTGTTTTGATGTTGATTCCAAATGAATTGTCATCTCTGATATTTCATTTTTAAATGAGCCTATTGCAAACATATCAAAATCGGTCTTTTTATAAACCTTGATATTTAGTGTTAGTGGATTTCCATAACCAGCTTCGGCAACAGTTGTGTCTGTAAACGCATTATTAAACTCGGTATTGTCATGAGTGTCGTTCTTACATGCATCACTTGTTCCATAAAAACCTTTATCCTTCAATCTGTTTATCAGTTCAGTTTTCTCTGCCGTTGTAAGGTATCCATCTGTTTCCATTTTTAACATAGATTTTCTTGCAATACCATTCAAATCATTTTTAGTCTGAATTGCTGAATTCGTATTAATTGTCCATATTAAAAGTGTTACTGCCATAAAAATGAAAATTAAAAGAGGAAGAATCTCATCAATAGATGCTGTTTTCTTTTTTCTAAATTGTTTTAACATTTTTATTCCTCCTTTACTTCATAATGTCTCCAAGTGATTCCACAAGCTGATAGCCGGTTATATAAATAATAAGTGCGGAAATTCCTACAAAAAATGCAATGTTCATCATTTTTGTCTGTCGCTGCATTTTTTCTTTTCCTGCTCTGTTCGCAGTTTATTAATATCCTCAATCTGTTTTGATACATCATCCAGCATATTTGCAATCTGGCCTGTTCGCAGTGACTGTCTTAGAATAACTGTCAGGTTATCAATCTGCTCGTTATTGATCTGGCATTAAACAATTCAACTGAGTCTTCAAGAGTAAGTTTTCTTGAAAGAATATTGTTGTTAAGTTCTGTAAGTCCTGCTTTTAAACGTCCGTTTGTAACAGAACGCTGACACTCAACAAGCGAGTCTGAGATAAATACTCCAGCTTTCGCATTAAGTTTTAATATTGTATAAATTGATACAATATCATCCTGCATTGCTTCATTATCTTTTTTATCTCTGCTTCGTGCCATAAAATTTGGTATCATAAAACCGAGAATAAATACCGCAATTGAACCTGTCAGCTTCCAGACAAGTCCCGGTGCAAATACCAGGCATGCTAACGCAAGCGCTCCTCCAATAACAATTTTTTCAAGAATAAACGTTGATGCATCCAGTGCATAATCATTTCTGTGATACAATACACCCATTTTTGACAGATAACCGTTAATACGTTCTCTGTTAAACAAATCACTTTTTGACTTTCCAATAGCATTATCAACAGCTTCTTTTGACAGGGCAACAAATTTTGACTTATGATCAAGGCCAAACATTACCGCACTGTATCCATAAGCAATTACTATTGCGAGAAATACATATTTTGCGATTTTTACGAATGTAAATAAATTCATCTTTATCCCCCTATCTGCTCTGCTTCATGAGCTTCATAATTTCAATCAGAATAATAAGCATAAGTCCTGCAAGAATTATCTGACCCGGAAGTGTATGAAATACAATATTTATTGCATTATCAACCATTGTTCCTACCATATAAAACATTACTACTCCCGCAATAGCAAGAATTACTGTTTCAAAAAGAGCATTCTTTATAATGTTTCTTTCTTCCTTTTTAAACATAATGTATGCTCTGACTGATTCACGGTTGTCTTCTATTACTTCTGAATAATTTTCATTATGAGTTGCGCATGATTTAAGCGAATTTAAAATCTGTTTAAGTTTCTTATGATTTGCTTTATCTGCCATATGTTTTAGTGCCAGCGGAACATTTCCATCAGTTTTTATTTCCGAATAACACTCTTCTGTCATTGACCTGAGTGGATCCTTCAAATATGGTGCTGTTCTGTGGAGCATTTCACCGATTGTATTTTCTGATGAACTTACATTATCAAGCATATTGATGAACTTAACTATCTCGTTCTCAGTATTAATATAATTACGGTTGATTGAAATCTGTATATATACAAATACAAGCATTCCCATAATTGCTGCTGCACCAAGCGAAATAATTGCTGCTTTTGTTATAATAAAAGCAATAAGTCCGATTATTCCACAGAGTAGAATTACTGTAAGAATAAAATTGCTGACATTAAGTTCTGGAAACTTATCTTTAAGACCTGATTCATTGAGCATTTTTGTAAGTTTATACTTCTCGAATCATCTTCAAAGTCTCCTTCAAGCAGCGATCTTTTTCTGTATTCCTCGTTCCTTAACTCTTCTTGTTTTTTCACATCATTCTTAAACTTTGCCATTTTCTTTGCAAACCAGTTATGGTTTATCAAATATGTCACAATTAAAAATACTGCAATAAATACAAGAATGAACGTTCCGGCATGCATATACACCAGTGCTTTGTTTGTACTCATTAAAGTATCAAACAGTGTTTTGATAAGTTCCATGCTTATACCTCCTCATTTTTATGTTCTATGTTATATTTCTCCATAATTTCAAGGTATTTAGCTTTCTCTGGATGGTCTGCGTCAAAAATTGTGTCGTAAATGAACTCACCGTTTTCATCAATTCCTCTTATCTCTGAAATCTCCTGAATTTTATACTGTTTCATAAAGATTACAACCTTCATGGCTGCAAGCATCTTGATTACTTCGTGTCTGTCATAACGTGTTGCACGTACAATGTAATCGACAAGCTTATTCATACCTTCTGTTGAACTCTGTCCATGGGAAGAAGTCCAGCATTTGTGTCCTGTATATGCAGCATTCATAAATGATTCAGCCTCATCACCCTTAATCTCACCGATTACGTAGTAGTCAAGGTCGGTAAGAAGACCATTGGTACCAATCTTTTTGAGGTCGTAATTTATCTTGCCTTCGCCCTGAGACGTAACAATATGTTCAAACATAATATCCGGATGAACATTTGAGAAAAGTTCATCTGCTTCCTGAATAACTTCTACCGAATTATCAAATGGAATTTTGTCAAGCATTGCATTCATAAATGTTGATTTTCCTGATGCACCTTTTCCCGTAACCAGAATTCCTGAATATTCTTTTGCAATCATTTCAAGATATGGAATCATATCCTTTGGAATCATATAGTTCTCTTCTTTTGTAGTGAGCTGCTCCAGATTTTTCTTGTTCTTAAGAATCTTTCTGATATGTACAATTGGATAACCTGATGAATTGATAACTGGACCAGTAATGTTAAAACGAAGTCTTGCCTTATCGTTTCCGGTTACATCTGTAAACTTAAGTATTGCATTAATATCTGTAAGAGAAACCTTGTTCTTTGCACAGATATTGTCAACAAACTTAATGTAATCAGACTTATTTTTAAACCTGACGTCTGTTCCAATTCTCTTGCCGTATCGCTTTAATCTGATATTTCTTTCGTTGTAAATCTTAATATCTGAAATACGGTCGTCATTAAGAAATTCTTCAATGATGTAATATCCCCAGATCCATTTAGTGAGCTGTCTCATTGCATCTGCTATCTGTTCTTCATCTGTTGAATATGCATGGAGCTCGTCATGAATAAGGTCAAGGAATTCTTCCTTTGAAATATTTCCTGACTGGATATTGGTCAGATATTTATTTCCGGGAGCGCTGGCTATTTCCATTGCTTTTTCAAACAAGTCACCGTCATATCGTTTTTCAATTGCTTCTGTCTCAGAATCTGTCTGTTCTATTTGTTCATACTTTTTTCTAAATAAAGACATTTCTTTTCTGTGACTGCATATGCAGTACTCTCCTTTCGATTAATCTGAAATTTATATGGATTTTGCAAAATAACAGTAAATATCATTGATTTTGCTGGAATTAATATGGATTTTAGAAAATTACACAAAAAAAAGAGACTGGACTTATTCCAATCTCTAACACTTACTAATAGGTAGAACTCTATTTTACAAATATCATTTCCACCAAGTTATCCTTTCCCGGCAGAGGCCTTGCCGCTATAAACGTCTCCCCACTGCTTTCCTTAAGGTCAATATAAAAATCGACCTCATGTTTGAAAACTCTTAATCTGTACATATTCAATTCCTCCTTTTTTTATACGAAAATAATTTGAATAAATATGGAGTCTGCACAAAAATAAGAGAGAACAATCTTTTTAGGATTTTAAGTGAGAATCCTCGGTAATTCAATTACCGAGATGAAAGCGTTTTATCGAACATAATTTGTAAATTATAAGAATATATGATATACTATGTGTATGAAAGAAAACCTTATACATTACCGCACTTCCGTATGTAATATAAACTACCATGTGGTATGGTCTGTCAAATACAGGCGAAAAATTCTTAACGCTCAAGTTGAAAAATATTTAAAAGATATTGTTCAACAGATAGCTGATGAAAAGGGATTTATTGTTCAAATGTTTGAATGCAGCGAACAGGATCATGTACACTGTTTTATAACTGCTCCTCCGAAGTTGTCGGTAACGACAATAGTCAAATATCTTAAAGGTATTACCGGACGCAAGTTATATGAGCAATTTCCAGAAATACGCAACAAACTGTGGAAGGGACAATTATGGAACCATTCCTATTATTGCGAGACCATAGGCTCTGTATCTGAAGAAAACATTAAAAGATACATTGAAAAACAGAGCAAATCTTATTGAAAGGAGAAAAATTATGTTGCTATCACATAAAACATCAATAAAACTAAATGAAAATTACAATAATATAATTGGTCATATGTGTTATGCAGCCTATAAACTCTGGAATGTATGTAATTATGAAAGAATTCACTATACAGAATTAGGACTCGATACATACCCAGACTGGTATTTTCAAAAGAAATCTCACAAAGACGACTTATGGTATAAAAATCTGCCATCACAGACGGCTCAGGAAGTGTGCAAACTGCTCGATAAGTCTTGGAAATCATTCTACAGACTAACGGAAACACATGGAATAGAAAATCCACATCCTCCTAAATTTAAACATTCTAAAATGCCTGTTACGTATATGCAGAATGGTATTGTACATACAGCAGGATCTGACACTGTACGTTTATCAGTTTCAAAACAGATGAAGGACTACATGCTTAACACTTACAACATCAGTGAAAATTATATTTATCTTAAAAATCAGATTTTTAAGAGCACTGATGATATAAAGCAAATAAAAATCTATCCACCTGTGAATGGAAATTGTGACATTATCGTAATATATGAGATCGAAGATACATCGTACTGCCTGATAACGGCAGATATTTATCAATAGATCTTGGTGTGCATAACTTAATGACATACTACAATTCAGTTTCAGGAGAAACTTTTATCATTGGACGTAAGTATCTTTCGTTGTGTTATTACTACAATAAAGAAATTGCCCGCGTACAATCACAGTGGAGTCGTATACAGAGTAGTAAAGGTATTAAATACCCTAAGTCCTCAAAGCGTATTAACAAACTATATGTTAAGAAAAATAATGCCATAAATGATTATCTTCACAAAATCACGAGATATATTGCCAACTACTGCCGTGATAACAACATAAATACTGTAATAATAGGCGATATAACAAATATTCGTGAAAATAAAAACTATGGCCTGTAACAAATCAAAAATTTCATTCTCTGCCTTATAGAAAAATCTACATAATGCTTAAATATAAGCTTGCATTATACGGAATCAACTTTATTATGCAGAAAGAGGCATATTCAAGTCAGACAAGTCCGCTTATGAACACTGTCTGTAAGCAGAATGCTAACAAAAAGAATAGAGTTGAAAGAGGTCTTTATATTGATGGTAATTACAACTGGAATGCTGACAGTGTCGGCGCATTTAACATACTGCGCTTATACTTTCAGGCACAAAAAATAGATACTAAACTTGATCCGATATCTATTTCATCACCTGAAGTAACAAAAGTAGCTGCGTAAAAAACAGTATTGGTGTTATGGACGCACCCTGAATCCGCAGGCGTTAAAAAAAAACTGTGCTCAGATGCTCGGTAATTCAATTGCCGAGCAGTTCACACATTCTCTCTTTGAAGTATTATTCTACGAATTTATTGTAAACCATAACCTTTGAAACGGCTGATTTCCATTCAGGATGGGCATTTGACACATCGCCTGATTTTGCAACGCCATTCAATTTTTCAGTTTCTACAATAAATTCAGAGCAGCATCCTGATGCTACAGTAAATACATGCTCCGAATCAGTGTGTTCATCGGATTTTGTATCTCCCATAATACAATGAATGACCGTACCATTTTCAAGGACAAGGTCTATGTACTGACCTATTCTTGTACCAAAAGCTGTTCCTACAGCTATACAGTATCTTCCGTTAATCATCCTTATTCCATCATCATTTGTGTAGGCGACCGTGTTCTGAAGCTTATATTCATAAGTTCCTGTTGAAGTAATTGTCCTGTAGTCCATATATGTTTTCTGTCCATGATATGATGGATAAAACGGAATCAGGTTTGTGACAGGAGTTTCTGCATTATCTGAAAAACTTGACAATGGTATATATCCTGTCTGGTCATTTACTGTAACCTGTATTTCCGATGTAGACACCATGCCTGACACCTGTGCGGCATCATTATAGTTAAGAGTGAATAAAGGCTGCGTCATCTCTTTATCCGCATATGCCTGACAGTAATTATTTGCATAAAGTACT
>ERZ859980.761-NODE-761-length-17321-cov-4.335747_pt1 | contig 17321 bp, 10 predicted proteins | sample MGYA00509984_ERZ859980 | MGnify/ENA primary metagenome ERZ859980 (study PRJEB30046, sample SAMN00715173) | human gut metagenome | study: EMG produced TPA metagenomics assembly of the A metagenome-wide association study of gut microbiota in type 2... | reverse complement strand
CCATCGTGAAGGACTTTTCTGTGAAGGCAGGGGAGAAGCTGGTGGACTTCGGCACGCTGTATATCGTAGATGCCTCCAATGAGCTGGGGCAGGTGGAAATAGTGGCACAGAAGCCTCTGGTGAAGGCAGATATCGACAAGATAGAGTACAATGTGCAGGATGACCCTGACGCCCAGTCGAACTCCGTGCTGGAAATGCTTCGCAAGGTACCGTTGGTAACGGTGGATGGCGAGGACAATATTCAGGTGAACGGGAGTAGCAGCTTTAAGGTATATGTCAACGGAAAGCCCAACAACATGATGAGCAACAACCCGACGGAAGTGCTGAAAAGTATGCCTGCAAACAGTATCAAGCATATTGAAGTGATAACCAATCCCGGCCCCAAGTATGACGCCGAGGGTGTGGGCGGTATTCTGAACATTGTCACCGTGGGTAGCGGACTCGAAGGCTATACGGCTACGTTCAGTGCCAACGTCAGCAACCGCGGTGCAGGCGGCGGGGCATTCGGTACCATAAAGAGCGGAAAGCTGACTGTCAGCGCCCGCTACAACTACAATTATAATGACCAGCCCCGCAACTACAGCAGCGGCAGCCAGCATGTGACGTCGGAAGCTGTTACGGAGAATTCTTCCAATCTGGACTATGACGGCAGTAACAAGGGCCACGGTTCCTTCCAGTCGGGCAGCATGGAGGCCAGCTACGAAATAGATACACTGCGCTTGGTCACTATGTCTTTCGGACTTTGGGGTGGCGGAAACAAGAGCAACGGCTCTACGGACTACATCGCCACCTTTCCGGAGAACATAAACGCCGCTCCCATTTATAGCTATTCGGCTTTCAACCGCAGCAAGTCTTCCTGGTATTCCATCGATGGAGGTGTCGACTACCAGCGTCTGTTCAAGGTGAAGGACCGCATGCTGACATTCTCCTACAAGATAAACACCCGTCCGCAAACGTCGGATTCCTACACGGAATATGAAATAGACAAAGGCTATAATCCCGATTGGGCTGATTATCTGAAACGTCTGAGAAATTTGCATAACGACGGCGAGCAGAACACCACCGAGCATACTTTCCAGGCCGACTATACCACGCCTATCGGCAAGCTGCATACGCTGGAGGCTGGTGCCAAGTACATCCTGCGCAACAACTCTTCGGAGGACGACCGTTTTGATGCAGACGATACCGGAAAGTATGAATACAACAAGGAGCAGAGCTCGCACTACAAGCATCTGAATGATATTATTGCCGCCTATCTGGGATATGGGCTGAAAGTGAAAAGGCTGTCCGGCCGTTTGGGAGTGCGCTACGAGCATACCATCCAGGATGTGAAGTATCTGGTGGGGCGTGGCGAGGACTTCACAAAGAACTTTGACGACGTAGTGCCTTCCGCCTCCATCGGCTACAAGCTGACGGATATGTCCAATCTGCGCTTGGGCTACAACATGCGTATCTATCGTCCGGGAATCTGGTACCTGAATCCGTATCTGAATGATACCGACCCCTCCTACATCAGTCAGGGTAATTCGGAACTGGACAGTGAGAAGAGCCATGCATTCAATTTGAGTTATAGTAATTTCACGCAGAAGTTCAATATTAACCTTTCAGCACGCTATTCATTCACCAACAACAGTATTGAGAATGTAACGAAGCTCATGCCCGATACGGAGATTGAGGGATTGAAGAACCCCACGGGAAAGGATGTGCTCTATTCTACCTACGCCAACATCGGTAAGACCCGCCGTGCCAGTGTGAGTGCTTACGTCAACTGGAACGCTACTCCCCGTACACGTATCTACATGAACATGAGCGGTGATTATTCTTACATGGAGGGCAGTGAGGGCATGCGTAACGACGGCTGGAGCCTCTTTGCCTACGGTGGTGCACAGCAGACGCTGCCCCACGATTGGCGCATCAGTCTGAATGTCTTCGGACAGACGCCGTGGATTATGCTGCAAGGTAAGGGTAGCAGCTTCTTCGATTATGGCTTGAGTGTCAACAAGTCATTCCTAAACAAGCGTCTCACTTTGTCCGCTTTTGCCAGCAACTTCTTCAAGAAGTATATGGACCAGAGCTCTACTACCGAAGGTGCCGGCTTTATACGCGAAAGCAGCTATAAGTATAGCCGCCAACGTTTCGGCATAAGCGTCAGCTACCGCATCGGCGAGCTGAAGGCAAGCGTGAAGAAGGCTGCACGCACCATCAGCAATGACGATGTGAAGAGTGGCGGTAGCGGTTCCGGTGGCGGCGGTGAATAGACTACTACGAATTCATTTACGGATATATCAGGCAGGTGACTGTTCCGTCCATTGTCATGACGATGAGACGGTGGTCACCTGCCTTCTTCAGTGAGGTGACCGCCGAATGGGATACTTTATGGCTCCAGGCTATCCCGCTTCCGTCTGTCCGCACGGCATGGACCACTCCGAATTCGGTAGGGATGAACACATACTCTTCCGTGGTTTCCATGCGGGTGGGGATGAAATTACCTTCATACGGCATCAATGTATTCCAAAGTGGAGTGTAGTTTCCTTTTGAGACATCTGCTGCCGTAATGTTGTTCTTGATTCCTTTTATGTACATGGTCTTTCCATCCGGAGAGAAACCGATTGATTCGCGTCCTTTCGCTTCATCCGATGCCCAGAGGATTTTTCCGTCTTCCGGGTTGAAGGCGCGTACAAAGTAGTCGGAACTGAGCACTATGACCTGTTCTGATGCTTTTCCATTCTTCCGGTAGGGCAGCACTGTGGGCCAGCAGGCTCCCGGAGAGAAGTATCTTCCGCGTTCGGTGTCGAATTCCCATACTTTTTTCCCGGTTTTCCGGTCGATGGCATAGAACATGGCTCCCCAAGTTCCGATATAGATGCGTTCGTGGTCTATAGCCGGGCGGGACTCGATGTAGCCGTTCAGTCCGTCGGTAACCCAATTGAGCGTGCCGTTTGCCAGGCGGATGGAGTAGAATTTTCCGTTGCTGCTGCCTGTATAGACATTGCCGTTTGCTACTGTAGGGCAGGCTACAATGGGGTAATCCGTGTTGAATTTCCAACGGGCGGAACCTTGTTTTTTGTCCAGTGCATGAATAAACCCGTCGCAGGAAGTGACAACTACCAGTTGGGAAGTGATGAAGGGAGCCGAGAAAATCTTATTTCCTGTGGCATAAGTCCATACCGTTTCTCCGTTGCGGGCATTCAGGGCATGAACCATTCCTGCCGTATTGGTATAGATATACAGTTCTCCGTCAATGCTTCCTTGTGAGGCAACGTCGGTTACGTCTTTCTGCTTCCACACCTCACGAACGGCAGGATAGGTGCTGTTGATGCTGAAATCAGGGCGGTAGTAGACGGTATCTTTCTTTTCACCCGGAATGTTCGATGAAGCAATAGCTGTTGCATTCAGGCGGACAACATTCCATGCGGGACGGGTTTCCGTTTGGATGATGCGTTCGCAGAAGGTGATGGAATCTTCGTTGACTGTGACGAGATTATAGCCACCTATCGGGTCTTCCCTCCGCAGGGAGGAGCGCCCGATGACTGCCGGAATGCCTTCGGCGTCATAAGCGCGGTTGGTGTGCAGGTGTCCGGCAAGAGTCACCAGTACATTGCGTGTTTTGAGAATATCCGTCACTTCGTACCAGTTACTTAAATCCCGGTTCAGTGGGAAATGGTTGACGAAAATGACCGGCAGTTCTTTAGGGGTGGCCCGTACAATGGAGTCCAACCAGAGTATTTCCTCACGTGGAATGTGGGGAGGCCCCATGCGCAGGCTTGGTCCGGCACCACAACCGATGAAGCGTACTCCTTGCCAATCGTAGCAGAAGTGGGATGCTTGGAAAATCTTGTTGAACATGGTGCAGCCGTTTTCGCTCCAGTTCACGTCGTGGTTTCCCGGCAGCAGCAGATAAGGTTTCCTGAAGCCTTCCAGTATTTCCTGCAGCAGCAGGAACTCTTTTGTATCACCGAATTCGGTGACATCTCCACTGAGAATCGTGAAGTCCACGGCAGGATTGGCATTGATGTCTTCAATGGATTGCCGCAGGTCGTCTTCGGCATAAGCGAAGGAATTGAGGTGTACGTCACTGAGCCAGGCGAAAGTGAACGAGACGCGGTTACTTTGTCCGTAAGATAGTGCGGACATTGCCATCATGCAGATGGCCAATAAGATACGTTTCATGATGATGATTGGTTTGAATTTGCCCAAAGATAGTGATAATTCTTTTATTAATAAATAATATGTATTGGTTCTCAGGGGAATATTGTATTTTTGTTGATAAGGAATGAACGGAAAATATAGTAACCGGCATTGTAACATTTTCAAGTTCTTTGTATCTAAAGAGTGAATTAAAAAGTGTACAGTGATGGAAAAGTTATTTCTGACTTTAGTATTGTTTTGGTTTTCTGTCTGTTCTTTTGCAGAAGATTACTCTTTTTCGGTGATAAAATCGGGTATAGGAAAGAAGTCTGTCATTTTTATTCCCGGCTTTGCGAGTTCGGGAGACGTCTGGAAGGAGGCAGTGGCGGAATTGGGAACACATTATACCTGCTACGTGTTGACTATGGCTGGTTTTGCCGGTGTACCGCCGGAAAAAAATCCATCCTTCGAGGGCTGGAAAAACGAGATTGCGACATTCATTAAGGAAGAAAGGATTGACAGCCCCATACTCGTAGGGCACAGTATGGGAGGCGGACTGGCACTTGCTGTTGCAGCAGACTTTCCCACACTCGTTGGAAAGATTGTCATAGTGGATGCTTTGCCTTGTTTGATGGCTTTGACCCACCCAGACTTTAACCCCGTAGCGGATAAAGACTGTTCTGATATGATTACCCGGATAACTGCCATGAACCACGAGCAGTTTGTCCGGATGCAGCGAATGAGTGTGGCTAGTTTGACAACGGACTCTTTGAAGTTTGACGAAATCGTGGAATGGGGTGCAGCCTCTGACAGAAAGACGTATGCCGCGATGTATTGTGACTTTGCGAACACGGATTTGAGGGAGCGAATCAGAAGTATTGCCGTTCCGGTCCTGGTCTTGCTGGAACCGCATTTCAAGAATATAGCATCTATTGTAAATGAACAGTATAGGAATCTGCACGGAGTGCGGTTAAGGTATGCCGAGCAGGGACTGCATTTCATGATGTTTGATGATAAGGAGTGGTTTATGAATGAGCTAACCGGTTTTATAAAAGAGTGACGAGTGGAGTTTGAGGCTATATATAGGGAATATTGGAGTAAGGTGTTCCGTCTGTGTATGGGATATGTGAATGATTATGGTCTGGCCCAGGATATGGCTCAGGAGACATTTGTTGCCGTTTGGCAGAAACTGTCGTCATTCAGAAATGAGGCAGCAGTCGGTACTTGGATTTTTCGTATTGCCACCAATCGCTGTCTTCGTCAGTTGGAACGGCAGAGCCGCATGGTTCCGGTTACTCTCTCGACCGACCTGCCCGAAGAAGAAAGGACGGGTATCGGTCTGCGGCTTCGTCTGTTGTACAAACTCATTGCCGAACTTCCGGAGATGGACCGCATCCTCATTTCACTCGAATTGGAAGATGTCAGGCAGGCAGAGATTGCCCGAATCACTGGTCTGTCTGAAGGTAATGTCCGGGTGAGGATTCATCGAATCAAAGCATTGTTGACAAAGAAAATAAGAGCGTATGAAGAGTGACATAGATATAAAAGAATTGTGGCGGAAACAGGCTGTCCCATTTGCCGACTGTTCCGGATTATTCAAGGAGGTAAATCACTTCAAGAGAAAGAAGGTTCTTGAACTGATAGTGCTTAATGCGGTTTTATGGATGACCATCTGCTTTGTTGCGTTTGTCTGGATATACTTTAAGCCGCAATTGTTGGTTACGAAGATAGGGATTCTTTTGACAATCGTGGCTATGGGCACTGTTGCTGTGTTCACTCATAAGATGATTCCCTTGTATAGGATTGTGGATGAGGAGCAATCCAACCGGGAGTATCTGAATGAGTTACTTGCCGTGAGGCGTAAGGAGAACTTTATGCAAACCAAGCTGATGAACTTTTATTTCATCTCGTTGTCTGTAGGAATAGGACTTTATATGTACGAGCATATTCAGGAGAGTTCACTACAGTTCAGGGTCGTTGCCTATTCGGTTTTCCTTCTGTGGGTTGGTTTGAACTGGTTTGTTTTTCGTCCCCGAATTATCCGGAGGAACAGACAGAGACTTGATAGTTTGATTGTCCGGGTGGAGAGGATCAAGACGCAAATAGATGAACTTTAGGGTATTGAATTGCCCAAAAATCCCTTTTTGAAGCTTGCACTCTCTGCTGAATAGAGAAGTGCGGGTTTCGGGAGAGTGGAAATGGGCAATATTTTTCAGACAGAAGAACAAAAGAACATATTTATTTCCTCTCTTTTGTCTTTTTGTTCTTCTGTCTGAAAAATAAATCTGCATCATCTGCGTCTGAAAAATGGTGTATAGTCTGTTCCAATACACCCGTTTTTAGCATAAGATGTCATTTGGGAATCGTTGAGAATCCCAGTTTCTCCAGTCCTTTCTGCACATCCGGATGACTCATGAAGAGCTTCCACAGCAGCCCCGACCGGTAATTCTCAATCATCACGGCTATCGGGCCCTGGTCGATGGCGAGGTAGCGTCGGGGATACCAGTTGTCCGTCTGGCTGAAGGCATCATAGAAGCCATAGGGTCCGAAGACTTTATCGCCCATCTCGTAGAGATGCCGCATCACCTGCAGCGACTGTTCCGGGGTATAGACGATGGATGACAAGGCGGCAGTTGGAGAGATGACTCCCTGGTCGTCGCGTTCGTTGGGAGCGTGGGCGGCATATCCGTTGACGGAGTAGCTGGCTGTCAGTCCCCAGCAGTCGGGCCCGAAACCTTTGTAGTGCTTGGGGTTGCGGACACAGTAGGCACGGTTCACAAGCGTCAGGTTACGCATCTCGTCGAAGTAGTTGGCGCAGTATTCATCCTTCAGCCCGATGGGGTCGAGGCCGAGAAACGAGTATTGTGCCCAGAAGAGCGGTCCGGCTTCTGTGCCTTGATAGCGCAGATGCAACTCGATATTCTCCACTTTATGAGGGTCTACAATGGCCCCGTTCTGCGCCCAGCCCTCGTGATAGACTGCTGCAGGCACGCCGTGGGTAGGCGAGGCGGCGGCAAGGATATACATGATGAGGCATTCGTTGTAACCGTGTACGGGAAAGTTCATTTCCCAACCGTATTCCGGACTCCAGTGCCAATAGAGCACGTTCTGGCCGTTCTGGCGGTAGAAGTTCCAGTCCACTTCGCGCCACAGCTTGTCGATGCGGGCGGCGAGGGCTTGCTCGGCGGGCGAACCGTCGATGTAGTACTGGTGGACGGAGAGCAGCGCCTGCATGATGAAGGCTGTTTCTACCAGGTCGCCGCCATTGTCTTTCTGCCCGAAGGGTTTCACCTTGCCCGTATCGCCATACCACCAGTGTGGGTAGGCACCGTGGAAACGGTCAGCGGTTTCGAGGAAGGAGACGATTTTCTCCATTCGTTCCAGCCCTTCCTGGCGGGTGACATAGCCGCGGTCTATACCGGCAAGTATAGCCATGATGCCGAAGCCGCTTCCACCGGACGTGATTACGTTCTGGTCGTTCTCCGGATAGACACCGTCCATGTGGATGCGTTCGCGTGCCAGTCCGCTGTTGGGCTCGGCACCTTCCCAGAAGTAGTTGAAGGTACGGCGCTGTACGGTGTCCATCAGGGCATCGTCGCTCAGCCGGTCTTCTTTGGCGGCGGGGCTTTTGCATTGCGTGAAACCGAGCAACAGCAGGAACAATAATAAACAGTATTGTATTTTCATTGTACCAATGCTTACTTGTTTTTTTATCATTTACTTATCTATATTCATTGCACGGTCAATTCAACAAGTATAGGACAGTGGTCGGAAAGGTAGCTGTTCTCCGGTTTGTCTTGGATAACGCGGTAGCGGTCTATCTTTGCGCTTTTAGTCACGAAGACATAGTCCAGCAGTATGCGTTCCTCCACCGGCAGACGGCCGAAGTCATGGAAAGACCAGGACGGACCGTAGGTGACGGCAGCTGTCTTTGCGGCATTTTCCATTCCTCCCTTTTCCAGCGTTTGCAGAGGTTCTTCACCGGGCGTACAGTTAAAGTCACCAGTGATGATGGCGGGCATGTCCGGTGCTATCTCCTTGATTTTGTCGAGAATGAGTTGCACGCCCTCTTTGCGGGCTGTCTTTCCGTCGTTGTCCAGATGGGTGTTGAAATATACAAACTTTTGTCCGTTGTTCTTTTCCTGCAGTATCGCCCAGGTGGTGACACGGTTGTAGGAAGCGTCCCAGCCCTTGATGCCGATAGTTTCGGGTTGCTCGCTGAGGGAGAAATTACCGTATTCCACCAGTGTAAATCGGTCGGTCCGGAAGAATATCGGGCAGTATTCGCCTGCTTCCTTGCCGTCGTCGCGCCCCACACCGAGTGCTGTGTATTGCGGCAGCCCGCGTTTTAGGTCTTCCATTTGGTTGTGAAGCACTTCCTGCATGCCCAGCAAGTCGGGGCTGTAGTAGGCTATCATACGGCAGGCGTCACCCTTGCGGTAATTCCAGTTGTTTACACTGTCCGAAGGAATATCCAGGCGGACATTGAACGTCATCACTTCCAGCGGCTGTCCGTTCTGTGCGGAGGGCTGGCTCTTGCAGCTGCCAAGGAGCAGAATGCTGCAAAAACAAAGGAGTAAAGTAGTATATCTCATGTTTTCTTGTTTTTAGAGTGCAATATTAAATATTTTATTTTATTTCAGTGTCAGTCGGGCTGTCTTTTCTGCCTGGCTGCTGCCACCTATCATCACATCGAAATCTCCCGGCTCGGCCACGTGGTTGAGGTCGTAGTCGTAGAAGCGGAGCAGCTCAGGGGTAATCTTGAAGGATACGGTCTTGCTTTCGCCCGCTTTCAGGAACACCTTTTCAAAGCCTTTCAGCTCGCGTACGGGGCGGGTAATGCTGCCTACGAGGTCGCGGATATAGAGCTGCACGACTTCTGCGCCGTCACGCTTGCCGGTATTGGTCACGGTGACTACGGCAGTGGTGGAGCCATTTTGTCCCATGACCGGGGTACTGAGGGCGATGTCGCTGTACTGGAAAGTGGTGTATGAGAGTCCGTATCCGAAGGGATACAGCGGTTCATTGTCCACATCCAGATAGTTGCTGCGGAACTTCTCGAACCAATTGCCGGCAGCCAGCGGGCGACCGGTATTCTTGTGGTTATAGAATAAAGGTATCTGCCCCACGTTCTTCGGGAAAGTCATGGTCAGCTTACCGCTTGGGTTCACGTCACCGAACAGTACGTCGCCGATGGCGTATGCCGCTTCACTGCCACCGAACCATACGTTCAAGATAGCGGGCACATGTTCCTGCTCCCAGGTGAGCGTCAGCGGTCGGCCGGTGAAGAGGGTCAGTACAACGGGCTTTCCGGTCTTCAGCAAGGCTTCCAGCAGGGTGCGTTGCACGTCGGGGATATCGAGGTCGGTACGGCTGGAGCTTTCACCGCTCATTTCGGAAGACTCGCCCAGGGCGGCTACAATCACGTCGGCACCGGAGGCCACCTTCAAAGCTTCGTCCAGCAGTTCCTTATCCGTACGGTTGTCCCGGCCCAGCGATCGGCCGAATAGGGTGGCGCGTTCCTCGTAGGCTACATCACCGATGAGGTTGCTGCCTTTGGCGTAGGTGATGTTCACCCGGCCGGCTGTCATTTCTTTCAATCCTTCGTACAGAGAGGGATAGTCGTCCAGGCGTGCGGCAACACTCCAGGTACCGGGCATGTTGCTGCGGGTATTGCCCAGGGGGCCGATGACGGCGACGGTGCCTTGCTTCTCCAAAGGAAGGACGGGACGAGAAGACTTCTTGCCTTGTCCCTCAAAAGGTTCGTTTTTCAGCAGCACAAAGCTTTCGGCGGCAATCCGGCGTGCGGCGTCGCGGTGCTCGCGCGTGAAGATGTCGCGTGCGGGACGGCTGAGGTCGCAGTATTTGTAAGGGTCATCGAACAGCCCTAACTTGTATTTCGCTTCAAGGATGCGGCGGCAGGCTGCATCCAGCGTCTTCATGGTTATTTTGCCTTCGGTGAGCGACTTTTTCAACGTGCCCACGAAACCTTCGCTCACCATATCCATGTCCACACCGGCGTTGAGCGCACGAGCGGAAACGGTCTGCAGGTTGCCGATTCCGTGTTCCACCATTTCGGAGATACCGGTAAAGTCGGTCACCACAAAACCGTTGAAGCCCCATTGTTTGCGCAGCACGTTTGTCATCAGCCAGTGGTTGGCGGTGGCGGGCACGCCGTCCACTTCGTTGAAGGAGGCCATTACACTGCCCACTCCGGCGCGGACGGCTGCTTCATAGGGGTACATGTATTCGTTGAACATGCGGTTGCGGCTCATGTCTACGGTGTTGTAGTCGCGTCCGGCTTCTCCGGCACCGTACAGTGCGAAGTGCTTGACGCATGCCATGATTTCGTCGTTCCGTGTCAGTTGGTCGTTCAGGTCTTTTCCCTGATACCCCAACACCATGGCGCGGGCGATGGCGCCTCCGAGGAACGGGTCTTCGCCCGAACCTTCGGATACACGTCCCCAGCGCGGGTCACGGCTGATGTCCACCTCGGGCTGAAGGTCCATGAGATGCCGTCGGCACTGGCTTCGATGGCGGCGATGCGGGCAGACTGCCCGATGGCTGCCATGTCCCACGTGCAGGAGAGGCCGAGGGGGATGGGGAAGATGGTCTCATAGCCATGTATCACATCCATGCCGAACAGCAGGGGGATGCCCAGGCGGGAGTTCTCTACGGCCAGTTTCTGTACGTCGCGTATCTTGGCCACTCCTTTCAGATTGAAAAGCCCTCCCACGAGCCCCTGCTCAATCTTCTTGGCCACGTCGCTGCTCTTTGCCTGACCGGTGGTGATTTCTCCGGTCACGGGCAGGTTGAGCTGGCCGATTTTCTCTTCCACAGTCATCCGGCGCATCAGTGCGTCGATGAAGCGGTCCATGTCCTGCGGAGACTTCTGCGCCTGCACGGTGACGCCTATTAAAGCGGTCGCGAGCAGCAGACTTGTTCTCTTGAAAATTTTCTTCATATTCATATTGAATTAATTGTTTGTAAGTATGTTCCCTTCATTGTTTTTAGATTGCCGTCACTCTATTGCAGTGGCGCTATGACTTCTTTGCAACGGTGCTGCAATTTCTCTGCAGTGATACTGCAAACGATTTGCAGCGCTACTGCAACACTTTTGCAGTGCCACTGCAAAAAGTTTGCAGCTCTTTGCAGTAGCAATGCTTTGATTGAAAGCAAGTTATGAAATAGACCTTTTGCCATTGATTGGGTCGGCTGTTTCCTTTGGCCGGGTATCAATAGTCGGGGTTCTGCACCAGTACTCCGTTCGATTTGTCTATCTCTGTCTGGGGCAGAGGCAGCAGCGCATTCTTGTCCTGGTAATTCTTTCCGGCAGCTTGCAGCACTTCTTTGGCAATGCCCCAGCGCACGAGGTCGTAGAAGCGGTCGGGTTCCAGTGCCAGCTCTACGCGGCGTTCGTGGCGAATGGCGTCACGCAGCACAGACTGGCTGGCAGATTCTACCTTCGGAAGCACGTCTGCCAGTGTGCCGCGGGCATGGGCGCGTACTTGTTCCAGATACCCGGCGGCTTCGCCCGTTAGCCCTTTCTCGTTGGCGGCTTCGGCAGCCATCAGTAACACGTCCGGGTAGCGGATGAGGCGGATGTTTACCCAGAAACCCATGCGGGTGTACTTGCGGCGCAGTGTCGGGTCCGTGTAGGCCTTCTTGTTGAAGTAGGCACCCATGGCGGTGGATACGGGTGACTCGCCATAAGGCTGGTTGGTATTCTCCGGTGTGATGGGCTCGTCCGTGCTGCGGCGGAAGTAGAGCAATGTGGCGTTCCGGCGCGGGTCGCCCGGTTCAAAAGCTTCTCCCATCAGTTTGGTGGCCATGTGCCAGCCCCATCCCAGGTCCCACTCGCCGGCTCCGCGCACCCCTTGCACCTGGCAGAACTGGCTGCCGATGCTGGCGTCCTCTTTCATGGCATCGGTGGCTTCGCATTGCAGTTCGAAGATGCTCTCACCGCAATTCTCCCCTTCTACGGTGAAGACTTTGTCGACCGGTGTATTCAGGTTGTAGATGCCCGATTTTATCACTTCGGTGGAGGCTGTGTACATATTGTCCCAATCGTTTCGCATCATATAGGTGCGTGCGTGCAGGGAGCGTGCGGCGCCCCAGGTCAGCCGTCCCGTGTAGTCGCTGTCCCACCGCAGGGGCAGGCATTCTTCGGCTTCGGTCAGGTCTTTGTCAATCTGTTCGTATATCTTTTCCGCCGTGGTCTTGGGCACGTTGGCATCGGAGGCTTCCACTACCTTGATGGTGACCAGCGGCACTTCGCCAAAGGCGCGTATCAGGTTGAAGTAGCACCAGGCACGGAAGAAGAGCGCTTCGCCGCGGTTGCGGATGGCTTCGGTGTCGTCCTTGTGTCCGCTCTTCTCAATGTCGTCCAGGATTTCGTTGCACTGGTAGATGATTTTGTAGTTCTGTCCCCAATAGGCACTCAGAGGGCCGTTGGAGGCAGTGTATTCGAAGTCGTCCCACATGGCGGCCTCGTTGCTGCCGTCGCCGGCGTCACTGCCTTTCTCGGAGTCTTCGCTGCGCACCATGTGCACCATAAAAGCTGGAATACCGGCAGTGATGTCGTACGAGCGCATCAGGTAGTAGACGTTGAATATCTTTCCGCCGACAAGGGCGTTGGGAGAGTCATCTTCCGTGAACTGCCCCAGCGGATCGCGGTCCAGGAAGTCGTTGCAGGATGTCAGTGAGAGGGCTGTTGCACCCACCAGCAATGTAAATATGTATTTTATCAGTTTCATAAATTTATATTTTTCATTCCCCGTTCCCTTTGAAGGAGTCGGGGGAGGTTTGAAGTTACTCTTTTTTAGGGGAGAGGCTTTTAGAACGTCAGATTAAATCCGAACGTATAAATCGCCGGCATCGGATAACTGCCGTCGTCCACCCCGAAGGCGATGGCGCTTCCGCCCAGTTCCGGGGTATATCCGGTGTTGTGCTTCCACGTCTTCAGGTTCTGTATGTTCACGTAGAGCTTCAGCGCCTGCATGCCTATCTTCGAAATCAGCGCCTTGTCGAAGTTGTATGCCAGCGACACGTTACGGATGCGGAAGAACGAGCCGTCCTCTATGTAATACTCGGAGTTCAGGTTGTTGATGGTATGCTTGGTGTTCAGCAGCGGCTGGGTGTTGCTGGTCCCTTCACCGTGCCAGCGGTCCATGCGTTGCTCCATAAAGTTGAACTGGCTCCAGTTGTAGTTGTCCCAGGTACGGTAAATCTGATTGCCGCCTTGTCCCATCATGTCTACTGCCAGCTCCCAGTTCTTGTAGCCCAGGCCGAGCGTGAAGCCGTAGGTGACATCGGGTGTAGGATTACCAATCATCGTACGGTCTGCCGTGGTGATTTCACCGTCACCGTTCACGTCGCGGAACTTCAGGTCGCCCGGGGTGACGGTTGCCAGCGTGTTCTTGGGAGAGTGCTCAATCTCCTCCTGGGTCTGGTAGACACCTTCCACCTTGTAGCCGTAGAAGTAGCCGATGGGGTATCCGGCCATTGTGTAGCTCTGCTGCTTGTCTCCGGCTATGATGGAATAGCCTTCCTGCACGAGGCTCAGTACCTTGTTCTTGATGGTGGCAAGGTTCATCCCCACGTTGTAGTTCCAGTCGCCTATCCGGTCGCGCCAGCTTAGGGCCAGCTCTACGCCCGAATTCTCGATGGAGCCGAGGTTTCCGATACCCGGTACGGTTCCGGAGATGCCCGGCACTTCGGCCAGCAGGTCTTTGGTTTTCTTCTTGTAGTACACGCCTTCAAAGTGCAGGCGGTTGCGGAGGAAGTTGGCTTCTGCACCGGCTTCCCAGGCTTCCACCTTCTCCCAGCGCAGTTTGGGGTTGGGCAGGTAGGCAAGCTGGTAGCCCGGATAGATGGCGGACGGGGTGCCGAATACGGCAGAGTAGGCATTCGTCAGTAACGGTTCGGCGGGATAGGCGCGGTCCAGGTTTTGGTTACCCAGTGTGCCCCATGAGCCTTTCAGTTTCAGCATGTCCAGCCAGGTGATGTCCTTCATCCATGCCTCCTCGCTCATCAGCCAGCCCAGGCCGACGGAGTAGAAGTTCTGCCATTGGTTGCCGGTGTAGGAAAAGGCGGAAGAGCCGTCCCGGCGGTAGGAGCCGTTGAACAGGTACTTGCCCTTGTAGTTGTAGAGGATACGTGCCAGTACGGACACGGTGGAACGTTCCCACTGCGTGCTGCCGTTGGTGGCGGTGGCTGCGTCGCCGATGCTGATGTACCATTTGTCGGGATTGTCCGGGATGACCAGACCTACTCCCTGGGTACGGGCGCCGTTCAGATTCTCGAGCTTGTTGTAGTAGGTGGTGAAACCGGCTGTGGCCGTCACGCTGTGGTCTCCCCAGGAGTTGGTGTAGGTCAGCAGATAGTCGCTCTGTACCTTCATTTCCGTCTCTTTGGCTTGGGACACTCCGGTCTTTCCGTTGCCCAGCGTGGCTATGTCTCCTTCGACGCTTGCGTCATATACCTGGATAACCGGGGTGTATGTCCGTGTGCTGTTCGAGGCATAGTCCAGGGAGAACATGGCCTTGAACTGGAAGTGTTTCAGGAAATCCCATTGCCCGTACACGTTGCCCGAGCCACGGTAGTTCTCGGCTTTCGTGGTATTCGCCTTCAGGTCTACGTCCACCATCGGGTTGTTCATCTGTGCCTTCTGGAATCCGGGCAGTGAGGTGTAGAGGCCGTACTCGGAGTTGAATACATGCGCCACCGGAGCTGCGCGCAGGGCTGTAGCCACACTCTTCGTGTCGGCGGGCAGCATGCGTGCCCCGTTGAATTGGAAACCTACCTTGAGGTTGTCCGTCACTTTATAGTCGTTGCTGATGTTCAGCGTGATTTTGCTGTACTTCTCGTGCTTGATGTTGCCTTGCTCGTAAGCATAGCCCGCACCGAGATAGAAGCTGTTCTTGTCCGAGGCACCTGTGATGCTGATGTTGTTGTTGGTGATGAACCCAGTCTGGAAGATTTCATCCTGCCAGTTGGTGTTTCCCGTCCAGTCCGAGAAGTTGTATTCCGGGTTGCCTTCATTCCTCAACTGTTCGTTGTACAGCAGTTTGAAGCCTTCGGCATCCGTCAGTGCAATTTTGTCGGTGACGGACTTGAAACCGAACGAGCCGTTGATATTGACGCGTGTCTGTCCCTCTTTCGCCTTCTTGGTGGTGATGATAATCACGCCGTTGGCACCGCGCACACCGAAGATGGCGAGCGACGACGGGTCTTTCAGTATCTCCATGGATTCGATGTCCTGCGGATTCAGGAAGTTGATGTTGTCGTTGAACAGTCCGTCCACCACATAGAGTGGCTTGTAGCCGTTGATGGAGTTTGTTCCGCGTACACGGATTTCCGGGTCGGAGCCTGCCTTGCCGGAGTTTATCACCTGCACGCCGGCAATCTTTCCTTGCAGTGCGGATACGGGGTTGACCACCGGCTTGTTGGCGATTTCGTCGCCTTTAATGTTGGTGATGGAGCCCGTAAGGTCTCGCTTCTTGGCGCTGCCATAACCGATGACAACGGTTTCGGCCAGCATCTGCGAGTCGTCTTTCATCTGGACGTTGATTACCGACTGGCTGCCTACCTTGACAGCTTGCTTCATCATGCCTACATAGGAAAAATCCAATGTGTTCTCCGGGGTGGCCTGGATGGAGTACCGGCCGTCTATGTCGGTAATCACGCCATTGGAGGTTCCCTGCACCAATACGGTGGCACCAATCAGCGGGTCACCCAGGGCATCGGTCACGGTACCGGTTACTGTTTTCTCCTGCGCCGATGCGGCGGTACTTGCCAGCAGGCACACCGTCAGAAACAGGTTTCTCAGTCTTCCGGTTTTCTTCTTGGGAAGGTTTAGGTTCTTCTTCATTACATTGATTTTTTAGTGGATAAATCATTCAGTTTCTCCTCTGAACAATCAAAATGCAAAAAAGATTTGGTGACGGTGTTAAAAAAGGGCAGCCCGGTTCTTGCGGACTGCCCTCTTACCTAAAAGCAAAACTATACCTATTTCAACTCAAAACTCGTAGTCTTTACATCGCGGCTGTTGGGTCCAATCATTACGTGGAACTCGCCGGGTTCGTATACATACTGTATGTCGTAGTTGTAGAACTTCAGCAATTCGGGGGTAATGGTGAAGGTCACCTGCTTGCTTTCGCCTTTCTTCAGGTGGATGCGCTCGAAGCCTTTCAGCTCTTTCACGGGGCGGGTAATGCTGCCCACCAGGTCGCGGATATAGAGCTGCACGATTTCATCCGCATCGTAGTTGCCCGTATTGGTCACGGTTACGGAAGCAGTCAGTTTGCCGTCTGCATTCAGTTGCTTGGAACTGAGCGTGATGTCACTGTACCGGAAGGTGGTGTAGCTCAAGCCATAGCCGAAGGGATATAGTGGGTCGTTGCTCACATCCAGGTAGTTGCTGCGGAACTTCTCGAACCATTTGCCTTCTTTCAAAGGACGTCCGGTATTCTTGTGGTTGTATGCCATAGGCAACTGGCCTACATTCTGCGGGAAGGTGGTGGTCAGCTTACCGCTGGGGCAAACGTCTCCGAACACTACATCGGCAATGGCATCGGCAGCTTCGCTACCTCCGAACCATACATTCAGGATGGCGGGGACATGCTTATCCTCCCAAGTCAGCACTACGGGACGTCCGGAGAACAATACCAATACTACGGGCTTGCCCGTTTTCAGCAATGCTTCCAGCAGGTGTCGCTGTGCGTCCGGCATTTCCAGTTCGGAACGGCTGCTGCTCTCACCACTCATCTCGGAAGACTCGCCGAGAGCGGCTACGATGACATCGGCTTGTGCGGCTACTTTCAGGGCCTCGTCCAGCAGTTCTTGGTCATTGCCGCGGGGCAGTTCACGGCCGAACATCGTGGCGCGTGTCTGGTAGTCGGCATCGTACATCAAGTTGCTGCCTTGTGCATAGAGAATGTTGGCCTTGGAGCCGACAGCATTCTTGAAACCTTCCAATAGGGTGCTGTATCTGTCTGCCGTGGCTGCCACACTCCAAGTACCCGGCATGTTGGCGCGGGTGTTGGCAAGCGGGCCAATCAAGGCGATGTTGCCTTTGCGCTGCAAGGGCAGCAGGTTGTCCTGGTTCTTCAGCAGTACGAATGTCTCTGTGGCAATCTGGCGGGCGATGGAACGGTGTTCGGGAGTGAACACTTCTTTTTCGGCACGCTTCA
>ERZ859980.759-NODE-759-length-17323-cov-4.240387_pt1 | contig 17323 bp, 17 predicted proteins | sample MGYA00509984_ERZ859980 | MGnify/ENA primary metagenome ERZ859980 (study PRJEB30046, sample SAMN00715173) | human gut metagenome | study: EMG produced TPA metagenomics assembly of the A metagenome-wide association study of gut microbiota in type 2... | reverse complement strand
ATGCACGGAAAATAAAGTTGAAAAATAGTTCTTTGTTCAAGATTGATGTATTGGTATATCCTCAATTAGCTTTCAAGAATCTGGTGATTACACAGATTTACCAGGTCTTGTTTGATTTGAGTCCTGCGATAGAAGTTTCGTTATGGAAAGGTATGAAATTAACGGCACAGTTGAAAATACCGGTTTATAATGATGGGTATGGAAGGTTTGAAGATAAAGTTCATCCAGGACATATTACAATTTCACAGCGTTTTAGATTACCGTATAATGTGTTTGGTAAAGTGACTGTGGGATGTTTTAGTGCTAACCAATATGGAGTGGACGCCGAATTTTATCGCCCTTTTAAGGATGAACGCTTTTCCTTAATGGCTCGGATTGGGTATACAGGAATGGGATATTGGAGCGGATTTCGCTATGTATATGATCCTTCGACAGCACTTGTTACTTGGTCTTTGGGCGGTAGCTTTTATTGGCCGCAATTTAATACTCAGTTTAATCTGAAAGCAGAACAGTATTTGTTGAAGGAGAAAGGTGCTAAATTTGAAATGATTCGCCATTTTCGCTATTGTTCGATTGGTTTCTATGTAATGAAAGCAGAACATGCAAAGATGAATGGAGGCTTCCGATTTCAAGTGGCATTACCTCCTTATAAATATAAAAGGAAAGGATATATACCTCGTGTGAATACCTCTGCTAATATGGGCATTGTTTATAATGCAGGTAATGAAAGGTACTATTATAGACAGTATAAAGCGGAAGTTAGTGACAATATAATGGAAGAAAATAGTTTTAACCCATATTTTATTAAGTCAGAATTGTTAAATTTTTAATTAATTAATTGAGATGAAAAAGATTAAATTCTTAAACGGCATAAGTGCAGTATTTGCGTTAGCCGTAGTAGCTTTAGCTACAACTTTAACTTCTTGTGAGAAGGAAGAGTTCAACGTTAATGTAACTCCTACTAATGCACAAGCTGTTATTAGTCCGATTGTGCTTGCTATAGAGGATGGTGTTACTACTGATGTAACTGGCCAAGCCACTATCGCACCTGCAGAGTTGACATTTACTGGTAATCCTACTCTGGCTGCTAAGAGTGTTGATGTTACAGCTTCTTATAATGGTTTGAGTACAACTATTACAGTTAAGGTTCCTGCTTTGCAAGCTGGGCAATTTGCTACTCTGACTCCGACTATCATTCTTCAGGAAGAAGATGCTGAGACTAAGATTGTAGCAGTACCCACTACATCTACAAATGAAAAAACAAAAGAAAAAGTGTGGGATAATTATGAACTTTATTGGTATTCTATCCCTTCATTTACTTATGTAGAAAAGAGCGGTGCCAAAGTTGTAGAAGGTTCAAAAAAGATCAACACAGACGATCTTATTGAACGTGCTGCTATTGAATCTTTCTTCAATACGCTTGAAAATACCTATACGGAACATGTTGAATCAACAAAAGATGGTGAGTATTCTGTTTATGCTAACTCAAGAACAACGGCTTCTATAACTTATACAATTGTAACGACTGAGTATAATGTTGTGAAACAAGCTGTGACTAAGGCTGATGCTGACGCTTTAGGCTCTATCAAGGTTGATGACTATACAACTTCTGAATTATATGTTCATGAAAATCAAGATATTCCCGGTCACGGTCATAGCCACGGTCATGGTCATGGTCATGGTGAAGGCAATGCCGGTGGTGGTGTTGGTGAACTTGATTAATAGAAGTTTTAGTTGTAATTTATCTTAAACTAAAGAGAAAATGAAAAGTAAATTAATGATAGCCTCCTTACTATTGGCAGGCGCTTGTGCAGCAAATCTGAATGCACAGGAAAAAACGAACTACTACACTCCGAAATGGAGCGATAATATTTTTGTCAGTGTAGGTGGTGGTATCCACGCCATCAACAATGACGGTTTCAATAAGATTGCTCCGCATTTCAGCGTATCAGTTGGTAAGTTAATTACTCCGACATGGGGTGTACGTGCTCAGTTCAATGGTGTTACTCAGCACTTGTGTCTGGATAACTCATATTGGGAACATAATAAGACGTACTTTGGTGGTAACATTGATGCAATGATCAATCTTTCTACATTGTTCGCAGGCGTTAATCCTAACCGTTTCTTCGAAGTTTATGGATTCTTGGGTCCTCAAGTGACTGTTGCAAAGTCAGCTAATGTGCTGATTCAAAACGATGGAACAATGATTCCTGATGGAGATGAAAAGGCTAGAGCACGTGTAGGCGCTTCTGCTGGTTTGGGCTTGAAGTTCAATATCAACACTAAGTGGGCCATTGACGTAGAAGCTCGCGGTGCCATCGCTCCGTCCATTTTCGGTAACATCAGCAGCCATCGCAAGGCTGAAGGTACTGGAACTTTGACTGCAGGCGTTAGCTACATCTTCGGTGGTAAGAAGTTTATTCCGGTTTCTAAGATTGACGAAGACGCAGTCAATGCAGAAATCAACAGATATAGAAGTGAACTGGCTCAGGCTCAGGCTGACCTGGCTAACTGCAAGAATGCACTGGCCAACGCTAAACCTGAAGTTAAGGAAGTGACCAAGGAAGTTGAAGTTGCCGGTCCGCGTGCCATCTTCTTCAAGATTGGCAGCGCCCGTCTGGACGACTATGGCAAGGTTAACATCGAACTGGCTGCCAAGATTCTGAAGGCTAATCCGGACAAGAAGTACAAAGTTGCAGGTTATGCAGACAAGGCTACCGGTAGCGCTTCTTGGAACCAGAAGCTGTCCGAAAAGCGTGCCCAGGTTGTTTACGACGCTTTGATTGCTCAGGGTGTTGACAAGGACCAGCTTGAACTCGTAGGATTCGGTGGTACTGAAAACATGTTCGGTAAGAACTTCCTGAACCGCGTAGTTATCCTGGAATAATACACTCCAAGTGACAAATAGACTCTAAAAATGAAGGCGTCTGGGACTCAGACGCCTTTTTTTGGTACTATGTCCGATGTATGTTATAAAGCAACCCATTTTTTATCAGCGACTGAATTTATATGTGATGATGAAGTTTAAGCTATTCTTTATTGTTCTGTTTTGCAGCCTTTCCCTTTCGGCCTTTTCCCAGTTGACGTATGGTACAACCGGGCTGTTGCATGCGCCCTCTGCGGAGATGCAGCGCGACAAGACTTTCATGGTCGGCGGCAACTTCCTGAACAAGGAGCTCACACCGCCCACCTGGTACTATCATACCTACAACTACTTCCTGAACGTCACCATCTTCCCCTTTCTGGAAGTGGCCTACACGTGTACGCTCTTCAAGGCGGAGGCGTTGGGATTGAAGCCATACGGGTACAGCGGATTCACGAACCAGGACCGCTACTTTTCCGCCCGTCTGCGTGTGTTGAAGGAGGGGCAGTTCTGGAAATACATGCCGGCTGTCGTGCTGGGGACGTCCGACCCGTTCACTTCTTCCGGCGGCGGCCAGGTAGGCACCACGGAAGGTAACGGCTATTACAGCCGTTTCTATATTGCCGCCTCCAAGCATATACCCGTTGTGGGTAAGGAGGAGATCGGTGTCCATCTTTCCTACCTTTACAACAACCGCAAGGAGTACAAACTGAATGGCTTTGCACTGGGTGTCACCTACAATCCCTCCTTCCATCCGCAGTTGAGGGTGATAGCGGAGTACGACTCCAAGGACTTTGCTTTGGGAGCCACTTATCTGCTGTTCAAGCATCTGCATGTGCAGGTCGAAATGCAGAGGATGAAATATTTCACGGGAGGGTTGACATACAAAATTCATTTGAAATAATTAGTGAAAAAATCAGAGGAGGGGATGTTTGATACTATCAGACATCCCTTTTTCTGTATTATATATGTAAGATTAACGGCGGAATTCAAATTTTAATCGTAATTTTGTAGCCCATTATGAGTAGAATAATAGCCATAGACTACGGTCGGAAACGCACGGGAATAGCCGTGAGTGATACATTGCAGATGATTGCGAATGGACTGACAACTGTGCCTACACACCAATTGTTGCAGTTTCTTCTTGATTATGTGGCTAAGGAGCCGGTAGAGCGTATCTTGGTAGGCTTTCCTAAGCAGATGAACAATGAGGCTTCGGAAAATATGAAGAATATCGAACCTTTTGTCCGTTCGCTGAAGAAGAAACTGCCTGACATGCCGGTTGAATATGTAGACGAGCGTTTTACTTCTGTTCTGGCTCATCGGACGATGCTTGAGGCCGGATTGAAAAAGAAAGACCGCCAAAATAAAGCACTGGTGGATGAAATCAGTGCAACTATTATTCTGCAAACTTATTTAGAGAACAAACGTTTCTCTTTTTTATAATGTATAGAAAGTAATTTGTAATTAGTAATTTGTAGTAAAGGAAATGATTTTACCCATTTATGTGTACGGCCAGCCCGTATTGAGAAAGGTAGCAGAGGATATTGCCCCGGACTATCCGAATTTGAAAGAACTTATTGAGAATATGTTTGAAACGATGGACAATGCTGAAGGTGTGGGACTTGCTGCACCGCAAATAGGTTTGCCTATCCGCGTAGTAACCATTAATCTGGATGTCTTGTCTGATGATTTGCCAGAATATAAAGATTTCCGCAAGGCGTATATCAATGCCCATATTCTGGAAGTGTCCGGTGAGGAAGTTTCTATGGACGAGGGCTGCTTGAGCCTTCCAGGAATTCATGAATCAGTGAAGCGTGGCAACAAAATACGCGTGCAATACCTGGACGAGAACTTGGAACCGCACGATGAGATTATCGAAGGTTACCTGGCACGCGTGATGCAGCACGAGTTCGACCATCTGGAAGGAAAGATGTTCATCGACCATTTGTCTCCGTTACGCAAGCAGATGATTAAAGGAAAACTGAATGCCATGTTGAAAGGCAAGGCACACTGCACTTATAAGGTGAAAACCGTAAAGAAATAAGTTTAACCATATAATATGGTATAAAAGGCTCAAAAAATATAAAAAGTGTTCCGCTAATCCCGACAAGTAAACGAAAAACGTTACTTTTGTTTCGTTTACAAGCATTTATAAAACAAGATGATAAAAAAAATACTGACGGCTATTTTGCTGTTACCCACATTGTTGTATGCACAAATCAATACGGAACGGGTGATGACCATTGCTCGGAATGCATTGTATTTTGAGGATTACGTGCTTTCTATCCAATATTTTAATCAGGTAATCAACGCGAAACCTTATTTATATGAGCCTTATTTCTTCCGTGGACTGGCAAAAATCAATTTGGATGACTATCAGGGAGCGGAGAGTGATTGTGATGCTGCGATTCAGCGGAACCCTTTTGTGGTAGGTGCTTACCAAATCAGAGGATTGGCACGTATCCGTCAGAACAAGTTTGACGAGGCGATTGAAGATTATAAAACTGCCATCAAATACGACCCGGAGAATGTGGTGCTTTGGCATAATCTTTCCCTTTGCCATATTCAGAAAGAAGATTATGAGGCGGCTAAGGAAGATTTGGGTACGCTTCTGACAATTGCCCCCAGATATACACGTGCCTATCTGATGCGCGGGGAAGTCTCCCTGAAACAGAATGATACGATACAAGCTTTGCGTGATTTTGACAAAGCCATCGATATGGACCGTTATGACCCGGATGGATGGGGGGCAAGAGCCATTGTACGCCTCCAGCAGGGGAAATATAAAGAGGCTGAAGCTGATTTGGACCAGTCTATCCATCTGAGTGCAAAGAATGCCGGTAACTATATCAACCGTGCCTTGGCGCGTTTCCATCAGAATAATTTGAGAGGCGCCATGAGTGACTATGATTTGGCTTTGGATATTGATCCGAATAATTTTCTCGGGCACTACAACCGCGGTTTGCTGCGTGCCCAGGTGGGCGATGACAACCGGGCAATAGAGGATTTTGATTTTGTGTTGAAGATGGAACCGGATAACATGATGGCCACCTTCAATCGTGGTTTGTTACGTGCGCAGACGGGGGATTACCGGGGAGCTATCAGTGACTATTCCAAAGTGATTGCAGAATATCCTAACTTTATGGCCGGCTATTATCAGCGTGCCGAAGCCCGTAAAAAGATTGGCGACCATAAGGGAGCCGAGCAGGATGAGTTCAAAATCATGAAGATGCAGATAGACAAGCGTAACGGTGTTTCTTCTGGTGACAAAAAGGAAGGTGACGACAGTAAGGATGTTGCGGATAATTCCTCGGAAAACTCCAATGGAGATGGTGGGAAGACCCGTAAGAAATCCGACAAGAACATGGAAAATTATCGGAAAATTGTAATAGCGGACGATTCGGAAGCTGACCAGCGTTATAAGAGCGATTATCGCGGACGTGTACAAGACCGGAATGTGACCATCAAGCTCGAGCCGATGTATGCTTTGACTTATTATGAGAAACTGAGCGATGTGAAGCGTATCGTACATTATCATAAGTATATTGAGGAACTGAACCATTCGAAACTGTTCCCGAAGCCACTGCGCATCACCAATATGGAAGCTCCGTTGACGGAGGAACAAGTACGCTTCCACTTTGCTTTGATAGACGCTCATACGTCTGATGTGGTGGCTGACGAGAAGAACGCCAAGAAACGTTTCATGAGAGGTCTGGATTTCTATCTGGTTCAGGATTTTGCCAGTTCCATAGATGACTTTACAAAGAGTATCTTGTTGGACGACACTTTCTTCCCGGCATACTTTATGCGTGCTTTGGTGCGTTATAAGCAACTGGAATATAAAAAGGCCGAAGCCACAATGAGTGAAGGTGCCACTTCGGGTACAACGGAAATGAAGAAGCCTGAAGTGACAGCCATCGATTATGAAGTTGTGAAGAATGACCTGGATCACGTTATTCTATTGGCTCCTGATTTTGTCTATGGCTATTATAACCGTGGCAATGTGTCTTCGTTACTGAAGGATTACCGTGCCGCCTTGGCGGATTATGACAAGGCGATTGAGCTGAGTCCCGATTTTGCTGAAGCATACTTTAACCGTGGGTTGACGCACATCTTCCTGGGGAATAACAAACAAGGTATTGCCGATTTGAGTAAAGCCGGAGAGTTGGGCATTGTCTCGGCCTATAATATCATAAAGAGGTTTACAGATACACGGGAATAACATTTTTTTGCTAAAAAATAGAATATCAAAAAGAATTAGCTATTTTTGCGTTCTGAAAAATGAAATATACATATAAACTATGATAAAGATAACATTTCCAGACGGCTCTGTTCGTGAATATAACGAAGGAGTAACGGGACTGCAGATTGCAGAAAGCATCAGTTCGCGATTGGCACAAGACGTGCTGGCTTGTGGCGTGAACGGAGAAATTTATGATTTGGGGCGTCCTATCATGCAAGACGCTGAAGTGGTTCTTTATAAATGGGAGGATGAGCAGGGTAAGCATGCCTTTTGGCATACCAGTGCCCACCTGCTGGCCGAAGCTTTGCAGGAACTCTATCCGGGCATCCAGTTCGGTATAGGTCCTGCTATCGAAAACGGTTTCTACTATGATGTGGACCCGGGTGAAACGACTATCAAGGAAGCTGACCTGCCGGCCATTGAGAAAAAGATGGCTGAACTGGTGGCTAAGAAAGAAGCGGTTGTCAGACAAGACATTGCCAAGGCAGATGCTTTGAAGATGTTTGGTGACCGTGGAGAAACTTATAAATGCGAGCTGATTTCCGAATTGGAAGACGGCCACATCACAACTTATACGCAGGGTGCATTTACCGACTTGTGCCGTGGCCCTCACTTGATGACCACAGCTCCTATCAAGGCTATTAAGCTGACTTCCGTTGCCGGTGCTTATTGGCGTGGACAAGAAGACCGTAAGATGATGACCCGTATCTATGGTATCACCTTCCCGAAGAAGAAGATGCTGGATGAGTATCTTGTTCTGCTGGAAGAGGCAAAGAAGCGCGACCACCGCAAAATCGGTAAGGAGATGGACTTGTTCATGTTCTCTGACACCGTAGGTAAGGGATTGCCGATGTGGCTTCCCAAAGGTACTGCACTGCGTATCCGCTTGCAGGATTTCTTGCGCCGCATCCAGGCCCGTTACGATTATCAGGAAGTAATGTGTCCGCCCATCGGCAACAAATTGCTTTACATCACTTCCGGCCATTATGCAAAATATGGTAAGGACTCCTTCCAGCCCATACATACGCCGGAAGAAGGGGAAGAGTACTTCTTGAAACCGATGAACTGCCCTCACCACTGTATGATTTACAAGAACTCACCCCGTTCTTACAAAGACCTGCCTTTGCGTTTGGCAGAGTTCGGTACGGTTTGCCGTTACGAGCAGAGTGGCGAGTTGCACGGTTTGACACGTGTACGTAGCTTTACGCAGGATGATGCGCATATCTTCTGCCGTCCGGACCAGGTGAAGGATGAGTTCCTCCGTGTAATGGACATTATCTCCATCGTGTTCGAATCTATGGACTTCGAGAACTTCGAGGCACAGATTTCCTTGCGCGACAAGGTGAACCGCGAAAAATATATCGGTAGCGACGAGAACTGGGAAAAAGCAGAACGAGCCATCATCGAAGCTTGTGAAGAAAAGGGTCTGAAGGCAAAAATAGAATATGGAGAAGCCGCTTTCTATGGTCCTAAATTGGACTTCATGGTGAAGGATGCCATCGGTCGCCGTTGGCAGCTGGGTACCATCCAGGTGGACTACAACCTGCCGGAACGTTTCCAGCTGGAATATACCGGTGCCGACAATCAGAAGCACCGTCCCGTAATGGTTCACCGTGCTCCGTTCGGCTCCATGGAACGCTTCGTGGCTGTGCTTATTGAGCATACGGCCGGTAAGTTCCCGTTGTGGCTGACTCCTGACCAGGTTGCCATCCTGCCTATCAGCGAGAAGTTCAACGACTATGCGCATGAAGTGAAACAATACTTGAAGCGATATGACATCCGTGCCATTGTGGATGAGCGCAATGAAAAGATTGGTCGTAAGATTCGTGACAATGAGATGAAGCGTATTCCGTACATGCTGGTTGTAGGTGAAAAGGAGGCTGAAAACAAGGAAGTTGCTGTCCGCAAGCAGGGAGAAGGTGATAAAGGAACCATGAAATTTGAAGAATTTGCCAAAAAAATGAACGAAGAAGTTCAGAATATGATAAATAAATGGTAACTTTGCGCCCAATTGTAGAAGCATAGCATATATTAGATGTTCTAAAGTTCGCTTTTACTTAACAAAAACATTAATTTGGGAATAGTAAATAAGAAACAAACTGGAAGTAAACGTTATTTAATGAAGAATGACAGCTTAAAAGGGCAACATCGGATTAACGAACAAATCCGGGCCAAAGAAGTCCGCATAGTGGGCGATGAAGTAGAACCAAAAGTGTATCCGATAGCGCAGGCTTTAAGACTTGCTGAAGAACATGAAGCGGATCTCGTGGAGATTTCTCCAAATGCACAACCCCCTGTTTGTCGTATTATTGATTATTCTAAATTTCTTTATCAGTTAAAGAAGCGTCAGAAAGAGCAAAAGGCAAAGCAGGTAAAAGTGAACGTGAAGGAAATACGTTTTGGACCTCAGACAGATGACCATGACTATAACTTCAAGTTGAAGCATGCTAAAGGCTTTTTGGAAGATGGTGACAAGGTGAAGGCCTACGTATTCTTTAAAGGACGTTCCATCTTGTTCAAAGAGCAAGGTGAAGTGTTGCTGCTCCGTTTTGCCAATGATTTGGAAGACTATGCGAAGGTAGACCAAATGCCGGTTTTGGAAGGAAAGAGAATGACAATCCAGCTCTCTCCGAAGAAAGTGGCGGCACCTAAGAAGAGCGCGGCTCCCAAGCCTGCAGAAGATGCGCCAAAGGCTGCGTCGGCTGAAACCGAAGAAGAATAAAGAAGTGAGTAACGCCATAGGTATAGTGCGTTGCCATATAATTTAATAATTAAAAAGTTTAAAAAAGATGCCAAAGATGAAGACTAACTCCGGTTCTAAAAAGAGATTTACTCTTACCGGAACAGGTAAAATCAAAAGAAAGCACGCTTTTCATAGTCACATCCTGACTAAGAAAACTAAGAAGCAGAAAAGAAACTTGTGCTACTCTACACTTGTTAGTACAACAGATGTAAGCCAGGTGAAAGAGCTCTTAGCAATGAAGTAATTGAAAAGCGTACAAAAGTATTAAAGTTATTAACCGAATGCATTAGCTTTAAGTCCGCTGCGTGAAGTAACGGCGCTAACATTCAAAAACAAGTAAAACTATGCCAAGATCAGTAAATCATGTTGCTTCTAAAGCAAGAAGAAAGAAAATTTTGAAATTGACCAGAGGTTACTTTGGTGCAAGAAAGAACGTTTGGACCGTTGCCAAGAATACTTGGGAAAAAGGTTTGACCTATGCGTTCCGTGACCGTAAGAACAAGAAGAGAAACTTCCGTGCTTTGTGGATTCAGCGTATCAACGCTGCCGCTCGTCTGGAAGGTATGTCTTACTCTAAGCTGATGGGCGCTTTGCACAAAGCTGGTATCGAAATCAACCGCAAAGTGTTGGCTGATTTAGCGATGAACCATCCGGAAGCTTTCAAGGCTATCGTTGCTAAAGCAAAGGCTGCATAAAAACAGTTAGCAGATAAATTACGAGGTGCTGATTACTCTTTTGGTAGTCAGCACTTTTTGTTTTCTGATACTCCGGGGAGGGGTTAAAACTTGAAAAGGACTTGAAACAATTTACTGCTTTTACTTGTTTCTTTCATAGAAACTCATTACCTTTGTTATAGAAAAAATAGCCGCATTGATTGGATCGGGAAACTCATCAATTTTTATGAAATACCGAGACAAGCTTCGCTTCTCAATGGCGGGCCACGCCCTTCGGGGTAACTCTTGAGTCGGTGGATTACAAAGAGGAGGAGCACTCAAATCATGTCATACGGAGTTTCATCACATCATCGGTGCGGCTTTCTATAAAAGAGGAACGGTAATCTTGGTTGACTACCGTTCCTTTTTCTTTTGTCGTTATTTTACGGTTTTGCTTCTTGAAGATCAGGGAGTTCAGTAAAAATCGGATTGGTTGCAGTGAGGGGGAAAAGTCCAGGCTTTTGCTCGTTTAACTCCAGGTGTTTACTCCCGAAATGCCTGAAGTTTTAGGTTGGAATGCCCGGTGTTTGGGAAGTAAATTCCGGGAGTTTCGGGAGTATAATGCAGGGATATTTACCGGTATGGCACGGCTTCATTAACGGTTGGAACTGGACATACCGGTAGAATATTATTTGTTGTCCCGCAAGTCTTTTACCCTGACGGCTTTGCCTTCGCTTTGAGGTAGGGAGCCTTTCTTGACCAGCTTCACTTTAGGAGTGACAAGGATTTCATCTTTCAGTCGGCGGGAAATAGCTTTGCGTACTTTCTCCAGTTCTATATAGTTGTCGGTGGATAAGTCGCTGAGCTCTACTTCCACAATCATTTCATCTTGATTGCTGATGGTTTCCAGAGTAATGAGGTAGTTGCTGCCCAATTCGGGGAATTGCACCAATACCTTTTCCACCTGCATGGGGAAGATGTTGACACCCTTGATTATAAACATATCGTCGCTGCGGCCCTTGATGCGGTCGATGCGCAGATGCGTACGTCCGCAGGGGCATGTATCCGGAAGTATGCGGGTAAGGTCGCGTGTGCGATAGCGTATCAACGGCATCATTTCACGGTCGAGGGTAGTCAGTACCAGTTCTCCAATCTCACCGTCGGGAACCGGTTCGCCGGTTTCCGGATTGATGATTTCAACCAGATAGCAATCTTCCCAAAGGTGCATGCCGTTTTGCTCGGTACACTCAAAGGCAACGCCGGGACCGTTCATTTCGGTCATGCCGAAACTGTTGTAGGCTTTGACACCCAGTATCCGCTCAATCTTCCTGCGCTGTTCGTCCGTATGAGGTTCGGCTCCGATGACGAGGGTTTTCAGAGTAGTCGATGCCGGATCGATACCTTCTTCCTGAAATACCTCCGCCAGGCGTATGGCATAACTGGGAATGGCATGCAAGGCGGTGGTTCTGAAGTCCGTGATGAACTTGATTTGCCGTTTGCTGTTACCGGCAGCGGCGGGTACGGTCAGTGCGCCCAGGCGTTCGGCTCCGTATTGAAAACCTAATCCTCCGGTGAACATGCCATAGCCGGAACTGTTTTGAAAAACATCGGTCTTTCGTATGCCTACTGCGTATAGGCAACGTGCTACAAGGTTGGCCCAGGACTCCAGATCGTGCCGGGAGTGGACGATGACGGTGGGCGTTCCCGTGGTTCCGCTGGAAGAGTGGATGCGTACACCGTCTTCGTGCATATTGCCGGCCACAAGTCCGAAGGGGTAGTTGGCGCGCATGTCCGCTTTGGTGGTAAACGGGATTTTCCGGATGTCTTCTATCGACCGGATGCTGTCTGCCGTAATGCCGTGCTTTTGAAAAACTTGTTTGTAATAGGGGGAATTTGCTGCAATGCCGATTGTCTTCCTAAGCCGCCGGAGTTGCAGTTTGTGCAACTCCTCACGCGGCATGGTTTCTATCTCTTCTTCCCAGTATTTGTCATTCATGGTTATTGGTATTTTGATTTACATCAGGTTTTCTGCAATTTCCTTACCGGCAACCAAGGCCTTGAGGTTCAACTCTACGATGGCTTCGCCTTTACGCAGGAAAATGTCGCGGATGCTGTCTTGTACCTTCTGATAATCAATGCCGAGGAACGGAATGGTAGCTCCCAGCAACACGATGTTGGCAACGCGGGGAGAGCCCACTTCTTTGGCTACTTCGTTTACGTTCAGTACAATCTTGTGAGGAAGCTTGTCAAGTTCGGCTTTGAGAGCTTCTTCGGCAGGATAATGGGGGATATTGATGAAAGGGGCTTCGTTCGTTACCAGCCAGCCTTCGGGACTGAGGTAGGGAAGATAGCGCAGCGCTTCCATGGGCTCCAGCGATATGATAAGGTCGCATTTGCCTGTAGGGATGAGGTCGGAAGCGATAGGCCGGTCGCTGATGCGGAGGTTGGACTGTACGTCTCCGCCTCGCTGGCTCATTCCGTGTACTTCGGCCTGTTTCATGTATAGTCCGTCTTTAAGGGCTGCCTGCCCGATTACGGTAGCGATAGAGAGGATGCCTTGTCCGCCTACGCCGGAAAGTATAATGTCTTTTTTCATGGCTTTACTTGTTTCGTTTCTTACGTGCTAAAGTTTGAATACATTCTCTGCGGGGAATAATGACGGATACTCCGCGGTATTCGATTTCTTCGCGGATTATCTGCCTCATTTCCTCGTAGTTCTTCTTCAATGGAACTACTACGCGGATATGTTCGGGCGCTACGCCGATACCTGCACAGATAGCTTCGAGACGGCCGGTTCCGGCTGAATCCTGTCCGCCGGTCATGGCTGTGGTTTCGTTGTCGGAGATGACGATGGTGACGTTGGCGTTTTCGTTTACGCAGTCCAACAGGCCTGTCATGCCGGAGTGGGTGAAGGTGGAGTCGCCGATAACGGCAACCGCAGGATGGACTCCGGCATCCGAGGCGCCTTTTGCCATTGTAATGGAAGCTCCCATGTCTACGCAGGAGTCAATGGCATTGAAAGGAGCGTTGGCTCCTAAGGTGTAGCAGCCGATGTCGCTGAATACCTTGTGGCTGGGGTATTCTGCCCGGAGCACTTCGGTCAGCACGGTGTACATATCGCGGTGTCCGCAACCTTCGCACAAGGCTGGTGGGCGCATTTCGACGAGTGAGGGAACAGCGAATTCCGCTTTGTTCTCTTTGCCTACGGCGCGTGCTACGCTGTCCGGATTCAATTCTCCGTCCTGCGACAGTGTGCCGTCCAGACGTCCTTTGACTTTTACGCCGATGCCGAGGCAACCTTTCAGTTGTTTTTCTACAAACGGTTGTCCGTCTTCCAGTACGAGTATTTCGTCGCAGGCTTCTACAAGCTGCATCAGTTGTTTCTTGGGAAGCGGGTACTGGCCGATTTTCAATACCGGAAATTCGCAGCCTTCGGGATAGTTCTCCATAAGGTAGTTATAACCGATGCCGCAGGCGATGATGCCCAGTTTTTTGTTGGGACCGTCTATGTACTTGTTATAAGGTGAGTTTTCCGAGGCTTTGACAAAATCGTCCTGATGCTGCAACAGAAGTTTGTAGCGTTTGCGGGCGTTGCCGGGGAGCAGGATGAACTGGCGCGGGTCGTCACTGAAAGAAACCCTGTTCTGGGGCTGTTGCGCCTTGCGTTCTACACCGGAACGGGAATGCGCCAGCCGGGTAACCATACGCATCAGCAGCGGTTCGCCGGTTTGTTCGGAAAAGGCAAATCCGTTGTAAACCATGTCGTAGGCTTCTTGCTGGTTGCTTGGTTCGTACATCGGAATCAATGCAAAATCACCGTAGAAGCGGCTGTCTTGTTCGTTTTGTGACGAATGCATGCTGGGGTCGTCGGCTGCAACGACAATGATGCCGCCTTTAACGCCGGCACGGCGGAGTTGATAAAACAGTCGGCAGCCACATTCATGCCTACATGTTTCATGCAGACCAGTGAACGTTTTCCTGCGAACGACATTCCCAAAGCTGCTTCCATGGCAGTTTTCTCGTTGGAACACCAGCGGTTGTGGATACCTTTTTCGGCAGTAATCGCTGCTGTCTGGATATATTCGGTAATCTCCGTCGAAGGAGTACCCGGGTAGGCGTACACACCGGATAGGCCGGCGTCTAATGCAGCCTGTGCAATGGCTTCATCGCCAAGTAAGAGTTGTTTGCTCATTTTTTAGTGTTTAAGTGTTAATCATGGTTTTAGTAACAATCGCAAATATAGCTTTTTGCTTTTGTTTTATTATGATATTAGTTGAAAATCTTTCTTTCGTTTAACGCCTTCCAATACTTTCTGGCATTTTTCATGTGTTCGGCGTAGTTGGCTGCAAAATTATGGGTTCCTGAAAAATCTTCTTTGGCGCACATATAAATGTAATTGTGTCTGGTGTAATTCAGGACTGCGTCTATACCTATGGGGGTGGGAATGCGGATAGGGCCGGGGGGCAGGCCGAGGTTGCGGTAGGTGTTGTAGGGCGAATCGATGGTGAGGTGTGCATTGGCAATACGGCGCAGGCTGAAGTCTCGCAGGGCAAACTTGATGGTAGGGTCGGCTTGTAGCGGCATGCCGGCGTGGATACGGTTGATGTACAGGCCGGCAATCATGGGCTTTTCCTGGTTGTTGTTTGTTTCCTCTTCAACGATGGAAGCGAGGGTGCATACCTCTCCTGTGTCATGCCGATGGCTTTCGCTTTATTGAGCCGTTCCCGATTCCAGAACTTCTGATGTTCTTTCTGCATCCGTTCGAGGAAATCCTCTACGCTCATGTTCCAATATACCTGGTAGGTTTCGGGTATGAAAAGGCAGGCTATTGTCGCTTTGCTGTATCCCAGCCGTTGCTGGAGCAGAGAGTCATTTATCACTCCGGCTATTTCGGCGGAATCAATCATCAGTTGTTTCCCTACGTTACGCGCCAGTCTGTCCAAAGTGCGTACGCTTCCGATGGTCAGGTTCATGGGGGCTTGGTATCCTCTGTAGAAACGGTTGAATACATGGTAAACGTTCTCGCCGGGACGTATCGCATAGCGCCCGGTGTGGATGTTGCCGGAGTAATCGCGCCATTGGGACATCCATTTGAAACCGTTGAAACTATTGGGCTTTCCTTGTGCTTTTATCTTATTGTATATGGAGTCTGTCGTATCGTCGCGGTCGATGTAGATATAAACTGTCTTTTGCGGATGAAATTGCGGAGTGAACAGGTAGTAATACATTGTACCCGCACTTGCAATGCCTATGAAAAGAATAACCGCCAGTGCTCCGAAAAGGATTCTTTTTTTCTTTTTTTCCATCATAATCTTGATTGTTTTTGAGTCGGGCAAAGTTAGCAAGATTTGGGAATAAAGAGAATGCTTCCCTTGTTTTATTCATGACAGGAAGAGGGGGATGTGTCAATATATACTTGACGATTTCTTTTAGATACGGAAAACACGGATTTCACAGATTTTCTTTATTCTTTTTCTGTGAAATCCGTGTTTTCCGCGTAATCCGTGCCTAAACAAAGAAACAAATAGTAAGCGGATTTTAGTTTTGGCACACACACATTCTCTTCGAATGTTTCAGCACTTGGATTTCAAACCCCGATTAATCGTCATCGCCGTCATCATCATCATCGTCATCGTAGTGTCGGCAATGTCTCTTGTGGTGTTTTTTCGGCTTTTTGTATTTGTGTTTCTTATGGTGGAATTTGTCATGGCGTTCACAGTATGAATTATAGTATTCATGCCAGCAGTCACTGTGGTGATGGACTCTGTTATAGAAAGGGTTATAATACATACTTCCCGGCTTTATGCCAATCTCCACAAGGATACGGTTCCACCCGTAACGATGATACCGCTTGTAATAGTCGCATACATCACGCATTTTTTTTCCTGAAGTTCTGGCTATCTCAAGTGCAATTCCCACATTTCCCCAGTCATTGCCACAGCGTCTGTAGTAATCGTCTAAGGAATGGTTTGAAATATTATATTCCAGGCATAGGCGCTTTCTGTAGTCAGAGAGTTCCACAGATGCGTAGCGGTTAGCTCTGCCGATAAAGACGGAAATGCCATCCTGGGCAGGCAAAGCGCATGCAAGCAGGAGAAAAAGCAGTAGCAAATTAATCTTTTTCATAATGTTTCTAAGTTAAATGGAGTTCTGTTCCTTACTGTGCGAATATTTGGACAGGTTTCCGGTAACTTCTATTCCAGTTTTTCTTTGGCTTTTTCAATTTCATCGCCGGCTTCATCCAAAGCCTTCTTTACCTCATCTGCTCCCTCTTCAATCTGGTCCTGTGCCTCTTCGAGGGCTTCCTCAACAGATTCCTTTACATTTTCTACACGGTCTTTAACCTTGTCTTTAGCCTTTTTTTCTCTGCACGATGCAAAGGCAAGTGTAATTGTACATGCCAACATGGCGAATAATAATTTTCTCATATACTTACATTTTGGTGATATTGTGTAATTAGTTAAAATTCAAATGTAGAAATAAATATTGTGTTTGGCAAATTACGAAAATGTTTTTGAGTATCATACATGAGTAAAATGCCCTGCTTATTGATACGTTCTACACAGTGGAGTTTTTTTGAACTGTCGGATAATTAAGGAGATAAGTCTGCTTTGAAATATGTTTGTGAGCATATAAAAAGCTATCTGCTCCTTTTGTAGGTAAATGCCATCTGTTCTATTATGATGTGTGGGAATAAAGGGAATGAGAAAAATGGATTTTTATGGGTCAATGTAAAAACCTGAGGGGTAAATTTATAAATTGTTATCTTTCCTCTAAAAAACAAATAAGACCACCTCCCTCTCTTTCGGCTTGACAGA
>ERZ859980.756-NODE-756-length-17336-cov-2.643539_pt1 | contig 17336 bp, 17 predicted proteins | sample MGYA00509984_ERZ859980 | MGnify/ENA primary metagenome ERZ859980 (study PRJEB30046, sample SAMN00715173) | human gut metagenome | study: EMG produced TPA metagenomics assembly of the A metagenome-wide association study of gut microbiota in type 2... | reverse complement strand
ATTGATGGTGTAATCTGCTATAAAATAGATCGTATAAGCCGCAGCATCCGCGACTTTGTTAATCTGATCGTGGACTACCAAGATCTTGGCGTACATTTTATATCTTTTGCCGACAATATCAATACTGCTGCCCCCGGCGGAATGATGATGGCCACTTTGTTTGTCTCCCTCGCACAGATGGAGCGAGAAGCAATCATTACTCGTGTCACAGATAACTACTATTATCGCTGCGAACTCGGATTTTGGGGCGGTGGTCCTGCACCATATGGCTTTCGCCTCGTCAAAACGACTGAAAACGGGCAGAAACACACTATTCTAGAGCCTGTACCAGAAGAGGCAGAGGTGATCCGCACTTTTTTTGCATGGTACCTCGAGCCCGGTGCCACGGTCCGAAGCATCATGAATCGCGCTCATTTAGCCAGAATGCAAACTCGATCCGGGTCAGATTGGACTTCAAGGGTGCTGTCCGACATGCTTTCAAAACCGCTATATGCACCAAACAGCATGGATATATACAATTTTTACGCTTCGCAAGGCGTGCGCGTGAAGATATCTCCCGAACAGTGCGATGGTAAGCAATCATTAAATATCTTCGGAATGCGCGACCGCAATAGTGCACATCCTAAACGATCCCGCCCTGTTTCGGAAATGACTCTTGCCATAGCAAAACATAAGCCGATTGTGGATAGCGATACTTATCTTAAAGTGCAATATAAGAAGAAATCTCGTCTTGCCGTAACCCCTAGAGCCGGAACGTCACGTACTGCAGTTTTGTCCGGACTTGTCAAATGTGGGTATTGTGGTAGAGCGATGTCTCCATCCGGATCCAAAAACGGCAGATATTTTACATGCTCCGGTCGCCGCAATTATGCTAAGGGCGTATGTCAAGGCAAAAGTGTTAAGATGGATTTTTTGGATGATTATGTGCTGAATGATCTTGCTGACTTTATATCACAGCCCGAAATTAAATCAATGTTTAAGGATGGTAAGGCGCAACGCATCCCCTCCTCTGAACAAGCCAAAATTAACGAATATAAGCAACGCATAGCCACCATCGATATTGACATCCAGAAGTTTCTGGATGCCTGTCTTACATCTGGTGATGTTGCTGTTAAATATCTGAACGAACGAATTGATCTATTAGACACAGAGAAACAAAATCTGCAAGCAGAAATTCTTGCTGTCCAAAATAAAAGCAACCGAAAGCTAGAACTGGAAGGATTAGATATTAACTCTGCTCCCACTGCTCTTGCCGGCGGTGAATTTGATACCAAAAAATATCTATGCAACTTTTTTATTGAACAGATTATTTTTTATGATCGAGACAATGTGCAGATCCGATATAAAATATGATATCGGCAATGTGCAGATCCGATATAAAGCCCCAGTTTTAGCCCATTGCAAAGGTGTTTGATTCTGTGTCATGTGTAGACAGTTTGGATTGGAAGGATTACGGCGTAGATTCTATTCTTCATACCGTTTTAGATCATAAGCATCTCGGAAACGGTTCCATCATTCTCTGTCATAACGGTGCTAAATATACTGCCGAGGCTTTGGAACAGTTGATCGATGGCCTACAGTCCAAAGGCTTTACTTTGGTTAAAATGTCGGATCTGATCTACAAAGATCACTATGATATCAATCCCGAGGGCCGCCAGCAACACATCAAATAGCCAAAAAAAGTGTGGTAATTATATGGGTGGATTGCTATGTATGGCAGTCCACCTTTTTAATAATCTTCAGGAAACTAATCTGATTTTCAAGTAATGTAACAATTATTTATAGAAATTGTAACACAAATGCACTTGTTTACATTTCAAAAAAATGATATAAGTTATCTGTAACTTTAGTGTTACAGAAGTTCAACACAAACACATTGTAACATGAGGGGCATTGCTTTATGAGCGCACGCGGTCGATCAACGGATCACATGTATACTTACTGCGCGGCGCTCAGATTGGAGGCATCTCATATTAGAGATTGGAGGACACTTATGAAAAAACTAATCGCAATCACGTTAACAGCAGCACTTGCTCTAACCGGATCCTTTACTGCATCTTTGACAAAGACAGCAGATGCTACTGCATATACGACGAAAACAAACACACAATACACCGACACATATACAGACACCGCTGTAACAAAGTCTTTTGCGAAAAGCAAAACCAAAAAAGTTTCCAAAAAGACAAAGGCCAAACATATTATCGTTGCGAAATTAAATGGCACGACCTTAAAGTATCACAAGTCCACTATGAATACGAATCTTAAGGGCAACAGTGACTGGGAATGGGAAAATATAGTCGGTTATGGCAAAAAAAAGTCGATCAAAGTTGCCAAAAATTGCAAATACTATATACTTGGAAACGATATACACACCGTCAAAAAGACCACAAAAAAGAAATTCCAGAAACGCCTATACAGTTATAAGCGTTATAAAGAAAATGGTGTTATTTGGTATTGGGGAACCGCTGCTAAGATCACGATCAAAAACGGTAAAGTCATAAAAATGGTACAAGAATACCAGGCATAGTAGAACAATTTTCTAATAATATGCCACAAGAAAGAGCACTCTCTAAATATGATGGCGATGTTACGCTAACAATAGAAATTTTCCATTAAATACGGGAGTGTCCCAAAGTTTGTGTAAACCTTCAAACTGATGTAAGATAACATTACTCAGTTTGAAGGTTTTTATTCAATCACGCCAGTCTGCATCTGATTCCCATTTACATTCCGTAATCTGCATATTTGAAAATGTTGCCTTATACGAGCCTTCTGTCGGGCTGCATGCATATATTCCATAAGTAATTTTTTCTGCACCTTCCCACATATGGAAAATACGCATTTGTCTGAAATTTATGCCATCCTCACTGCATTCAATACAGTAGTCACTGTCCCTTCGTGAAAAACGATACCACATACTTTTAATATCAGAGGATATGTCTGTTGTTGCCCAGTCAGAATATCCATGATTGGTTACAACGCTTCCCAATCGCTGTATTTTTTCATTCTCATATTCTATAGATGCCTTAAACCAATTATCACTATTTAAATACATAGCCACACCACACTGGTCAAAACGACAGGTACTCTCGAATTCTGTTTTAACAATAAAAGAAAAGTACTTGTCCGTTGTTTCAACTTGAAATACTGGAGCATTATCATTTTGAAAACCATAATAAGTGCGTGCCCATAAGTCGGTACCCCTTTCTGTAAGAATTACAACTTTATCCTCACTAATTTGTACCTGCTTTGGTTGACGTATCCATTTAGGATTGTTTTTCAAAAATTCCATCTTTTTTCTCACTTTCTTTTTTATTTTAATAAGCAGCTATATTTAGTGCCTACTTTTCACTGTATTATAATTAGTAATTTTCTTTTGTCTTCTGCAAAGAATGACTCCTATAAGTAACAACATTGGAAAAATAATTCCTGCCAAAATTCCCATCTTTAGGTTATCCCCAAAAGCTCCTGATACCATTCCAACCAATGTAGGACCTCCTGAACAACCTATATCTCCACCTAATGCCAGCAATGCAAACATGGCTGTTCCCCCTTTGGGCAAAGCTGCTGATGCCTTGCTGAAAGTTCCAGGCCACATGATTCCCACTGAAAGCCCACAGACAGCGCAGGCAATCAGATTTAATAGCGGAATCGAGAATAATGAAATCCCTAAATAGGATAAAATACATAAAAAACTACTATAAATCATAAAGTGTTCCAAATTGATGCGGTCACCATACTTACCATAAAACAATCTTGATATTCCCATTAGAACCGCAAATGCCATCGGCCCTGCTAAGTCGCCGGCTGCCTTTGAAATTCCAAGACCTTTTTCTGCAAAAGCAGAGGCCCATTGACTTACTGCTTGCTCACTTGCTCCTGCACATATCATCATAATCAACAAAATCCAAAAAATTTTCATCCGAAACAATTCCTTTAATCCAAGTCCGGTATCTCCATCCTCAAGCAATGATGCAATGGGAACCTTTGAAAAAACAAAAGCATTTCCAATTGGAATAACCGCCCAAATAATGGCTAATATTTTCCAGTTATCTATACCGACTACATAAAAGAACACTGTTGATATGAGTACAACTCCGGCGTGTCCCCAGCAATAAAAAGAATGCAACAGGCTCATTGCTTTTTCCTTATTGTCGGATGGGCAAGCCTCAACAACCGGACTGACTAGGACTTCCAAAAGTCCACCACCTACCGCATAGATCATTACAGCAATCAATATTCCAATAAAGGAAACTGGTAAAATCTCCGGTAAAACTGTAAGAAGGAATAATCCTGCCGCTGCTAAAACATGAGCTATAATCATTGCTATCCGATATCCTATTTTATCAACTAATCTGACAGAAAGAAAATCAACCAGTAGTTGTATCCCAAAATTAAAAGTCACTAACAATGTAATTTGGGAAATTGGAATGTGATAGCATTTCTGAAAAAACAAAAAAAGCAGTGGTGCAAAATTATTAACGATAGCTTGTACAATATAACCTACCAAACAGGCTGTAATTGTCTTATTATATTGGCTTTTCATTTTGTCCTCCTCTAACAAATGTAATTATATCGTAAATTTTATATCTAGTCATTGTATAAAATCATATATTTATGGTACAATATAACAAATTTTATTATTTATGGAGAAATATACCATGGAGACTTTTAAGATAATTACAGATGAAACACTACGAGAAACCATCCAGCATGGCAGCAATCGTTATCCATTTGCATACTATCCTGATAATATTTGGAAATTTGACTTCCATCGCATTGACTGGCATTGGCATCATGAATTAGAATTTCTTTATGTTGCTGAAGGTACCGCGCTCTGCCTTATAGGGACAAGTAAAATAGAACTACATAAAGGTTGCGGCATATTTATCAATAGTGGTGTCCTGCATCGTTTTGAAGCACAAAGCAGTACATTTGCACCTAATATTGTTTTTTCGCCAACTCTATTAGCACCCGAAAACAGCCTCATTTACGAAAAATATATTCTTCCTGTGATAAGTTCGTCTGTTCCATATCAAGTTTTCAGTCCATCCAACACATTTGGAAAACAGATGCTACAACTTTTGTCGCAAATTTGTACTATTCAGGAAACTAAGCCAGATAATGAATATGTACTATACAGCTTTTATTTCAGCTTTGGAATATTTTGCAAAAAAATATGGACTGGACTTCTGATTCTAACAGTATTCATCGATTAAATCACAAACAAGCAAGATTACAAGCTATGATGCAGTATATTCATGATCACTACATGGAAGAGATTACATTGGAGACGATTGCGGCATCGGCATCTATCAGCAAAAGTGGAGCTTTACACATTTTTCAAACCGGCATCCACTGTTCTCCGGTAGCATATCTAATTCAATACAGACTAGCACAGGCTGCTGAACAACTTTATATCACTCAAAAATTGGTTTCTTCCATTGCAGAAGAAACCGGATTTACAAGTTCCGGCTATTTCTGCCGGAAGTTTAGACAATATTATCATATGAGTCCAAATGAATACAGAAAGAAGAAAACAGAGAAAATTTCTTAATTTCTACTTTCTGTAATCATACAATATTTGGAGATGATGTTGTTTTTCGTTATATTATCTGTATCAATTATGCTGACAATATACTTTTTATGCATCATATTTACAATGTTCAAAAGAAAAATACAGGTTTAGGGCGTCCCCTAAACCTGTATTATATTACCATATTTTTTGTAATGATCCGGTATGGAATCCGTAATGATCTGTGCATCACTATAGGCAGCAAATGTCACAGAACTGACTTCATCAAATTTTGCACGATCTGCTAAGACATAAGCCTTCGCACATTGACGAAGCGCGGTCTTTTTAACTAGCGCTTCGCTGCCATCCGGCGTTGTATAACCCTGTCTTCTGCTCAATCCGTTCGTTCCAAAAAATCCAACAGTGAAATGATACTCCTGAAGTGATAACACCGCCTGTGCACCAACAACTGCTTCCGTTGTACCACGAAGCTCTCCGCCAACCAACAGCACACGATATCCGGCTACTGCCAGCTTTCTGGCATGACTTACTGCATTGGTAACAAAGGTTGCACTGGTCTCCAGCGGATACTCCAGCATATATCCGGTTGTCGTTCCTGCATCCAAATACACAAAGTCATGTGGCTTTATCATCGCTGCTGCGTAACCGGCGATGAGCCTTTTTTCCCGCTCATTGACCTGCAATTTCTGGGGAACGGACAACTCTATTCCATTGGAAACATTATCCGGCGCAACCGCACCACCAAATACTTTGGTTAATTTTCCTTCTTGTGCCAATGCATTCAGATCACGCCGAATCGTTGACTCTGATATTCCAAGTCTATCTTTGATCTCAGCTACCGTCACACTGCGTTTTTCACGTAAAAGTTCTAATATGATATTGTATCTTTCTTCTGTAAGCATTATCGCTGCCTCCTGGTTTACTCACATCCACATTCACTCTCGCGGACTATCTTGCGAATTGGCAAAATTCTTCCCGGAGATACCGACAACTCATCGATTCCCATTTGCAAAAATTGTTCTGTCAATTCTAAATCTGCACCAAGCTCACCACAGATACCGGCCCAAATGCCCTCAGCATGTGCATTCTGAGCAACCATATGGATCATTTTCAAAACTGCAGGATGATGTGCATCATAAAAATCATCCAGCTTCGGATTTTGTCGGTCAATCGCAAGTGTATACTGGGTCAGATCATTGGTTCCGATACTGAAGAAATCGACTTCTTTCGCAAGTTCTCTACTGATCATAACAGCTGCCGGCGTTTCAATCATAATGCCTTGCGCAACCTCGCCAAATTCAATATTCTGTGCTCGAAGTTCCTCTTTAACCTCTTCCACAATCTTTTTGATCTGCTTTACTTCCCACACACTGGTGATCATTGGATACATTATAGATATATTACCAAATGCGCTGGCGCGATACAAGGCACGAAGTTGTGTTTTGAACACTTCCGGTCTGGTCAGACAGATTCGGATCGCACGATAACCAAGCGCCGGATTGTCTTCCGGATCCATGTTAAAATAATCACACTGCTTGTCCGCACCAATATCTAATGTACGGATAATTACCTGCTTACCAGCCATTGTCTCAGCAACCATCTTGTATACCATAAACTGTTCGTTTTCCGTCGGATAATCTTCTTTTTCCAAGTATAAAAACTCACTGCGGAATAAGCCAATTCCCTCGGCATCATTTTGCAATACCATCGCAAGATCCTTGCTGTTGCCAATGTTAGCATACAATTTGATCTTTTTGCCATCCTTTGTAATGGTTTCTTTGCCTTTAAGCTGCTGTAAAAGCTGCTTCTTTTCCTCTGCCTGCTCCTTCTTTTCCTGCATCTGTGCAAGCACGTCTTCACTTGGATCAATATAAACCGTTCCGTTATCACCATCAACAATGGCAAATTTGCCCTCCAATTCTGCATCTAACGGCATATCCACACCGATCAGTGCCGGAATGCTCATCGTTCTAGCCAAAATCGCTGTATGCGAATTGACGGATCCCTGCGTTGTTACAAAGGAGAGCACCTTGTCTTTGTCCATCTGTACCGTCTCAGAAGGTGCCAGATCGACTGCCATTACAATCACCGGTTCGTCTGCATCCATCTGCTGTCTGCTCGCACCATTCAAAACAGAAACCAGACGTTCGGAAATATCTTTAACATCTGCTGCCCTTCCACGCATGTATTCATCATCCATAGATGCAAACATCTGGGCAAAGTTATCACCGGTTGATGCTACGGCATACTCTGCATTTACAGACTGACTATCAATAATATTTTCAACCGATTCTGTAAAATCTTCGTCTTCCAGCATCATCTGATGCATCTCAAAAATTGCTGCATTGGCTTCTCCAACTTCTTTAAGTGCCTTATCATACAATCCCTGCAATTCCGCAATTGCTGTCTGAACCGCCTCGCGATAACGCTTTTTTTCTGCCTCTGTATCCTGTACTTTGATACGTTTTACCTGCTGTTGTCCTTTACTAAAAATGTGAATCCGTCCAATTGCAACGCCGCCAAATACACTTTTGCCTTGATATTGTTCCACAACGCACCCTCCTCTCGCAACTGAACGATGACTACATATTTTCTTCCAAGAATGCACTTACCTTGGTATATGCTGCATCTTCATCTTCTCCATCAAATGTAACAACAACTTCCTGTTCCTTCTTGACAGCAAGACCCATCAAGCCAAAGATCTTTTTACAGTCTGCCGTTTTTCCATCCTTCGTCAATGTGATCTTACATGCAAATTCTTTGCAAACTTTAACGAGTTCTCCTGCCGGACGTGCGTGAATTCCTTCCGGGTCTGTGATCGTATACTTAAATTCCTTCATGATAATCCTCCATTCTGCACACTGTTACTGTTAGGGCGAATATGCGCCAAGTGTGCTAAGACGCATATCCGCCATTTCTTCATGAGATACTTATTATTAAATATATCGTGTTTCAAGTTCTTATACTTTATATCGCTCAAGCCACTTTCTTCTTTAAGATTCCCAAGAGCAATGCAGAGATCACTGTTCCGATCACCAAAGCTACGAAGTACATCCAAGCATGTCCCACTACCGGGAATACGAAGATTCCACCATGTGGTGCCATCAGCGTACACTTGAACGCCATACTGATTCCGCCTGCCACAGCACTTCCGATGATGCAGGAAGGAAGTACACGAAGTGGATCCGATGCGGCAAATGGAATGGCACCTTCTGTAATAAAAGCCAGTCCCATAATAAAGTTTGTAGGTCCTGCTTCTCTTTCCTCTTTCGTAAATTTATCCTTGAAGAGTAACGTTGCTAACGCAATTGCACAAGGCGGTGTCATACCACCGATCATTACGGCTGCCATAATATCGTAGTTACCTGCTGCGATTGCCGCAGTACCGAAAACATAGGCTGCCTTGTTGAATGGACCACCCATGTCGATCGCCATCATTCCACCAAGTACCAGGCCAAGCAGGATACGGCTGGAATCTCCCATTCCTTTCAAACCACTATTTAATGCTGTATTGATCGTACCCATGACCGGCTCAACAACGAAGTTCATTGCTAATCCAGTCACCAAAATACCAACAACCGGATAGATCAATACCGGTGCAAGTTTTTCCAATGCTTCCGGCATCTTTTCGCAAACTACGCGCAGCGCCTTGATCACGTAACCTGCCAAAAATCCTGCGGCTAACGCTCCCAAAAATCCGCTGGTTCCATTGTGTGCCATCATTCCACCGACGAATCCCAGTGCTAATGCCGGTCTGTCTCCGATCGCCATGGCGATAAATCCTGCTAATACCGGAAGCATCAAGCCAAAGGCAATATCACCAATTCCCTTTAATGTTGCAGCAATCGGTGTGATCGTACCAAAATTTCCACGATCCGCAACAGATAAGGAATTCATATCGACTGACAAACCATCGATCAGAAATGCTAATGCTATAAGAATACCGCCTCCAACGACAAATGGAAGCATATGTGATACACCATTCATAAGTTGTGTATAGATCTGATGTCCAATACTGCCACCGGATTTTGCATTCTCGCTGCGGGCCGGAGCATTTGCTGCATGATATAGCGGAGCATCTCCAGACGTTGCTCTCTCGATCAACTGATCTGCCTTGTTAATTCCATCTGAAACCTGACATTCTATCACACGCTTACCATCAAAACGCTCCATTGGCACCTGTGCATCTGCTGCTACAATAATACAGTCCGCATCGTCAATTTCCTGCTGTGTCAACACATTCTTAGCACCACCAGATCCGCGTGTCTCGATCTTAATGGCAATCCCTGCTGCTTTTGCTGCTTTCTCCAAGCCTTCAGCCGCCATATACGTATGTGCAATTCCTGTCGGACAGGAAGTAACGGCCAACACCTTTGCTGCCTGAGCTGTCTCTAACCTTTCATCAATGTCCGGTTTCTCATCGTCTGCCTTGTCGATAATGTTCAAAAACTCATCGACTGTCTTAGCATTGCGGAGTGATTCTGAAAAATCCTCATCCATCATAAGCACTGATAATTTGCTAAGTACATCCAAATGGACATTGTCCTCTGTGTTTGGTGCTGCGATCAAAAATAGTAACGTTACCGGTTCGCCGTCCAAAGAATCAAAATCAACACCATCCTTGACTACCATTGCTGCAAGTCCCGGCTTTGTAACTGCATCGCATTTACCATGTGGAATCGCAATGCCCTCACCAATTCCGGTCGTGCTCTCCTCTTCACGAAGAAAAACCTGCTTGCGGTAAGCTTCAATATCATTGATCTTACCACTTTTGCCCATAAGTGACACGATCTGATTCAATGCCTCTGTCTTGTCCGCTGGCGAAGCATCCAGACAAATGCTGTTTTTGTCTAATAAATCTGTAATTCTCATATGATCACCTTTCCTTCCCATACATTATAAATAATGCACTGCGGTTTTTTCATATTCCGTTTCAATTTCCTGTCTTGTTGCCAAATTTTCAGAGCAAGCACTGGCACCTCCACTGGCAAGGCCCATACGGAATGCATGTTCGTAATCTCTCTTCTGCATCCAGCCGGCCATAAAGCCTGCAACCATGGAATCTCCCGCTCCTACTGTGTTTTTGACTACGCCCTTAGAGGATTCTCCTGCAATGATCTTCCCATTCTCTGCAATAAGAACTGCCCCTTTACCACCCATAGAAACTAATACATTTTTAGCTCCACGTTCCTGTAGCTTCTTTGCATATGGAATAACATCACTCCACTCTGACAATGTTACCCCAAAGATCTCACCCAATTCATGATGATTCGGTTTGATCAAAAACGGATGATATTCTAATACATTTAGCAGCAAATCTTTAGTGGCATCAACTGCGATTGTCATATTTTTATCAGACAAACGTTTCAAGATCTGCTGATAAATATCATCCGGCATCGAGCTTGGAATACTTCCTGCCAAAACAAGCACATCATCTGTATTGAGCTGATCAAGTTTACCCATCAGCTGATCAATCTGCTGTTGTCCGATATCCGGTCCTTGTCCATTGATCTCTGTTCCATCAATGTTCTTTAATTTCAGATTGATACGTGATATACCATGCTCAAGTTTGATGAAATCCGACTGAACTCCTGCCTGTTCCAACATTCGCACAATCTCGTCTCCTGTAAAACCGGCCATGAATCCCAGTGCTATGTTCGCAATCCCGAGATTTCCAAGGACAATAGAAACATTAATTCCTTTGCCACCCGGCAACATCAGTTCGGATGCAGTGCGATTGGTCATTCCCAGTTCAAAATCGTTCACCGACACAATGTAATCCACTGATGGATTAAATGTTACTGTATATACCATACAACTTCCTTTCCGCTGTCTTCAGCTATTTATTTTCTTCTTTGCCTGATCGATCATTTGCTTTATGATAATTTTATTATAACCGCATACTCTTTCATAATCAATCATAATCAATCACAAATCTTCATACTGTTTTTTGTGCAGATTGCACAATACTACTCTTATTTTTTTCATCCTTCTAGATATTTCGTGTGTTTTATGCCGGTTTTGCCATATTGGCAAAATAATTCGAACCATTATTCATTCTATTTCACTCATACTCGTTCATTATCGGTCATTATTTTCATGATGGTTAGTTTGCTTCTGTAATCTCTCTTTATTATAAGAGCTGAGAGTACGATTTAGAGCTGAAAGGTTGCGTTAATACAAAAAGACAACCTCTATTTACCATAAAGGTTGTCTTCTTATTATTTCTTTTTATCCAAAAAATATGACTGCCAAGCATGATGTTGGTTTGGCATATTCTGATAATACGATACTGCCGTTCGGCTGCTCGCTCTGGAATTACCAATCTCTTGGCGCTGTTTCAACAGATACCGTTGAAACACTTCCCGATTTCTGCGTTCCAACCCCTCGATCTTAACACCGCAATCAGTAATGACACGGATCAAATTCTGCATTTCCAAGATTGCACTGCGATAACTCTGCTTATCTTGCTCAAGATATGGGCTGACTTTGTGATATACACTATCAAACCCTTTATCCAGAATATTGATTTCTCCCAGCGCTTTTTCTTTCTGTGCCATTAATTGTTCAAAAACATCTATGTCCATGTTTTCCTGTTGCAAAACTTCGCTTTGTTGTTGCGTCAATGTAAACAGTTCTTCCATGATCCGTTGTTTCTTTTGCAGCGATTCCTGCAACGCGGATAAATATACTGTTGCCGTCTCCATCAATACTCTCCTACTTCACTATGCCGTTACTCTATATAACCTTGTGCTCAGAAAGCAATGCCTCTGACATCTGTTCTGCACTATCGATCATACCACATTATTAATACGCATTACCTCTTTCCACGTCTCACGCATTGTCTTAATATGGTGCAGCGCATCTTCTAACACTGCTTTGTCTTTTTTGACATTAGCCTCAACCAAGCGACGGTAAATATAATCATAGACGACCTCAAAATCCTTCGCCACCGGATACTTCATATCAAGCGTTGAACGAAACTCTACAATAATATTTTGAACTTTAATAATATTATTATTCGCTTTCTCAATATCGCCTTTATCGATTGCCTCAATCGCCATATTAGCGAACTTGATCGCACCATCATACAACATCAATGTCAACTTAGCCGGTGATGCCGTCTGAATCGCATTACGCTGATACTGCATTGCTGCCTTGTTATATGTTGCCATTCCTCTTATCTACCTCCATGTATTAGTTGCTGCCAAGATAACTTGACAAGGATGACTGCTGTGAATTCAAGCTTGCCAATGCTTTTTCCATCGCTGAAAACTGTTTATAATAATGGTCTTCCATCGTCTGCAATTTTGTTTCCCAACTCTTAATATCTTTCTTATATTGAGTCATCTGCTTTGTCATTTCCTTATCGTTATAGAACGTCAAAGCACTGCTCATCGTTGTCGATTTCATCTTTTCATTTAATGCATCATACAAGTTGTTGGTAAGCCCTGCCATCACTTCTGCCACAACGTCCGGATCTTCTTTCAAAAGATCCTGCAGCGTATTCGTTGAATCAGAGTAAACCGAATCATCCTCATCTCCTTTAATATGAAGCTGACCATACTCTTTATAATCTGTTCCTGTAGTAATACCAAGATTTGCCAAAGAATACTTCTTCCCGTTCGAAGCAGTGATCGATTTACCGGTAATACTTCTCATCGTTGTAATAAGTCCATCAAGAGTGCTGTCACGACGAAGCAAAGAATCCTTAATCTTTGTATTCCATTTCTCTACCTCTTCATCAGACATCGCATCCTTCTGATCATCAGTCAACACATCATAGTTTCTCGCCGATTTCGCATTATACAATGTATTCATTTCTTTCAGAATCGAATTATACTGTGTCACAAACTCTTTGATCGAATCGTATACCGCATCGGTATCATCAGAAACGGTAATAGACACTTCTCCGTCTGTCACATCCATAAGATCTAAGGATAAGCCATTTACATTCAAAGAAGTCTTGGAACTCGTCAATGTTGCACCATTTACCTGTACTACAGAATCTGCCGCTGCAACAACAACCATGCCGACACCGGAAGCAGATTCCTGCACTGCCGAACCGTCAATCGTATCCAAACCAATCTTCTGCAGTTCTGCTGAGGATCCCGGCTCGACCCCGGCCCCTTTTGCCATAGCTGCTGCATAGTCAGTTACTGCATCAGTGATCGTCCGTTTACGGGTTTCTTCTGACTGGATCGTAATCTCATCATTACTGAGACCATTGGTCAACGCTTCCGTAATCTTACTCTGATAATCGTCTCCGGCAATCTGACTATCCGCATTTTCCTGTATATATTGTTTTGCTAATGTGACTAGCTCTTCTTGTGTATGTGACGCATCATCTTTTTCTTCCAGCTTCCCGGCGTTGATCAATGCCTGTTTGGCATCGTCCGTTATCACATTATTGCCATTTTCATCTTTTTTGAAATATTTTGTTTCCAATTCTGTAACAATCTGGTTACGGTAATATCCGGTCACCTCAGATTTTGCCTGTGCATCCGATACTTCCATCAGAGACGCAACTGCCGAATCAATCTTATCCGAAGATGTGTCATTTTGTATACTATCTAATACGTCCAGCACACTATTCTTCTGTGCTGCTGTCAAACTATCATATTTTACGGCATTGTTCACAGTCTGTTGCGCATTTAACTGCTCCTGCGTAAATGCCATCATCTTGATCTCAAACTTTTGATCTAAACCACTATCCTTTGCACCGATGAAGAATCTGCCCTGTCCCTCATCAAAAGATGCATTTAAGCCTGCCGATTTCAAATTATCAACAAAATCACTGATCGTAGTATCTGCATTTACCGTCATGCTGACTGTCTGATCTGCCGTCTTGATCTGAATCTGCTTCGTGCCATCAGCCGTCATGCCAAGATCAGAAAGTTTTGTGGAAGAAGTAACCTTGTTTGTAATCTTCTCACCCTGATCATTAGTAGTCTCATAAGAAGAAATCTTGGCACTTGTAACATACTGTGCCGCTGCAAGACTCTTCACATTGACGCGATAGGTACCTTTTGTCGCACTGCTATTTGCAGATACTGTCACTTTCGTTGAATCGGAAGATGTTGCTTTCTTCGTCTGATAATTAGACTGAAAACGAAGCTTACCGGCATAATCTTTATAAAAGCTATACATTTTCGTATTCAGACCGGACCAAATCTCCTGTTTCCACTCTAATTTCTGCTTCTTAGACTCTATCTTGGTCTTCTTAGCTTGCTGTGTCTCCATCAAAGACTTTACAATCGATTCCGTATCCAAACCGGAAATCATACCTGACATTCTAATCGCCATAATATCCTCACCTTTCTAAGTGCCTATATATCGCCGACATAACCGCACTATGTAATTATTTACATTCTGATTTTTACCATTAGCGCTTTTCATCCACGATCAAACCAGCCAACTCCCACATCTTCTGAAGCATTTCCAAAGACTCTTCCGGCGGCACTTCGCGAATCAGCTTATCGCTTGTTTTGTCAAACACTTTGATCGACACTCGCTTGGTTGCCTCATCATACGAGTACTCGCATCGGGTACTCACCATGCGATTATTTGCACTGGAAACCGCAGAATCTATTGTACTCTTAGCAGGATCCTTCCCATCAAATGGCATTCCCTGCTTTGCATCAGACTCCTGTCCACTTGTCTGCCCTGTTGTCTGTCCTGTAACATTACTTGGTGCTGCCGTTGTCTTCTGTACGGCAACCGCCTTACCTGCATCTACACGGGTTACATCCGGCGATGCACTTTCCGTAGTCCTGTTTACTCCACTTATAACATCCATATCCATTTTCTTACACCTCCGTGTGCTATACTCTGCAAGTCCCTTAAGCGTCTTGGCACATCCTGTACCCGCTTTCTATATAATATATCGGATTTTCCGAAAATAAATTAACCGTTCGGCATGTTATTTCTGAAACAATCCTTTCAGTGCTTCTACATCCACGGCACTTCCTGCCTGTTTATTCTCTTCCTGAATCTGTACATACAATTCTTTGCGATAGATCGGCACGGATTTAGGAGCTTTCACACCCAGTTTAATCTGATCGCCTTTAATCTCCAACACTGTGATCTCTATATCATTTCCAATCATAATGGATTCATTTACTTTTCTTGCTAACGCCAGCATAATTTTGTCTCCTCTCCATGTATTACTGCAAAATAAAGTGTTTCACCTCATAATCTGTATTTTCAGCAACGATCTGCACGCCCTTACGCGTTCCCGCATTAATGATCAATGGCGCCTTTTTGTTTACCGATGTGCGTTTCACATCTGCCGGTACCGTTGCCAACAAAAATACAACCAGATCATCTTCCTTGATCTCGCCAACAGGCTCTAATAATGCATCCTCAACGATCGGATTGTACTGTTCATCTACCCGCTGTGGATTTACGATTGGAAATGCCAGTCCCGGCTCCGTTGTTGACTGCAACCATGAGAAAAACGGCGGTTCCTCCCCATCGATATCGTAAAGGATCGTGTAATCCTTGTATTCTTCAAAACCAAACAGCCCCTTATCAAAATGTACGATCTTTTCATCGCCGATTTCTACTTCCCCAAAATATCTTGTTTGAATCTTCATCTGTGCATCCTCCTCGTTGATAATCAGTAAGGTGCCAAACTCTTTTGACACCTTACATTTATTTGCTGATCCTGCTGCCTGAAACCTCCCTGCAGGAATTGCCATGTTCTATTCTAGATATAATCTAACAATGAATTACCCAATATTTTTGCCGTAGCCGATAATGATGCCTGATACAGATTGTCTGCCTGTGTCAAGCCGATCACAGCATCTGCGATATCCATATCTTCGTTGTTCGATAATTTTTCCTCCGTATCTGTCTTTTCATCCGAAAGACGATCCTGTGTCATCTGCAAGCGATTGTACTTGGCTCCAAGTTCAGCTACCGCAACATTTAAGGTTGCCTCACATTTGTTCACCATAGTAAGACCGCGTCCAAAGGCTTCATTCATGATACTGACGCGAAGCTGCTGCTCATTTTCCAACGATGTTTTTAAGGTACCTAACGATGCAATTTCATCTTGATCAGACGTATTTGCTATCTTCTTCTCTACATCTGCAATACGGTTTTCTACATCCGTCACATCGCCGATCACACGCTCAATATAATCTAAGCAACGATAAATTTCTGTATCAAACGCATCTTTTGCCTGCGTATTTACTGTCAATGTCTGACTGAAATTGACCTCATAATTAATATTTTGATCACTTGGATCTGCAAAGTAAGTGTTCTTCATGGATACTGTATCGTAGCGATCACACTTAAAATACATCTCCGGGCGAATATCACTTTTTTCGAATTTATTCTTGGTATAATCAATTGAAAAATCAGCCTCTTTCTCCTGAATCGTACCATACAAAGTCTTACCTAGCGCAATTTCTCCGGCATCATATATATAGAGTGCTTCATAATTAGTGCCGTTCACCTGATTGTACCGGTCAATGTCGTAAGCATACGCATCGTTTTGAGACACCACACCAACTTTGCCATTATCTACCGAATACTCTTCTGTCGTATTTCCATAGGTGAGTGACATGCGAAATACATTGTTTCCGCCTGTGATCGGCTGATTGGAACAATTGTTATAAGATAACTGTATGCGATAACCGGTGTTCACCTTTGCCTCTAACTTAGCATACTCTTCCTGCGTCATGCCATCCTGATATTTAATATCAGACTCTACATTACGAATCGTATCAATATCTGTCGATTTAAATTTCTCCGTAATCTCATATTCTAATGTATCACTGGAGTTCCA
>ERZ859980.754-NODE-754-length-17387-cov-1.682149_pt1 | contig 17387 bp, 21 predicted proteins | sample MGYA00509984_ERZ859980 | MGnify/ENA primary metagenome ERZ859980 (study PRJEB30046, sample SAMN00715173) | human gut metagenome | study: EMG produced TPA metagenomics assembly of the A metagenome-wide association study of gut microbiota in type 2... | reverse complement strand
CCTGTTTATTCAATTTTTTTAAATCGCTGACTTTTTCTTTCTCAGTTTTGGAGGAGGAACTTATGCTATTTACTGTATCCTGCAGATTATATGTACTGTTGCTTACACCCTGTAACGTAGATTTAAGTGTTCCTAACTGAGTATCCAAGTTGTTGGAAGACTTTATGATGTCGTCTATCAAGCCTCCTACACCATTCAGTTTATCCATATATAATGTAATTGTTGCCATTCTATACCCTTACTTTATTTGTATTAAGCGGTCATATGTTTTTTATGATACGCCATATCAACACTTGCTGTCCTCATTGTTGTGTCTGCTTCATCTATCAATGTTACATACCTTGTAATACTAGTCTTAACAGTAGCCAGCTCTCCATTTAATTTTGTTATTTCACCGTTTAATGCAGTTTTTCTTCCTGAAAGATTCTTCTTTGCCTTCTCAATACCTGAAAATGCCTCTGATATATGTTTCTTTGATTTTGCAACTTTGCTTGAGAATACCATCTCTAAATCCTTTTGATTTCCATTACTGGATTTACCTATATTTTTAAACTGCGTTGCCGCTGCAGATAAATGCTTTGCCGCTTTTTGAATATGGCTCTCAATTTCATTGTCTTTTCCATTCGTTTTTGTTAAATCCGTATATGTTTGAGACACTTTCTTTAATTCTGATTTTTTAGAATTAATACTGTTTATCAATTGTTGTCTTTTAGTCTCTGCTCCCGCCTTTTCTCTTGAATATTTGGCTTTATTTGCATAAGCCATTTCGTATTTCTTTTTAGCTGCAAAATATTCTTCTTCATGTTTTTTCTGTTCAGGCGTCATATTCTTCACTCTCTTTCTATACTATGTCTATTTTTATTAATGAACTATTATATATTTTCTTATTTCTTTTCCTTCCACGCTAATTAAAGACTAATTCTTATATTTAATACCATATTGCACTAAATAATCTATTTGTCAGATTGATAAAAATATTTTCTGTAAATCCCGGCATATAAACGTTTTTATATGTCTGATTCTTAACTCTAGAATATCTTTATCTTCTGATTTTTCTATATTTCAAACTATATTTAATCATATTTCAGCCTCTTCTTTTGTTCCCAATATGTAACATTCCATTTTTTCTTTTTCAACTTTTTTCAGTAAATAATTTAACAGTTTGTCAAAATTTTCCACTGTATCAATGTATTTATCTTTACTAATACTTGATATGATTTGTATTGTAACAATCTTGCCTTCACTTTTTTCAAAAATAACTTTGTCAATGTCTTGAACATAATATTTTCTTCTTAATCCATACCACTTTTTTATAACAATCTTATTGCCATAAACATATAATTTTGGTGCAAATGCTATATATTGAAACAGTGCTATTCCACCAAAGAAAATCATGAAAAAAATTGATACTATTATTGAGACATTAACCGGCTTTTTTTCAATGCAGTACAAACTAATTGGTCCCCAAAGTACTCCAATAAAGAGAATTGAAAAAAGTATAACAAGACGCATATAATAACGAGTATAAACTTTGATATCATATTTATTTCTTCTCATTATTTTAAACTCCTACACACATTAAACTTTTATTGTCAATTCCCGTAATCAAAATTTCTATCTTATTAAACCTTTCATCATTGAGATTTTTTGCCAATGACTCACTATCTAGCTTAAAATCTACTAACCGTTCCTTTTTATATTTCAAATCTAAAACTACCTTTTTATCTTTTGTCTCTTCCATAACCCTCATCATATCCTTATAATCATTACGGTTATACATTTTCGGGTCAGATAAAATAAATGTAGCGGATAAATATTTCATTTCACCGTCAATTTTACCGTAAGCCTCAATAGTGATTCCACCTAATTCTATATCCTCTTTGTTTTTTATATAACAAAACGGCAGCTCTTCTTTCTTATATTCAGCCTTTCCCCCAAAAATCATATTTATTTTCTCCTGTTATTAATTATTTTTATATTTATTGTCAATATCATCAATACTGAAAAACCGTAAACTTTGAATAGTCAATTTTCACGTCTATATTATCTCTACGAAATTGTATCTATTTTTGTATCATCAATATGGTCTAATAGATAATTTTTCATTTTATCATAATTTTCCATTACAGGATCTAAAGATAACACCTTCTTTTTACCTTTATATATGTGAATTCTAGTAGCATCAACAGGCTTTCCACTTAAAGTGGCAAATACAACTTTGGTGATATCATCAAATTTAACTTTTACACATCTGCCATACCATTTTCTTATAATAATACATTCATCTGTTGCTGTTATTTTATATACTAATATTCCAAATATTGTAAGAAAAATAGTCATATCAAAAAAAATAGAGCAAACTATTCCTTCAATGAAATAATCATTATTAGATATTACACTCACACAACAAATCACTGTCCAAAAAAGAAAAAGATAAATTAACATTTTTACAATTCCTCTTGGTGATAACATTCAATTTTTTTCATATTTTCCTTCCTTTCACACTAATTAAATACTAATTCCTTTATTTCGTCCCATCCCACGCCAAGCACTCCATTTGTAGGGTTACTAAAAATATTTTCTGTAAATTCTGCCATAAATCCGTTTCTATATGTCCTATATGTTATATTTTTTAAACTAGAATTTTTATGTATCAATCTCTTTATAGATCTATTGTAGTCAGCTCTATAACTATGACTCCCTGCAAATCTTTCCGTAATCTTAAATCCAGTATTTTTTAATCCCTTGTTGAATTTCGTAGTGAAGCCATCAAACCCTTTTGCTAAGACTAATGACAATGCCGTTCCTACTGCGACATTGCTTCCCCACTGACCTAAAGATAATTTTTCTTTGCTAAATATCATAGGAGTACCTTCACTCAGAGAAGTAGAAACAAATACATCTGCTGTTGCTGCTAATGCAAAATTTCCAAACACTTTACTAGCAAATACTGAAACACCAGCAACACCACCTGTTGGTAACATTATAATTCCTCCAATTGCTCCCCCTACTGCCGATGAAATATAATTCAACGGACTACTAACCTTAAAATTTCCCGTGACAAATCCACTAACTATATCAGTTATTAACTGGCTTGCCAATCCCGCTGCTGCTCCAACCACCGTAGCAATAGCCACTGCACCAAGTCCAAATGTAGCAATCGCAAGTGCTACTACGGCAACTACTGCTAATACAGCCAAGCCAACTACAAGTATTTCTTTAATGTTATCCACAAGCCAGCTTACAGCACTTTTTAATCCGTCACACACTTTTTCCAAGCCATTTTTTTCACATTCCGGCTTCAAATATGAATATTTTGTGTAAAACTCTTTCTTAGTTTTCTCGATTTGTTCTTTTACAGAATTATCCTTCTTTACTGTAACAGAAATAAACTCACCAATTTTTTTGTTGAGTTTCTTTAAATCCTTTACCTTGTCTTTTTCAGTTTTTGTTGAGGAACTAATATTATCGACCGTGTCTTGTAGATTGCAAGAATTAGAACTTACCCCCTGTAAGATTGATTTCAAAGAATTTAATTGAGTATTTAGACCATCACTCGAATTAACTGCATCATTTATGTAAGTATTTATACCATTTAATCTATCCTTATAAAGCACTATAGTTGACATTTTATCCCCCTTAATTCATATATTTGTTCACATTATACATTTATTTACTATTTTAGTCAATAATTCCTGAGTTTGAAAATCACATAATTTGTTCCGTGATGTCACTTAAATGTTATATCTGCAATTATTTTTTCACTGAAAAAAGTCGAATAAAACATTTTTACAAATATACTTGTAAGTGCTTTAGATTCGACTCTTATTTTATATAATCTTTATTTTATTTATCTTCTATTTTCCACCCCATCTATTGTCCTCAAAAACAATTCCGTCAATGTTTTCTTCATCTTAGGATTTAACTCCTTCAGTCTTTCATCCACTGAATTTTCATTATTTTCTTTTATCCCCAATATTGTGTTTGCATCTGTATCCAGTGCATCCATCAACCTGTATAAAAGATCTATGCTCATTTTATTGTTTCCCTCTTCCAGCTGATACACATGTGATTGGCTTATCTTTGCTCTATATGCCAATTCAAACACTGATACGTTCTTTTTTATTCTTAATGATTTAATTGTATTTCCAACTTCTAAACCTTTGTATTCCATTTATTCCTCCTGATTTTTCTCCTTATGCAATGCATTGCATCACGTCCGATACTTGTGCAGTAATATAACACGCCAATAATTATTTACTGCGGCGTTTCTTTTCTCCGGTCGTCGCTGGTATATGTGCTGTAGCTTGCTATCGTATTTGTATACGAATCACGGCATAGTCAACAACTTCAAACTTATATTTATAATAAGTAGAAACTAATCTTATGCATTGCTTAAAGGAGATTTTTCCGGCTCATTTGAACCTCCTCTAATATACTGTCTTTCAATATAATTTTAGAGTTAGTGGCACTATACCTTTTACTCTTCATCAATAACCATACAACTTCTGCCCAAGACCAAGTAATCAATTGTTGTGTCCAATGCTTCTGCCAAATAAACAAATGTATCAATTCTTGCTCCATTAATTCCACACTCAATCATCTTTAGCCCCTGACATGAAATTCCAATCTTTTCTGATAATTTATCCTGTGTTAATCCCTTTGCCTTTCTTAATTCTTTGATTCTTTTTCCACTTTTCTTAATATCGTAATAAAACATCTTTTTCCTTTCTGGAAAAACCAGAAAGTTTTGTTGTCTGCACCTGACAATTTAATTACAAAATATAGTTTTCATATGCGAAAATAAAAGAGACGCAAAAGGAAAACCAGTAAAGTAACTCTACTTCTAACTGATTTTTCCCCTGCGTCTCTGGTGCTCCTACAGTTTTCTTTTTTTGTCTTGTAAACTGCATGCCCTTATCAGGTGGGCATATTTAATTTTTTATAATAAACTATATCATTGTTCACTTGTGATTAATAAAATCCACATTCATAATCATATGGTGAACGATAAGTTTTTTTCTTCTGTAATTTGTTCAATTCATTCTTTGCAGCACTGTTATTCGCCGCTGCTTCTGAAATGGTCTTGTACAATCTGGATTCTCTAAGTTTTATTGAGCCTCGCTTGTCTGTAAAACAAACCTGATAAAATCCACTTGATATATTAACAATCACCACTTCTTTTATGTGCATTCCATTTTCCACAATGTACACATGCTCTCCAATGCCATACTTGTAAATCAATTCAACCACCTCACACAAATAGTTTTCCGTTAATCATTCTCTCTGCCACATATTTCTCATCTATCTTTTTAAGAGTCAGTACCCTCTTGCATCTATTGCACTTGATAGACAAATTTAATGTTCCTGCATAATAGTCAAACATTTTTCTTTTACAGTCCTTGCAACAGAATGATATCTTCATAGAATTGCTCATTCCTTATTCACTTCCTTTAATCAGTATTTTTGTGTTTACAATAAATACCTGCTTGATAAGGGAAATAAATCCTGCAGATAATACGCTAGTATTCCGTAGCACTTTCCGTGCCCTAGCTTAGCTGATCTCACACCCCTTTTAAGAATGTAACTAAACTATATCGAAAAAAGCATCATCATTCTATAGCGTATACGCCATATTTCGAAAATTTGTTCGTTTCTATAGTTTTTTACCATTTGTAGCGACCGAAGTATAATACGGATATTTCTTTTAAAGAATTCCTGCTCCTTTTCAAACTTAATCTGTTCTGCTGTCTTTTCCGTGTACAGCTCATCAACCGTAACTTCCAGACATTTTGCTATTGCAAACAATGTAACTGCAGATGGATCCGACTTTCCAGTTTCAATTCTACTGATTGTGCTTGTTTCAACTCCTATTGCATTGGCTAACTGCGTTTGACTTATGTCTTTCTTATTGCGAAGCTCAGCTATGTTATTTATGTAATGTTTATCCTTCATCTTAAGCATAATTATCACTCCCGTTATGTATAATTTTTACATTTATCAAAAATATATGATAGAGTAGGGTACACGGCCCACTGTTCAAATTATACCTGAACGATTGTCCAATAAACGGGACTTATAAAAATAAAAGACACCTACGTCTAAACGTAAGTGCCTTTCAACCGAAATCGATTCGGTTATCTCTGTATTAGTATATTACCATATCACTTTAATTATTACAATATTATATACTATTTTTTGTTAATTTTCTTTATCAAAGGAATGATATTTTATTGTTTTTTAGGTAGATTTTTTAATATTTCTAAATCTTCTAAACTTTTTATTCCCATTTGTCCTCTGATATTATCAAAGGCATTTGGTTGTACTAAACCTTTTAGTTTTTCTAATTTAACTTGAATTTCTTCCATCATATTTTTATATTCTTTATCTGGCAAATAGTATTTAAAATACACTAACAAATCAATAATTCTTTTTTCTGACTCTCTTGAATATGATTTCCTTAACTGCTTTATATATTTTTCCTTTATTTTTCCTTTATTTGGATTATTTTTCACTTCATTTTGTATTAAGCAATTCTATTTCATAAATACCTAGAGGCTGCCCTTTAGAACAGCCTCTTTGATTATTTCATATTTCCTAAATCTGATATATCCACTATATATGCTTTTTTATCAAATGTAATTAACATCTTGTTTTCTTTTTCCATCAAATAAAAATTCATGTTCTCCCAACTTTGACCGGAATATTTATTTTTAGCCATTCCTTTTTTTCAAGATTTATCAAATACATTATTCCATTTGAGCCGGTATTAAACATTGCATATTTTTCTGATGCACCAATAGGTTCAATTGTTTTTTCATTAGTTTTAATCTTAAATTTAGTGCCTTCAATTATATTTTCAATTGTCATTACTTTTTTGTCAAAAGAATAAGTATGGTTGAAGTTTATATCTGTTTGTGTGCTGAAAAATTCCTTCTCAACTTTTCCGTTTTTCAGATTTATTAAATATTTACTATAATATTCTGTTTTTTCTTTTGTAAACGGTTTACCCAAAGTTAATATATGGTAATCATCCACAAAACTTATTTCATCAACTGTTGCATATCCGTTTATAAGATTTTTGTTGAATTTCTTTTCAGTTTTGCTGTCCAAATCAAATATTGCCCAATATCCTTTTGATCTGAAATTACAAAGAAGTGTTTTTCCATTTGGAGACATAACAAAATTACAAATCATTTTATCATTTGATATTTTCACAATCTCATTTGTATCCAAATCAATTTCTGCAATTGTTTCATTTTTGACTGTTCCATTTTTTACCTTATATAGTGCTGCATAAATTGTCCTTCCATCAACAACAGGAAAAACCTCGCTTATTGCACCTTTATAATTAAATCCACAAATTTCTTTGTCCTTTATAATGTAGTCAAAAGAAAAATCCTCATCATTGTATTTTCCCTGAAATCTGTTAGCCTGTTCACTAAGCAGCCTGTTATTTTTTACAGAGTATACATTTTTAACATTTTCAGAATCATCTTTGCTGTATTCCAATATGAAGGTTTCATTCCTTCCCACAACTTCCATGTTATCGCTTAATTTAATTTCTCCTTCCGGTGTTTTGCATTCTTTTGTTTTTTCACTGTTTTTTGTAGTCTCCAGTTTGACTTCCTGCACCTTTTTAATTCCAAATACTCCCTGTAAAAATTCTCTAAAGGAATCAGATGTGCTTGCTCCAACAGTTATTCCTGTTGCGCAAACCACAACCATTACCAAACTTACTGCTGCCCATTTCATTTTTCTTATTTTTATAAACTTACCATTGTTCTCTTCACTTGACATATTGATTTCCTGATTAAGTAATTCTTTTTTCCAACTTTCCGGAGTTTTAATTGTATCCAATTTTTTTAAATTCATATTTGCCTCCAATCTCCAATTTTTTTGGTTATAATCTCTTAAACCTGCTTTTCTAAAATTTTTGCAAGTTTTTCCCTACCTCGTTGTAATCTTGATTTCACGGTATTAACACTTAATTGAAGAATATCTGAAATTTCTTTTGTACTATATTCCTGATAATAATAAAGAACTAAAACTTCACGATATTTTAAAGATATTTTTCTCAACGCCTTTACCAGAATTTCTGTATCATTATCTAATTGTAGTCCATTAGTTAAATTATTCTGCATTCCTTCCAGCCTGTCCTTTTCTAAACCAACGGATACATTTCTGTTCCAAAAGGACTTATGATAATCATTACACTCATTTCTAGCCACCTTAAGCAACCACGCTTTTAAATGTTCACTGTCATTAAAATTTTTTGAACTCTTATAAAGCTTGATAAATGTATTTTGAAAACAATCTTTAGCTGCTTCTTCATTTTGTGTCCATACCACACACATTCTTGTTATGTGATCAGAATATTTTTCTATAACTTCTTCATAGCTCATGCCGGCATATTCTTTATACATGTAATTCCTCCCTTCTGATTTATTTGAAAGTTTTCTCTTTCTATATAGAACACGATTGTTTTCAAACGTTGGGTGCAAAATTTCAAATTTTTGTTTTTGTTTTTAATTTAACACAGTAAATTTCAAATATTTTTTCATAATGTAAAAATAAGGAAGCCACTATGCTTCCTTATCATCACCCAATGTTTGCTGATTATAAAACTTTATTATGATAGTAGATAATTCAACAAACTATGTATTTCTAATATTTCACAATGTATCTTTTTTCAGCCACATTGTATAATCTTTATATTTCACTGTCAAGATTTATTTTTCTCAATCGTAACTATAGTTATTTTCTGATTATGTGACTTTGTAAAATATTCATTTTAAGCTTTTTGTGATTTACTGTTTTATATTTTTATCTAAACGGCAACTTTTCATCTCCAAAGTCTCTTATAGGTTTAAATCCTCCAATCTCTTTTTTCTGCTCCTTTACCTCATTGCTCTTTTTCATGATTTCTCCATAAAGCTGCTCCCTGAACTCCTTTGTTACCGGATAGCATACTTCTGAATACTCTGTCTTTCCATCTTTACCTTCGGTGGTTTTTGTCGGCATCGCAACAAAGCTTCCTTTTTCACTTTCAATTACTCTAACACCATCTATCACAAAGCACTTGTCTATGTAAATTTTTCCGATGCTTTCTATCTTTTCATTAAAATTGCATGGGTACATTGCCACTGAAACACTAACCTTATCTTTTCCAGATGTTATATTAAGTTCCTTCGCATTGCTTTCATATGCCTTTATGATGTTATCGTACAATTCCTTTCTAAACTCTGCTGTTGTTGGATAAAAGTAATTTTTGTAAACTGGATTTCCCTGTTCATCCTTTTTACTTGTTTTATATCCTGGCATTGCCACAAATGTTTCTCCATTTTTTGTTTCCCTGATTGTAATGTCTGTTAACTTAAAGCTTTCTTCAAATACCACTGAAACAAAAGCCTTTGTACTCCAATTTTCTTTTTCTAACTTGTTTACTTTTATACTATAATTCATAGCTAGTCTCCTTTCCTTAATTCCTTTTTCTTATTTTTATAAATATAATTTTTTAACCATGTATGGTTATGATATATTAAAGCCATCTGATTTAAGAGTTAGTGTTGCTATACCTTAGGGTTCTTATTTTCCTGGTCTACATATCATCACCAATCCTCCATTATGATAATTACCCAAACATACTCCGTGTGCCTCATCCACAGCCTCAACCATTTTTCCGTTACCTACATAAATACCCACGTGGCTTATGTTTTTGTATCTTCCATTGGTTGTATAGCTATAAAATATCAGGTCTCCTGGCTGTATGTCCTTTTCCTTGACTGTTTTGTCCTTAAGTCCTTCTGCTTCCGCAGCTGCAGTTGTTGAACCATTAAATGATATGTCTACACCTGCTGATTTCCACCCATAGAATGCCAGTGAGCTACAGTCAAATGCTTTTCCACTGTTTCTTAAGCTCTGACTGTATGGATATCCAACCTTTGACAATACAAAGGATGCCACTGTCTTTTGTGTTGGATCTGTTATTTTGTCTGTTATGCTTGTTATCTCCTGTGCTGTAAGACTTCCCTGCAAGCCACTTAACTGACTTCCACCTGTCTGACCGCCTGACGGATTACTTGTAATGCAGGCACTCATCAGCTTATTAAGTGTTTCCTGTCTTTCCTCGTCAAACTGATACTCCACTGACATTTCCGTGTAGCTTTTTAATGTAATTCTCACTTCAAGGTACTTTTTCTTCTTTTTTCCCTTTTTCTCTGTTACCTTTTCTGTTGTGTACCTACACATGTCATCAAACACCGCCTTTAAATTCTGCTTGTTTGTTTCATTCATTTTTGTTGCCGTGTTTTCGTAACCGTATTTCACCATGTACACGCACATGATGTCATAGTAGTTTGATGGCTCGCTGTTCATTCCCTCGTAGTCCACATACACCTTTCTGCCCTCATCCGCATCCTTGTGTTCATCCACCAGTGTCTGTATTTCCTGATTAAATTCAGATACATACTGCGTTGTCACTGTCTGTATTGTATCTCCGCTTTCAAGTGGTGGAAGAAATATTGCAAATGGTGAATTGTAAAGAACTGCAATGATAGCGAACACAATTCCTGTTGCGACCATCACCACTATGAGAATCGGAACTACTAATGGTGCCAGTAGTGACATCACCTGCATAATTATGTATGCCACCTTGTTTTTTACAATGCTTCCTACGAGCTTAAACAGACTGTCATTTGCTCCTCACCGGACTTTAGCTTGTCCATAAAATATTTCATCATTCTGCTCTTTTGCTCTGCCCTGTAAAATGTGTTTTCAATCTTCATTCCCACTGCTTCACCTGCAGCCATTCCTATTAAGGTTCCTTCAGGACCTGCCGCTGAACCAGCAACTGTAGTGCCGGTTTTTACTGCAAGTTTTGTACTTTCCTTTGTCACTTTTTGGGATGTCTTCTTTGCAATGTTTTTTGATGCATTCTTAGCTGTCCTTTTTGCTGACTTTTTGGCAAGCTCTTTACCCTTGTTTGAAGCTTTCTTTCTGATTTTCTTGCCTGCCACTTCCTTCTGTAGTTTTGACGTGCTTACCTTTTTTCTGATTCGATTGCCTTCACTTATTACCCCTTTTACAGGTCTTGTTGCAATGCCTGTTGCCTCAAATGCTCCATCAATGTTTTCACCACCCTCAACATTTTCAGTAATAGCTGACTTGGCTGTTCTTCCTACTGACGTTGCACTTCTTCTTGCTCTGGTTGTCATTGATTTGTTGTCAATTTTAGCTTCATTCTTTTTATGAATCTTTCCGGTCTTTTTCTTGTGTATTTCTGTCTTAACTTCTTGCTCCTTGTTTATTTTCATGTTGTCCTCCTTGATTTTGGGTAAAAAATAACGTCAGGCTAGCTCCTTGCTAACTTGGCGTTATTTTAATTTGATTTCCTAATTATACTTTTAAATTTTATTCTACAATTTTTATCGACTCATGCCATTCTACAATATTTTCCATTTGTTTTATCAGCCAACCTGTACATGCTTTCTTTATCAAATCTTTTTCTTTTAGCCCTTTTAATCCATCAATAATTGATTTAATTGTATTTGAATCTTCAAAATAACTGTTACGTGTAGTGTTATTTGGGTACAAATCTTCCAGGCACCCGCGAAAATCATCTATTTCTTTTGGTGAAGCCATATTCAATACTTTTATCCATAGTTCTGATGTAGCCTTAGAAAATATAGACATATCCTGAACGTAATGATTATTTGTAGGATTTATATAATTACATAGCTTATTAATCCAATCATCATCATTTAAAATATCACTGATTTTTTCCCTGCTTACGATATTAGTATGATTTCTTATTGCATCATTAATCTCATTTATAACTGTAGTTACTTTTTCCTTAAAATTTTCATTTTCAAGCTCTATTATACTAGAATTTAATTTATCTACTTTTCCCATTTTTGAAATGTTTGTAACCATAAACTTTTTCGCATCATTCATATATTTTTCATCGAATCCTAAGTCAATCAATCTTTGGATTATCACAATTATTTTAACATAATAAGATAATGGGTATTTATTATCTTTTATATGCCCTAAAATTTGGTCCAATTGTTCTTCACACCAGGTCTGTGTATGAAAATAGTATTGCTGATATAGCAAGAAATAAGGATCATTTCTAGATATATTTGCTTGCAATTCTTTTTGTAAATTCAAAACATCTTTTCTGTAGTTATCATATTCATAATTTCCAAACTCAATATATTTCTTTATACTTTGAAAATTTGTATTCTGTTCTTCCCTCAACCAAGTACGATTATCTCTTGGTGGTTGATAATTAGCCTTGAACTTTACAGCATGACTGAAGGTTTCACGAATTATATGATTGCATATATTTTGACTATATTCTTCATCGATATCAATTTTTGAAAGTTCTCCCAAAAGATAACTTACTTTTGATAGAAAGAATTGAAATGTTCTTAAATTTCTATGATGATAATACATCATAGTAGATTCAAATTCCTGCTTATTATTTTTCAATCTAGTTTTTACAGACTCCTCATAGTTTGAATTATCTATGATTTTTTCAATAATCAACGGTATATCTGGTTCATATTTCAATGTAACACCAATAAGTTTTTCTCTTATTCTATGGTATCCTCCCTCAATTTCATTTGACGAAAATAACATTTTACGGCGTCTGTCCATTTCATCAAGAGACACTATTTTTACATTACATCTGTTTTCTGCATAATACCTTTGTCTATCATCTTGTGGCCATTGTATCCTATCATCTAAAGTAAGGAAATATTGTAATTCCAACCGTTGTATGTCAGCAATACTTGACAACTCTTTTTCGTTAGCAATAATTATAACCTTTGTATTTTCATGTTCCACCAATTCATTAAGAAATCCAAATATTTCATTAAGTGGACAATCACAACGTTCTAAATCATCAAATACGAATATGAATGAACCTAAATTTAACCAATCAGAAGTTATTTCATATAAAGAGGTTTCTGGCAAAAACTTTTTAAGAATAGCATTTCCAATTTTCTTGGAAGAAATAAGTAAATTACTAGATATTTTTTCTCCCGTTGCTCCCCAATTTTCCTTATCTTTTATTTTTTCACGAGCATTTTCCGCAAAAGACCATGCTATATTTTCCTGTATATCTAATATGTTCTTACATCCATATAATGATATATACTTCACACTTCGAGGTTTTTCTAAAGTTGCCTCCTTCTCTACAATTTTCTCTGTAAGTGAATTACTAACAAAATATGTCTTTCCGCTTCCCCATTCACCATCAATTAAAACAGCGTAATTATAAGACTCATCATTGATATATCTTAAAATTTCTTCTTGTATCTGATGTTCAGTCATATTATTCTAACCCCTCCTTATTTATCACAAAATTCAGAATTATAAATTTCTAGTAAAAATATTAGCATTTTAACATATGAATTCATAAAAAATAAACGCACTTCTATTTTATATTTTGCTTTTATAAGTTCTCTTATCTCTTAATATTCCCTTCAATTCTACCACACCACCCTCCACCCAGCAATTGTATTCCTACACTCCTTCTCTTTCTATCTTCTCATACAAATTAGTATTATACAGCCTGTACAACTCGCTGTCCTTGTCAATCACGTTGTCAAACGGCACCATTCTGCTTCCGCATTTTATGAGCCCGCATCCTGACGGTGAATCTATCACGTAGTTAAGCTGCTCCTCTGATATTTCCAGTGCCTCCACTATCTTTTCTATGTCCTTGCTTGACTGATTTAGTAGAAGTATGAATGCCGAGTTTGAAAGCATTGTTGTGCTTGTCTCACTCATTAAAAGGTCAACGATGTTCTGTGTTATTCCGGTACAAAGTCCTCCCTGCTTTCTTACCTTCTTCCACATCTGTCTAAGGTATTCCGCACTGAATGGTGAATTAAGGAGCACATGCACTTCATCTATGTAGAACCACGTTGCCTTTCCATGTTCTCCGTTTTGTATGATTTTCTGCTGTATTGTCTCCATCATCACAAGCATGGCAAGTGGGGCAAGGGATTCTCCAAGGTCCCTTATTCCGTAAACAATGAATCTGTTGTTTACGTTTATGTTTGTCTGATGATTAAATATGTTAAGTGCGCCTGTCACAAATATTTCAAGTCCAAGTGCAACGTCCCTTGCCTCCTTGTCCTCCTGCTCCAGTAGTCTGTTGTAAAGGTCCTCCATTGTTGGAACATACTTTTCCCTGTTTCTTGCAATGTCCATGTACAAATCCTTCACGCATCTTGAAATGATTGACCTTTGCTGTGGTGTAATCTCCTTCATTATCTGCTCGCATATGCTTAGCATGAACTGACACTTGTCCCTTACCCAGCCCTTGCTGTCCATGACATCAAGATTCCACACATCCATGTCCATTGGGTTAATGTAGTTTCTTGTGTTTATTGAGATGTTTATGTATGTGCCGTTGTATTTTTCCGTCACATCCTCATATTCGTTCATTGGATCCACTGCGATTACATTGTCATCTGTTGAAAGTAAAACCGAACCCATTTCCATCTTTGCCTGAAACGACTTTCCTGCACCGGACACGCCAAATATGAATCCATTGCCGTTTAACAGCTTCTTTCTGTTTCCCACAATTATGTTTCTTGATATCTGATTTACTCCGTAATAAATTCCGTCCCTGTCGCAAATTTCCTGCACATTGAAGGGCATGAGAACCGCAAGACTCTGTGTCAGCATTGTTCTCATTGTCTCAATCTGTCTCACGCCTATTGGCAGTGTTGTGTTAACCGCTTCCCTCTGCTTGTACATGCATGTGTCAACTGCACATCCTGCTCCCTTTGCAATTGAATCTATTGTCTCACAGATGCTGTTAAGCTCTTCCTTATTATCTGCCATCACAATCATTGTCACTGAAACGTAAAAGAGACTTTCGTCATTTTCCCTTACGTTATTCATTATCTCCTCAATGTCCCTTTTCTTCTGTCTTGTTGCATATGAAATGTCTGATGAAAAGTCATTGTTTCGATTTCTGGTTCTCTGCTGTTTTATGATGTCTGACTCTATTCCAAGGTATTTCTTCTGCAGCATCTTCATTGTAAGGTCCTTTGGAACGGGCACCACGTCAACGCTTGTAATGGAATGCACCGGAAGGAATGTAAGCTCCGTGAAAAACCTGTCTGAAAGATATGTTGGGTATTTCTTAATGAATAGTACCCTTCCAACCTTTCCCTCATCCTCAAAGCAATTAGGGTAATATTTAATGCTGCTGTTACATATTTCATTTGCAAAGTCTGTTCCGGTAATTCTTCCCTTCTTAATGTCAAAGTTAAACTCATCCTCCCTGCCAAGTCTGTAATAATCGTGAAGAATCCTTAACCTTTCATTTCCACTAAGGGGTGTAAGTCTTGAGCCAAGCTCCGCAAAACTCTTAAACATTGTGCTTTCTATTGTTGCAAACTGAGCCTTCGCCTCCTCAAAATTCTTTCTCTTTACTGTCACCGTGATGTATCTTTCCTGTTCAATGCCCTGTCTTCCCTCAAGGATTTTCTCCTCAATGATTCGTTGTAACTTTCTCTCATCTCATCGAATCCATCATTTCTTAATCCAAGCATTACCTCATTTCTTAATGCCTCCATGTCCCTGTTCTTGTTGTTTACCGTTATCTTGAAGGTGCAGTCAAATGAGTTAAGACATTTGCAATATTTCTGAAAGAAGCTTGCCTGCTCATTTTCAGTTCTTGTTGCATAATTCACGTCACTGAATCTGTATGTCTTTGAGTATCTGCCCTCTGCCACCTCAAATATTCCACCTTCTGATATTTTCAATATTTCCACTGTTTCCTGAACCGACTTTGGTGTCCTGTAAAGGGGTTCCGAAGCCTTCTTTATTTCAGAAAATCTGTCACTTAATATGTTCATCTTAAATCCTCCGTATTTCCATTTGTTATTTTTCTGCATCTTATTTCTTGTCATTGTTTCATGCATTTCTTATCATGTTGCATTTCTTTTCTCTTTAAGTTTTCTTTTTTAATTTCCATTGTTTATTTTTCTTCTTTTCCTTTTTTCTGTTTTCCCTAATCAGTCTTTGCTGCATTCTCTCCTCTTCCATCTGCATCATTTCAATGGTCTTCTCACTTTCCTCTGAAATGTATGTAAGTGGTCTGTTTTTAAATGCAAACCACATTTTTCTCCTTAACATCTGGGTAAAGCTCATTCCCTGATATGAATAAAATCCGTTTAAGGCAAATGGTGCCACAACGGGAATTGCAATGTATGCACTTCCCGTAAGTCCCACATGCTTATATGTCAGAAGAACAATTGCTCCGCCACATGCTATTGATGCAATGGAAAATATCAGCTGTCTTGCGGTCAGTCCCATGACCACCGTTTCCTGATATTTTTCTATGTCCCTGTTTATTGATATGTTCATCTCTTCCTCCTGCCTTGTTTTTGTTACTAAATTTCATGCTTTATTCGTCACTGCCAAAACAAACTTGTACATCCTTATGTAATATTTTCTGTGCACTCCTGCTTATCTTTTTGCACATTCTTATTCCACATTTTCTGTACATTTCTGTTTATCATTTTTGTACATTCTTGCATGACATTTTCTTTACACTTTTAATTAATATATTTTGTACATTGTCACATGACATTTTCTTTGCATCCCTGCTCAATGCATTCTGAACATTTTTATTTAATGTTTCTATAATCCCAGTGCCTTGCCTGTTAATCCCTGTGCACCCTTTACTGCTCCAACGGTCATTGCCACGCTAAATGTAAGCTCGCACATGTACATAAGTGCCTTTGTCCAGTCTGCATAATTGCTTGCAAATGTTGGTAGTCCTGCGTTTAGGAATGCATTGCACACGATTATTGCAAGTGCCATTGTGACGCCTCCAGCACTATTGAAAGAAAGTACCTTGCATAGCTTACTGCAGAGTGGCTTACCATTCGGTTCCCGCTCACTGTTGAAAAGGCAAGTGCACCGAAGGGTACAATCACAAGTATCTTTAAAAATCTAAAGTACACCGTGTATATGAGTATGAATCCGCAAAAGATTATTACCAGTGCAATGATTACTGCAAGTATCATCATCAATAGGCTTTCTCCAAATCCAAGATTTTTTATGATTTCCTTCTGATCATCCGGGATTTTCAGTTTTGTTGTTTTTCCCTGGGTCATGAGCCCCACAAGATTTCCTGCCGACGTGAAGAATGCCTTCATTATTGTCACGTTGTTTGCCACAAGCCATTCCGCTATTCCAATTCTCATTAACATTCGAAGAATGGTCTCAAACCTGACTTCTTCCTTTATGTCAATGCTCTCCGAGCAGAAGCCTATTACAAAGAACAGAACCACAAGTGAAGAGCCAACCGCAACAAATATTGGTTCAAGGTTTGCAATCACTCCCCAGGG
>ERZ859980.753-NODE-753-length-17414-cov-2.582752_pt1 | contig 17414 bp, 16 predicted proteins | sample MGYA00509984_ERZ859980 | MGnify/ENA primary metagenome ERZ859980 (study PRJEB30046, sample SAMN00715173) | human gut metagenome | study: EMG produced TPA metagenomics assembly of the A metagenome-wide association study of gut microbiota in type 2... | reverse complement strand
GAACATACCCGCCCCAACCTGCGCATCCTGCATCCGCTGCCCCGTGTCAACGAGATAGCCCTCGATGTGGACGACAACCCGAAGGCATATTATTTCCAGCAGGCGCAAAACGGACTTTATGCACGCGAAGCCATTCTGTGCGATGTGCTTGGCATTACGCTGGACGACGTTAAGTAAAGTATAAGGAAGTATATTACTGGTTTTATTTAGGAGACATGAAAAAACAAGAATTGCAGGTGGCCGCATTGGAAAACGGCACTGTCATCGACCATATACCCTCTGAGAAGCTGTTTACAGTAGTATCATTGCTGGGACTGGAGCAGATGAACAACAATATTACTATCGGTTTCAACCTCAAAAGCAAGAAGCTGGGAACAAAGGGTATCATCAAAATAGCGGATAAGTTCTTCTGCGACGATGAGATAAACCGCATTGCCGTAGTTGCCCCCAACGTAAAGCTGAACATCATCCGCGACTACGAAGTGGTGGAGAAACGTGAAGTGAAACTGCCCGACGAACTGCGCGGCATCGTAAAATGCGCCAATCCCAAGTGCATCACCAACAACGAACCGATGCCTACCCTGTTTCATGTGGTGGACAAGGAGAACTGCGTAATCAAATGCCACTATTGCGAGAAAGAACAGACAAGAGAGGACATAGAGATAATCTGATGAAAGAAGACTGGAAACCGGGAACCATGATTTATCCGCTGCCCGCCGTACTGGTGAGCTGCGGAAGCACCCCGGAAGAATATAACATACTGACCGTTGCATGGACGGGAACCATTTGTACAAACCCGCCCATGTGCTACATTTCCGTGCGGCCGGAACGTCACTCCTACGACATCATCAAGCGCAACATGGAGTTTGTCATTAACCTGACAACCAAGGATATGGCGCGCGCCACCGACTGGTGCGGCGTACGTTCGGGCAAGAACTACAACAAATTCGAGGAGATGAAGCTGACACCCGGCAAAAGTACCGTTGTCAGCGCCCCGCTCATCGAGGAATCTCCCTTGTGCATCGAGTGCAGGGTAAAGGAAATCGTCGCCCTCGGCTCGCACGACATGTTCATTGCCGATGTGGTGAATGTACGCGCCGACACCTCCCACCTGAATACGGAAACCGGAAAACTGGAGCTGGCAGAATCCAACCTGCTGGTCTACGTGCATGGCGGCTATTACGGGCTGGGAGAGAAAATCGGGAAATTCGGCTGGTCGGTAGAGAAGAAAAAGTAATAAATAAAAATTGATTATGGGAAGAAGATGGTTACTTTTCGGGGTTTGTTTGCTGGCCTTCTCCACAGCCATGTGGGGACAACTGCCGGTTGTGCCCGGAACGGATAAACCGGAACACCCCCAGCACACCCACCGCCACGACCGGCGGGGGGACCTCCGGATCCAGGGCGGGGTTACCCCCCCCGCCACGACCGCGGGTGAACTTCGGTATCAAGGGCGGGTTTACCTCTTCGCTCTTCCTCGTATCGGATTTAGTGCTGAACGGTACTGTCATCGACGAGGTGCAGAATAACTATAAGATAGGTTATTTCGGCTCGTTCTTCATGCGGATAAACTTCAAACGCCACTTCCTGCAACCGGAACTGTCGTACACGATAAACCGTTGCAACATCACCTTCGAGAAGCCGCTGCCCGAAGACGCGCCCGAAAGCAGCATACCCGAAATGGCCTCTATCACCTCGTCTATCCACAGCTTTGAGATTCCCGTAATCTATGGATACAACATCATTAAGGAAGGGCCTTACAGCCTTGCCGTATTCGGCGGACCGAAAATACGCTACATCTGGGACAGGCAGAGCAAGGTCACTTTCGAGAATTTCGACCAGCGGGACATCGAGGAGGAACTCTATCCGCTGAACGTCAGCCTCACCGCCGGCGTTGCCGTAACGATTTCCCGCATCTTCTTCGATTTCCGCTACGACATCGGACTGCACAACATTTCAAAGCGTATCAGCTACAAGCCGGTCTATGACGAAAATGCCGGTGAGGAAGTGCCTCTTGCCAACCAGATACGTTTCCACAGGCGGGAGAATGTTCTGAGTTTTTCGCTTGGAGTGTTCTTTTGACAGGAAATTTCTTACTTTTCTTACAGTTTATTCATTTTTTTCTTCTAAATTTGTACGTTGTACGCTTAATAAGAGAATATAGTATTATCAAACCTATCTAATAAGCAAGAATGAAAAGAGACGATTTAATTTTCGATATCATCGAAAAAGAGCATCAACGTCAGCTCAAAGGTATTGAACTGATTGCATCAGAGAACTTCGTAAGTGATCAGGTTATGCAGGCAATGGGTTCCTGCCTCACCAACAAGTATGCAGAAGGTTATCCCGGCAAGCGCTACTACGGCGGTTGCGAAGTCGTAGACCAAAGCGAACAGATTGCCATCGACCGCCTGAAACAGATTTTCGGCGCAGAATGGGCAAACGTACAGCCGCACTCAGGTGCACAGGCCAACGCTGCCGTATTCCTCGCAGTGCTGAACCCGGGCGACAAATTCATGGGCCTCAACCTTGCACACGGCGGTCACCTTTCTCACGGTTCGTCAGTGAATACTTCCGGCATTATCTACACCCCCTGCGAGTACAACCTCAATAAGGAAACAGGACGTGTGGACTATGACCAGATGGAAGAAGTGGCCCTGCGCGAGAAACCGAAAATGATTATCGGCGGCGGTTCTGCCTATTCACGCGAATGGGACTACAAACGCATGCGCGAAATAGCCGACAAGATAGGTGCTATCCTGATGGTAGACATGGCACACCCTGCCGGACTGATTGCCGCAGGCGAACTGGATAATCCCGTGAAATATGCCCATATCGTGACCTCTACCACCCATAAGACACTCCGCGGTCCTCGTGGCGGTGTCATCATGATGGGCAAGGACTTCCCCAACCCCTGGGGCAAGAAAACACCGAAGGGCGAAATCAAGATGATGTCCCAATTGCTCGACTCTGCCGTATTCCCCGGCATTCAGGGCGGTCCGCTGGAGCATGTCATCGCTGCAAAAGCCGTTGCCTTCGGCGAAATTCTGCAACCGGAATGGAAAGAATATGCCAAACAGGTGAAGAAAAACGCCGCTACGCTGGCACAAGCCCTGATAGACCGTGGCTTTACCATCGTTTCCGGCGGTACGGACAATCACTCCATGCTGGTAGACCTGCGCAGCAAATATCCCGACCTGACAGGTAAGGTAGCCGAAAAGGCACTGGTATCTGCCGACATCACCGTGAACAAGAACATGGTTCCGTTCGTTACCCGCTCGGCTTTCCAGACTTCCGGTATCCGTCTGGGTACTCCCGCCATCACAACCCGCGGCGCCAAAGAAGACCTGATGCTGGAAATCGCTGAAATGATTGAGACCGTTCTCTCCAACGTAGAAAACGAACAGGTCATTGCCGACGTCCGCGCACGCGTAAATGCCAAGATGAAGGAATATCCGCTGTTCGCTTACTGATTATGAAATCGGGAAATAATAGTTTCTACAATAAAAAGTAAAAAAGATAAGCTGCGCAGTTCAAACGAACCTTGCGCAGCTTATTTTTTTATTCTCAATTTTCAATTCTCTATTAAAGAAGGTTCAGGAAAGCCCCTCTATATTGCCGTCCACTATGTCGATGTGCTCCGCTTGCGGCACTTTGGGCAGCCCCGGCATACGGAGTATCTCACCGGCAATGGCAACGAGCATTTCCGCACCGTTGTTGATAACGATGTCCTTAATGTGGAACTCGAAGTTATTGACAGCACCGTATATTTTGGGGTCGGCAGAGAAGGAGTATTGCGTCTTGGCTATGCAGACGGGATAATGTGCAATACCCATTTCTTCGATAAGCTTCATCATCTTGCGTGAAGCGCTGCTGTAGGTCACTACACTTGCGCCATAAAGGTTGCATGCCACTTTCTCTATCTTCTGCTGTACGGTATCGTTTTCCCCGTAAGTGTATTGCAACGGGGCGGATGGCTTCCTTTCGATTGTTTCCACAACGAGGTTAGCCAAGTCCACCGCACCTTCCCCACCCTCGGCAAAGGCATTGTTAATGGCGAAGCCCACTTTCAAATCCTCTTCGCAATGACGGCGGATAGCTTCTACTTCTTCGTCCGTATCACTGGCAAAACGGTTGAAAGCAACCACAACGGTCTGCCCGAAATAGCGCAGGTTACGGATGTGTTTGTCAAGATTGCCGAAGCCTTCCTTCAATCCTTCCATGTTCGGCTCCTTAATGCGGTCGAGACTGACACCGCCGTGCATCTTCAATCCCTGTGCAGTGGCAACGATAACGGTCAGTTTGGGTTGCAGACCGCTTTTGCGGCATTTGATATTATAGAACTTCTCCGCTCCCAAGTCCGCACCGAAGCCGGCTTCCGTCACTACGTAATCGCCGAAGGTCATGGCCATTTTGGTAGCGAGAATGGAGTTGCAGCCATGCGCTATATTTGCGAACGGACCGCCATGCACAAAAGCGGCTGTTCCTTCGGTGGTCTGTACCAGGTTGGGATGAATGGCATCTTTCAGCAGTACGGTGACGGCGCCCGCCACACCTAAATCTTTCACTGTAAACGGCTTGCCCTCATAGTCAAAACCGAGTATGATATTCTCGATGCGTCTGCGGAGGTCTTCCGTATCCTTTGCCAGACAGAGAATTGCCATAATCTCCGATGCAGGTGTAATGTCGAAACCGGACTCCAGGGTAACCCCGTTGGTACGTGGTCCAAGTCCGGTAACAATGCTACGCAGGGAGCGGTCGTTCACATCGAGCACACGCCGCCAGATAATTTCTTTCAGGCCGAATCCGTCCGCCTGATGCTGGTAGATATAGTTATCCAGCAAAGCGGAAATCATATTGTGAGCAGAGGTGATGGCATGGAAATCTCCTGTGAAATGTAAATTTATCTTCTCCATAGGAAGTACCTGCGCGTAGCCGCCGCCTGCCGCTCCGCCCTTCATGCCGAAGCACGGGCCCAGCGAGGGTTCGCGCAAGGCTACGATGGCTTTCTTGCCTATCTTGTTCAGTCCCAATGCCAGGCCGATAGAGACCGTGGTTTTGCCAATGCCTGCCTTTGTGGCCGTAATGGCGGTTACCAGAATCAGGTTGCTCTGCTTTACCTTCTCCTCGTCAATCAGGTGTTCGGGAATCTTGGCAATGTAGCGGCCGTAGTTCTCTACTTCTTCACGGGGAATGCCGACACTTTCGGCAACCTGCTTTATTTTCTTCAGTTCAATGCTGCGTGCTATTTCGATATCCGATTTCATATATAGGGTCTTTTCTTTAAATAACAACTTTGTTTTTTTTGAAAGCTGCAAAAGTACAAAAAAGAAGGGAAAATGCAGGTATATGAAAAAGAATTTAGTATCAGCTTAACTACCCGAACAGGATTGGTTATCAAACAATCATTTGAACCGCGACGTATCCACTCCTTCCCTCTTCTTTTCCTTATAACCGCCGAACTTGTATGTGAACGATACGCCCAACTCGCGGAAACAAGAGTAATGGTTGGTTACATTCTGCGTCTGGAAGCGGATGCGCGGAGAAATCTGCCCGGTCTCGAATATATCGTTGCAATACAGATTCAGGACGGCCTTTCCCTTGGCAAAGCCATAGCGCAAGGCGGCATTTACATTGCCGGAAACAGGCAGGTCGTAAATTCCCTGAATCGCTTTGCTGTGCACAAATCCGGTGACGGTCAGCTTCAGGTCGGGCTTGGTGGAAAGGGTGAAGGTGTTGTTCATTTGGGCGATGCCGTAACACTGTTTGCGGTCGAAGGGGATATCCCAAAAGTCGCTGTCTTTCTCGCGATGCCAGATGCCGATAAAGGTCAGGCGGGAATTCAACCAGTTCTTTACCTTAAAGGGCACTGATACCTGTATGCCAAACTGTTGGCGGTAGTCAAAGTTCAGGTATTTATAGATTTCAACCAGCCGTTGCGAGGACTGGTAAAGCGTCTGTACCGAGTAGTCCTTGGTGTGGCTGAACCAGGTGCTGAAGATGTACTTGCTCTTTAAGATATAGTTCATTTGAAACTCATAGCTTTGCGCAGGTTTCAGCAGAGGGTTGCCGTGAATCTCGGAATATCCGCCGCCGATATAAGAAACGGCATCCTGCACGGCCCAATAGTCGGGATAGTGCTTATCGCTGCTCAGCGCAAGTTGCAGGATATGTCCGGGGGCAGGCATATAGTTCAGGTTGACGGTAGGATACCAATCCCACTGGTTCCAAACGGGCGTTTTATAACGCTCCACAGCCAGCGAGGCATCCAGCGAGAGCTTATCGCCGAAACTCTTGCTGAAACCTGCATAGATGTTCAGCGTTTCTTCCCGTTTGCGGGATTTCATATTAGTGAAGTTACCGGCGGAATTATCACCGGCTGCCAACGAAGTTGTATTTTCATCTCCCAACTGTTCGCCGGTCTCCGGGTCGTAGTAATATTGGTAACTGTTGTCGATGCCGGTAGTATAGACAATACCGTAATTCAGTCCCCAGCCCTTGCCCAGGCTGTGTTCCTGCGCCAGAAACATTTTCCAGCGGTTGATGCGCTGGCAGTCCTGTGTAAAGAAGTCAAGCTCGTCGTTTTCCAGCAGGCGGCTGTTCAGCAACTGGTCGGACGGAGAACGGTAGTAAGTGAACTCCACACCGGCTTTCATGCCAAAAGGCGTGGAATAGTCCAGCCGGCCGTTGTGAAGCCAGTCGGTACTGTTGCTCAACGTGGCGGACTGCTGCGAACCGTTGATATTCATCCGGTTGTGAGACGTTGTATAGTTACCGTTGTAGACAAAGCTCAACTGATGGTCTTTAGCGATAGTATAATCGGCTCCCACCCGGAAACTATGCGTATGCGAACGGGCGCGGCGTACCTCATCGGTTGCCATCGGGTACACCGAGCCATCCGCCAAAGCGTGCATAGCATCTTTGTCCGTCGTAGTGTAAGTACGGCCGTGTTTGTGCGAGTAAAGAAAATCCGTTGAGAATTTATTTCCGTTATATAAAAGGCTGGCGCGCTCTTCAAAACCTTCGTAATGCTTCTGATTGTATTTGCCGTAGAGTTCGCCCTGCCAGGAAGAGGGACCGTCCGCGGTTTGCTTCAGTTGCACGTTGATAAGTGCGCCGCGCACCTGGTAGCGGGCGGGTGCGTTGTACATCACTTCGGCTTTTTCTATCCGGCTTGCGGGGATACTCCGCAACAGTGTGTAAAGCTGTTCGACGCTGAGGGTGGTCACTTTTCCGTTCAGAATGACGGTGACACCCTGTCCTGCTAGTTGCAAGCCACCGTTCATCTCGGTTACGCCGGGAAGTTCCTTTACGGCATCGTAGGCATTGTCCACGGGCAGGTCGCGGATAAGCCGCGGCAAGTCATACACCAGTTTGCCTTGCGAGGCTTTGACTACGGGGCGTTCGCCGGTAATCATCACTTCGGGCAGGCTTTGGTAGATACTGTCCAGGCGGGCATCCGAGGTAATGATGCTGTCGGCGCTGAGGGTACGTTCTCCGCCGGTGATTTCCTGGGCGGAGATACCGGCACTAAAAAGGCTGATTACAGATAACAGATAAAATCGTTTCATACGTATTCGATGCTTTAATTTATTGTATTTGATGTTTTAATTCGTTTTCACACCGCAAAGTACGGCATTACCCGCCCGACTTTGTGTTATCGCCTGCTTACCAAGTGTTATCTACTGTTACCGGAAGTGTTATTTAGTCTTATCGCACGATACACCGCACACCATAACTCCTTATCTTTGCCTGCACAAATATCAAGGAACCACCATGAAACTGCCTTTGAAATACATTGCCATACTCGTTATCCTGTCTTTGGCGGGTATCTTCTCCTACCAGGCCTACTGGCTCGGCGGGCTGTACCGCACCATGCGCAACGACCTGGAACGCAACATCATAGAAGCCATGCGCATGAGCGACTATAACGAAATGATGCTGCGTGTGGAAAGGATGCGCAAGGACAGTGCCGACCATGGGACAGTGAGCGTATCCGCCGGATTCGAGAAAGACGGAACGCAAAACAAAACCTATGTACACAGCACCACCAGCATAGACCGCAACGGCCGGAAAGAAGAAACCTCCGACCAGCAGGTCATTCATCAAAAGAGCGACACCCTTTTGATGAGTATCTCGGACAATTCCTCCGTACAGGCTATTATCACCCGTGATGGCATCGCCGTCCCGGACTCCGACGATGTACTTTTCATAGAACGGAACAAAGACCGGAACAAGGCTCAATGGCTGAATGCCGATTCAGCCCAAAAGAAGCTGGAAGCCGCCATAAAAGACACCGATGTTCCGCCCCAAGCCGCACTGAGGGCAAACAGCGGGCTGGATGTTATTCTGCGCGACCAGAACAGCATGCTGGAACTCGCCACATATTTCCAGCGCGGCCTGCACTCCGGCCTGGATGTCATTTCCGACCCTGATGTCCTTGTATACGACAGCCTGCTCACCTTTCAGCTCAAAGACCGGGGCATCACGCTGCCCCATCGCCTGGAGCATATCTATACAAACGACAAAGCATCTCCCCATACGTTTACAGACACGCTTGCCGTGGCCGGTACTCCCGGATACGTTCCAAGCCCCGAAGCCAAGCTATACGAGTACGCTTTCGACATCAGTACCCATCAGAGCTACCGCCTTTGGATGGAACCCGTTACCCCGTTGGTGCTGAAGCAGATGTCGGGCATTCTGACTACCTCGTTCGTTATCCTCATCATCCTCTGCTTCGCGTTCTGGATACTTATCCGCACCATCTTGCAGCAAAAGACGCTGGAGGAGATGAAAAGCGACTTTACCAACAACATCACCCACGAACTGAAAACCCCTATCGCCGTAGCCTATGCCGCCAACGATGCCCTGCTGAACTTTAACCAGGCGGAAGAAAAGGCACAACGCGACAAGTATCTGCGCATCTGCCAGGAGCAGTTGCAACGGCTCAGCGGACTTGTCGAGCAGATACTCTCCATGAGCATGGAACGCCGCAAGACCTTCCGCCTGCATCCGGAACCGCTGTCCATGGAAAGCATTCTCGAACCGCTTATCGAGCAGCATAAATTGAAGGCGGAGAAGCCCGTGCATATCTCTACGGACATCGAGCCTGCCGGACTTACCCTCACGGCAGACCGTACGCACTTCAGCAACATCATCAGCAACCTGATTGACAATGCCATAAAATACTCGCCCGAAGCAGCGGACGTAAACATCCGTTGCCGGCAAACCGCCTCTGCCGAACAAGGAGAGTTTGTTGAAATCGCCATCAGTGACCGTGGAACAGGTATCGCTCCCGAAAAGCAGAGCCACATATTCGATAAGTTCTACCGCGTTCCCACCGGCAATCTGCACAACGTGAAGGGCTACGGCCTCGGTCTGTTCTATGTCAAGACCATGACCGAAAAGCACGGCGGAAGCGTAACGGTAAAGAGCGAACCGGGCAAAGGAAGCACGTTCACTCTGAGATTTCCGAACGGATAAAAGGAGTACCCGTCCGTTTCCCCCGGAAGAAACTCCGGTTTCCCTTAAGGGGAACGCGCGTTTCCTTTAAAGGGAACTGTCGTTTCCCCTAATGGGAACGGAAGTTTCTCCCGGCGGAAACGGAAGTTTACTTAGGAGAAACAGGAATATATCCCCGGAGTACATACAGATATTACATAATAAACAAGAATAACAAGAAAGACAAGGATGTCATGGATAAAATAAAAGTATTGCTGGTTGAGGATGAAGAGACCCTCGCCATGATTATAAAGGACACGCTGGAAGGGCAAAGTTTCATTATCCACACCGCTGCCGACGGCGAAGAGGGGTTGCGCCTGTTCTTCGACCTGCGCCCCGATGTGCTGGTGGCAGACGTCATGATGCCCCGTATGGACGGCTTCGAAATGGTACGCCGCATCCGCCAGACCGACAAGCACACGCCGGTGCTTTTCCTCACTGCACGCTCTGCCATCAATGACGTTGTAGAGGGCTTTGAACTCGGCGCCAACGATTATCTGAAGAAACCTTTCGGCATGCAGGAACTGATTATCCGTATCAAATCGCTGGCGGGCAAGGCTTTCAACTTTACGGAACCTGCTCCCAAAGAGGCCACCGACTTTGAAATAGGCAATTACCGGTTCAACCCCGTCACACAACGGCTGTCGTATACAGGAACCGGTGCTGCTCCGCACGCCGATACGGAAATGGAACTCTCACACCGCGAATCGGAAATACTGAAGCGCCTCTGCGAGAACCGCAATCAGGTGGTCAATACCCAGAATGTACTGCTCGACCTTTGGGGAGACGACAGCTTCTTCAACTCCCGCAGCCTGCATGTATTCATAACGAAGCTGCGCCACAAGCTGGCGCAGGACGACCGCATACGCATCGTAAACGTGCGGGGGATAGGCTATAAACTGATAGTATAAAGAATGAGAAATAATATAAAGAAGTTTCAGTAAATTGACGGAAAGGATTATCTTTGTCTGAGAAGAAAACAATAACCGTGCCCAATCATGAAACAAGTTTGTTTTTTTATCATCGCCCTGCTGGCAAGCGCCGTTTCACTGCACGCCCAAACCGAAGCGAAGGGCGACAGCATACGCTCCCATAGCCTGCCCGACGGTACGCCGCCCGAAGGGACATTCCTACCCGAAACGAAGAATTATGACGGCTTTCTCCTGGACATGAGCCTCATGAGAATGGAAGCTCCCCGCCTGCCCCGGTTTACGTTGGAAATACCGGATGCAAGCAAAGACTACAGCCGGATATTCCGTCTCAACCCGGACGCGACCTACTCGCAGGGGCTTTCAAATGTGTTCTCGCTCACCAACGCCACCGTTTACAGCATGAATCCGTTTGGGCTGACGGGCTTCTGGTCATCGCCGGAGAACCTGCAAATGGGCAGCTTCAAACTGAAGAACGGAATGCGTATCAATACATACGGCGAGTACGACAAGGACGGCTGGAAAGTTCCCAACCGTTCGGCACTGCCGTGGGAGAAGAACAACTTCAAGGGAGCATTTGAAATGAAATCCGCCAACGGTGCATTCGGCATACGCATCGAAGTACAGCAGGGCAACCGGACGCCGTTCTAACCGTAAACATCACAGACTGATATAATCAGATACAGCGGTTCGACCCTAACTAAAGCATAAGCTCCGGCTCTGCCAATCCTTTCTCCTTGCAGTACGCATATACTATTTCCAGAATGGTGTCTCCGTACTTCTCTACCCCTTTCTTCCCGAAATAAGGGATGCGGACAAGCATGTCCTTATCGGCAGGCAACAGGTTGCTGATGCCCAAGATGGCCTTTTGCTGGATGACCGTGTAGACCGGCAGCCCCAAACGGGCTGCTTCCGTATTTCTCCAAGCCACCAGACGGTCGTATAGTTCGGGATGCAGTACGTCCGAAGGCACTTGAACGGAAGATGCCGCCGTTTCTTTCCTCTTGCAATCCTGCATGTTCTTCTCCACCGTATCCGGCATGCCTCTCCGCTTCAAGTCCTCTTTGCCGGAGACAGCATGCTCGCCGATAGACAGTATGGCTTTCCGCTTCAAATACCCGGCTGTGCGGAATCCGTGTTCCGTTATGTATGCCAGCAGCCCGTCTTTCAACAGGAAAAGAGTATTCAGTTCCTCTTTGGCTGCATTCAGTTGCTTCTTCAGCACCTTATTATCCGTGGCAAGAGCGCGTGGCCCTATCAATACGGGATACAAAAGCGCCATTTCATCTTTAAAGTAACCGGCTCCCGCAACAATCCGCTCCTGCAGGGTTTCGTCCGCAGCATAATCCTGTGCGGCGTCAATCAGGCGGTTGTACTGTATGCCGAACCTCTGCGCCACTTTTACCACCTTTTCGCGGAAACGCTCCACCGCCTCTTTGTAGGCGACAAGCTGCTTGGGATAGAGTTTATAAAGATGTTCATCGACCAGCCGTACATAGCGCTGCAACGCTTGTGCCAGCGGCAGGAAATCAAACAGTTCCGACAGCAGTCCGTGAAAATAGGCACGTTGCAGTGAATGGAAGCGGTTTTCGTCCGGCTCGTTCCGGCGGGCTTCTTCCGTAAACCGGTCTACGGCACGGTCGCTGATAACAGCCTTTGCCGAAAGCGGTGCGCTGAGCACCAGGCCTTCCAGCGTCTTGCAACGGCTCAGTGCCACATACGTCTGCCCATGTGCAAAGGATGCGCTGGCGTCGATAATGGCACGCTCAAACGTAAGCCCCTGACTCTTGTGGATTGTAATGGCCCACGCCAGTTTCAGGGGAAACTGCCGGAAAGTGCCTTCAATATCTTCTACAATCTCCCTGCTGTCTTCGTCCAAGACGTATTTTGCATTCGTCCACTCCTCTTCCTGCAACAGGAAAGTATCCCCGCTGTCTTTGGCGCGTACCTCGATACTGCCGGCAGAAACGGAGGTTACCTCACCAATCATACCGTTGTAGTAACGGTGCTCGCCGGAGGAGTCGTTCTTCACGAACATCACCTGAGCGCCTTCTTTCAGTTCGAGAACTTCGTCCGTGGGGTATGAATATTCGGGAAACTTCCCCTCGACAGTAGCACGAAACGCATAGGTACGTCCCGGAAGCTGTTCCAGTTCGTAGCTGTTGATGCGTTGCGCCTGATAGTTATGGGTGACCAGACGGATATATCCTTCCTCTTTCCGAGGCTGGAAACCGGGGATGTAGCGGCGGTTCAGCGTTCCAGCACCTGCGGATCGCAATGGTTCTCACGGATGCGGTTCAGCAGTTCCAGGAAGTCTCCGTCATTCTGCCGGTATACGGTCTTAAGCTCGATGGTGCAATATTCCGTCTGCTTCAGCGCGCGGCTGGAGAAGAAATAGGGAGTGTCGTAGTACTTGCTGAGCATCTGCCATTCCTCGTCTTTCACCACGGGAGCCAGCTGCTGCAGGTCGCCAATCATCAGCAACTGCACACCGCCAAACGGTTTGTAGGGGTCGCGGTAGCGGCGGAGCATTTCATCTACCGCATCCAGCAGGTCGGCGCGTACCATACTGATTTCATCAATCACCAGCAGATCCATGCTGCGTATGATATTGATTTTCTCCTTACCGAAACGGAAGCGGTAGCTTGCCTTTCCATTCGTGCTGAACGAGCTTTCGGGCACATAAGGTGCAAACGGAATCTGAAAGAACGAATGGATGGTAACACCCCCGGCATTGATGGCCGCTATGCCGGTGGGCGCAACGACTACCATACGCTTGGGACTTTCCTGCTTAAGCTTACGCAAAAAAGTCGTTTTACCGGTTCCGGCTTTGCCTGTCAGAAAAAGATGAGTGCCTGTGCTTTCGATGAATTGCCACGCAAGCGCTGATTCGGGGTTCTGCTCCATTGTTCTTTTCGGTTTATTTTAGAACGGTAAAGGTAGTACAAATAAACCAAGGAAAAGAAAAACCGGCCGAATGTTTTTTGCCGCACGGACGGCATCCTTAAAAAAAGAGAATGTGTGTCAAAACTAAAGTCCGCTCACTATTGGTTTCTTTTAGGCACGGATTACACGGAAAACACGGATTTCACAGAAAAAGAATAAAAAAAATCTGTGAAATCCGTGTTTTCCGTGTAATCCGTGCCTAAAAGAAACCGTCAAGTGTATTCTGACACATCTCCTTGTTTCCTGCCGGAAAAATTATTTCATACTTCCGCCAATGATGTCCAGCAGCTCATTCGTAATCGCCTGCTGGCGGCTCTTGTTGTATTGCTTCGTCAAATCCTGAATCAGCTCATTGGCATTGTCCGTGGCAGCCTGCATGGCAAGCATACGTGCTGCGTGCTCGGAAGTGTTCGAATCCAAGAGGACCGTATAAATCTTCTGGCTCAACACTTTAGGAAGAAGCTCGGCCACCAGTTGGGAAGCAGAGGGCTCTACAATATAATCATTGTTGAAACTGCTTTTTCCGACAGTCCCGGTTGCTTCTTCGGCTACCTTGCCCAAGTCGATGGGCAGATAGTTGTCTCTCGTCAGCACCTGCGAGCCCATAGACTTGAAATGATGATAAATCAGCTCCACCTTGTCGATGCGCCCTTCAAGAAACTCTTTCATCAGGCGCCCGGCAAGCTCGTAAGCCTGCACATACGAAGGCTTGTCGGCCATTTCCTGATAACTGCCTTGCGGCTCATATCCCAATTTCTTTACAGCTTCTTCCACTTTCTTGCCTACGGGATACACCAGGATATTCTCCTTGCCCAGCGACCGGTAGTCTTCCAGTGTACGCTCCAGCATCTTTGCCACGTTGGAGTTGAAAGCGCCGCATAAAGATGAATTGGACGAGAATGCCACAATTGCCACCTTCCCTACCGGACGCTCCTCGGTATAGGGAGACTCTACCGTAACATCCGTACTCAGGAAGTTTGTCAGAATCTCGTTCAGCTTCCGTTGATAGGGCAGCATATTCTCAATCCGCCCCTGTGCCTTATGCAGCTTGGCGGACGCCACCATCTTCATCGCCGAAGTTATCTGACGCGTACTCTTGACGGAGCTTATTCTATTTTTTACCTCTTTCAGTGAAGCCATTTCATATAGTGATTAGGGGTTAGTGATTAGCGGTTAGGGGTTGCCTAACTGCCATCTACATAAATTGCTTGGCTGCCTTTGCCGCCGTCTCTTCTATCTTCTTGCAGACATTGTCATCGATGACACCCGACTTCAACACATCGAGCACCTCCATCTGATAATCTCTTTCAAGGAATTCGAGGAAACTGCGTTCAAACTCATTCACCTTGTCCAAAGGCACATCCTTCAGCAAACCGTGCGTGCCGCAATAAAGAATGGCAATCTGCTTCTCTACAGGCATCGGACTGTACTGGGGCTGTACCAGCAAACGGGTATTCTTCTGGCCCTTGTCGATGGTGAGCGCAGTAACCGGGTCCATATCGCCGCTGAACTTGGTAAATGCTTCCAGTTCGCGATACTGTGCCTGGTCTATCTTCAACGTACCCGCCACCTTCTTCATTGCCTTAATCTGGGCATTACCACCCACACGGCTCACGGAGATACCTACGTCGATAGCCGGACGGTTGCCCTGGTTGAAGAGGTTGGTGTCGAGGAATATCTGTCCGTCGGTAATGGAGATTACGTTTGTAGGGATGTAAGCCGACACGTCGCCCGCCTGCGTTTCGATAATGGGAAGCGCCGTCAATGAGCCGCCGCCCTTCACTCTGCCTTTCAGGCTTTCGGGCAGGTCGTTCATCTCGCGTGCCACTTCTTCCTGGTTGATAATCTTCGCCGCACGCTCCAGCAGACGGGAGTGCAGGTAGAAGATGTCGCCCGGATAGGCTTCACGTCCGGACGGACGGCGCAAAATCAAGGATACCTCACGATACGCCACGGCCTGCTTGGACAGGTCGTCATAGACAACCAGCGCATGACGGCCGGTATCGCGGAAATACTCGCCGATTGCAGCACCGGCAAACGGGGCGTAATACTGCAACGCAGCCGGGTCGCCGCCGTAGCTGCCACAACGATGGTGTAATCCATCGCACCGTTCTCGCGCAGTGTATTTACGATAGATGCTACCGTGGAACCTTTCTGGCCGATAGCTACGTAGATACAGTATACGGGGTCGCCTGCCTCGTAGTTGGCACGCTGGTTAATGATGGTATCGATGGCAATTGCGGTCTTACCCGTCTGACGGTCGCCGATAATCAGCTCACGCTGCCCGCGGCCGATAGGAATCATGGCATCGACAGCCTTCAGACCGGTCTGCAACGGCTGGTTTACCGGCTGACGGTAAATAACGCCCGGAGCTTTACGCTCCAACGGCATTTCGCAAAGCTCGCCGCCTATCAGCCCCTTGCCGTCCAACGGTTCGCCCAACGGGTCGATAACACGTCCCAACATACCCTCGCCTACCATAATGGAAGCAATACGCTTGGTACGTTTCACCACGAAGCCTTCCTTGATTTTATCCGTAGGGCCTAACAACACAGCACCTACGTTATCTTCTTCAAGGTTCATCACGATGGCTTTGATACCGTTGTCAAACTCCAGCAACTCGTTTGCTTCGGCATTACGCAACCCGTAGATACGCGCCACGCCATCGCTGACTTGCAGCACCGTACCGATTTCGTCCAGTTGCACGCGGGTGTCGATGCCTTCCAACTGTTTGCGCAGAATATCGGAGACTTCGCTTACTTTTATATTTTCAGACAACATTTTATTTAGCAATTAATGTTTAGTGATTAATGATCGGTATTCGGTTATATCACTAACCACTGTTATACAATTCTTCTGTTCTTATCAATGAACTGCTGTTTCACTCTCTTTAGCTGGGTAGCAATACTGGCATCCAGACGGAAATCGTTGATGTCGAATATGAATCCGCCTTCGATTGAAGGGTCAACATCGGTCTGTAACTCCATTTTGGCATGTAGCAAATGGGAAGCGCTATTTCGGATGCGTTCCCAAATCTCACGACTTACGGGTACGGCAGTCGTCAGTTTCGCTACACCGATATGTCTGCTCTTTCTGTATAAGTCCAGATAGCTCAAACAGATATATTGCAGAAATGCCTCACGCCTGTTTTTTAATATCAGCGTAACGAAACGGGACAATTCCTGCCCGGCAGGAGCATCCCCCACTGCTGCGGTACAGATAAGCGAGAATTTCTCCTGTACCGGCAGTACAGGGTTCTCCAATGCCGCACGCAAATCAGAATGCTTCTCGAAACTCCTGCTCAACGTGCGCATTTCCGTATACAGCCTGTCTTCCGTACCCGTGCTCTTGGCATACTCCATGAGAGCCTTTGCATACCGCATCGAAACAATTCCTATATCCATTTTTCCAAAGATTAATGATTAGCGATTGGCCGTCAGCATTTCATCCAGCATACGGTCAATCATTTCCATCTGGTCTTGCTCTTTGTCCAGATTATGACGGATTATCTTCTCCGCAATATCTACCGATAGTACAGCAACCTGACGGCGGATATCACGGATAGCTTCTTCCTTCTCTTGCTGAATCTGCTGTTTCACATCATCCAGCTCTTTCTGTGCAAGGGCTTCGGCATGTTTACGCGCCTCGACAATAATCTTGTCACGCTCGTGCATTGCTTCCCGCATGATGCGCCCCTGCTCCTTGTTTGCAGCAGCAATCAACGCATCACTCTCCTCTTTCAGTTTGGCGAGCTGGGCGTTTGCCTGACGTGCCACTTCCAGCGACTGGTCTATGTAGGCCCTACGCTCTTCCACCATTTTCGTAATGACGGGAAAGCCGTATTTGGCCAGTACCACAAAAACCACTCCGAATGAAAGGAGCATCCAGAACAGCAGACCACTATCAGGTAATAACAATGACATAATTTATTTTTTTTATAAGAAGAATACCAACAGACACACAACAACCGCCAACAATGCAACACCTTCAATCAAGGCGGCGGCAATAATCATGTTCATACGAATATCTCCCGATGCT
>ERZ859980.752-NODE-752-length-17425-cov-3.441048_pt1 | contig 17425 bp, 10 predicted proteins | sample MGYA00509984_ERZ859980 | MGnify/ENA primary metagenome ERZ859980 (study PRJEB30046, sample SAMN00715173) | human gut metagenome | study: EMG produced TPA metagenomics assembly of the A metagenome-wide association study of gut microbiota in type 2... | reverse complement strand
GGATTATTGTGTTATGACGCAAAGACGTGGGAAGAACTGCTTTTACCTACTGACTTTATGGAGGCTACACAGAACAAAAAAATACACTTCGTGCTTCCTTATTGGCAAAACTTCCTGCTGATAGGTATTTCGGGTGAGGGAATGTACCGTTACGATGTGGCTCGACGGGTGTTGACACGTATCCATGTGCAGCAACAGTTGAAGGGGGATAGATATGTCTGTTTCATCGATACAAACAACGGAATATGGCTGTCTGATCAAAGAACGACTTTCACTATTATCCCGAAAAGGCAGCCTTTAACAATTTGTCGTCCATCTTCGAACGCTTGGAAGACCCCTTCGTGAAAAATCTTTTGTTCGACTATGAGGGCTATTTGTGGATGCGCTCCTCGCACGATATTGCCAGTTATGATATAGGTGGTGATAAGATAGCTTTCCACTTGGCAGATGGTGGCCTTTACGGGCATATTTTTATTGACTCGAAGAATAGGTTGTGGGTCATCCGGAACCGTTCGGAGGTGCGGCAGTATGCTATCCGGGAGGGGAAAATCGTACGGGAAGAGAACCATTATACCTTCCCGGCCAATGTGTTTTCCATCAGTGAAGACAAGGAAGGACGTATTTGGGTTACGCTGGCTGATAGATTTGCCACGCTGGCGGCCGACGGGAAGTTCACTTACCGGTATGCACCGGGCAGCATTTCGTTTTCGCAGTTGCAGACATTGCGCCCATCGGGTACAATGATTCTCTATACGGTGGCCAACGGTATCTATAAATTTGGTGAAGACCAACAGTTCATCCCGTTGGATTCTCTTTATTTGCCCAACCCGAATTCACTTATTATCGATAGGAACAATACGTACTGGATAGGGACTTACAATACCGGGCTGGTGCATTACGACCCACGCACACAATGGCTGGAGCGGTTTGATTTATCGTCGGGACTGATAGACAACAGCTTGAAGGCAGTAATCGAAGACAAGGAAGGGAACATCTGGTTTAGTTCGTCTACGCATATAGGAAAGTATGATGTGCAGGAAAAAACATTTTCTTATTTATATGATAACTACTTCTGCAAGGGGAAGCTGTATGCGCTGAATTGTGCGGCAGTGGCACCAGACGGTACCTTGTTTTTCGGAGGCTCGGGTGGCATTACAGTCATTTATCCGGATGTACCCATCGAGAAAGAACCAGATATCCCGCTGAATCTGGACATGATATTGGTGAACGGGGGAATACATAATAAGAGCGAGGAAAAACTATCGTTGTCTTATCGGGAGAATACAGTTACGTTCTACTATTCGGCATTAAAGTTAGAGGCGGGTTCTCTGCTGAACTATGCCTATATGCTAGAGGGCTTCGACAAGAACTGGATTGACGCTGGTTCCAACAAGCGGGTGGCCTATTCCAACCTGCCTACCGGAAAATATACGTTCAAGGTGAAAGCTCGCATACTGAGCGGAGAGTGGTGCAAGAACGAACTGACCAAGGAGGTGGTTGTTCACCCTGCACCATGGGCTACGCCCTTGTTATTGTGTTATACTGGCTGGTCGGTATCGGGCTGGTGCTACTGGTCATCCGGCTAATTATACGTTGGCGGACACAAGAGGAGAGACTGGCATTGGTCAAGTACCAAAGGGAGATAAATCAGGCACACATAGACTTTGTGACCAACATTTCGCACGAAGTACGTACACCGCTAGCCATGGTATATGCCCCGTTGAAAGAACTGGCGAAAGAAAACAATCTGAATGAACATGAGCGTGGCTTGGTGGATATCATGTTGCGCAATGCCGACCGCTTGTTGCGGCTTGTGAAGCAGTTGCTTGACCCCAAGGAAGGTGAGAAGGACGAGAAGCAACTCCGGGTTGCCGTGGTAGACCGGTAGCTTTCGTTCAGGCACAGATAGCGAACTTCCGGTTTATTGCCCACGAAAAAGGGCTGACGATAAACATGCACGCTGAACAGAAGCAGGATACGGTGGCTTGTTTTGATACGGAGAAGGTGGAAAAGATATTTTATAACTTGCTCAGTAACGCCATTAAGTACACACCTGAAGGGGGGAGTATCGACATTACTGTGGAAAGCGACGGGAAAAACGTACAAAATGCGTGGCCGATACGGGACAAGGTATTTTGCCCGAAAAACAGAAACAACTGTTTGATCGCTTTGAACGGTTGGGAGCTGATAAGAAATACCCCAATGTGAATGGTAAGGGCATCGGTCTGAATTATGCGCAATATTTGGCACACCTGATAAGGGAAACATAGACTACACTTCCAAGCACCCTCAGGGGGCTTGCTTCATTCTTAGTATCCCACAATCGCTGACAGCATATAGTCCCGAGGAACGGGCACAAGACAATGAGTACAAGATACCCATACCGGCAGTCGAGACGAATGCCGTAGAAAAAGTAGTCTCTAAGGAGAACACGCTGTTCATTGTAGAAGACGATCAGGAGGTGCGCGAATACCTGCGAGTGCTGTTGTCGCCAGATTACAATATCGTTGTCGTGGAAAATGGAGAGGAAGCCATAGACAGATTAGAGATGGAGTTGCCTGAACTGATTGTGAGTGATGTGGTCATGCCTCGGAAAGACGGCTACGAGTTGTGCAAGACTATCAAGACAAGTGCCGATTGGGGGCGTATTCCCATTATTCTGCTAACGGCAAAGAACGATATGGACAGCAGTATCAAAGGACTGGATTGTGGTGCTGATGCCTACGTGGGCAAGCCCTTCGACCCCTTCTATCTGAAAGCCGTCATAAACAATCTGTTGGAAAACCGTAAACGGATGCAATGGATTGTGCAAAACCTCACCTCGGAAAGCCTACCGAGGGGAGAGGCGCGAGAAGCGATACTTAATGAACAAGACCGTCAGTTTTTGGAGAATTTGCACACGTTGCTGGACAAGCACTTGGATGACGAGGCATTCGGCATTACCTCGCTGGCAAAGGAAATGCTGATGAGCTACAGCAGCTTGTATGCCCGAGTCAAGTCGTTGACGGGACAAACACCGCAGAACTTTCTTATCACTTATCGCATGAACACGGCTATGCAACTGCTGCAGACGGGCAAATACACTGTGAGCGAAGTGTGTTACAAGGTGGGAGCTTCTTCGCTGGCCAACTTCTCGCGCAGCTTCAAGCGGCAGTTTGGTGTTCCGCCCAGTGAAGTATAATTTGTGTCATCAATCTCCCGTTGCTGAGGCTGCCTACTGATGGGCACAGCGAAGAAGCGAGGATTATCGAAAGCCCGAATAAGGCGATGGGATAATGCATTGCCACTGCAAAGCAAGTGCATGCTTTTTGCAGTGCTACTGCATTCAGCTTTGCAGTGGCGCTGCAACACATATGCAGTGTCACTGCAGCATATATGCAGTAGCGCTGCAACACGTTTGCAGTCACACTGCAGCAGATGTGCAGCGACGCTGACCCGGTAGGTGTGTACGGGATTGTATCATGTTTCGTTAAGAAGATATTATAAAGTATCCTTTGAATGTCGTATTTTTGTCTATCCGTAATTTAGAGTAGTCAAAGAAAGCTATGAAACACACTCGTATGAAACTAAAAACAGTGGTAAAGAACCTTCATGAAGGCTGGAAATTCCGGCAGGCGAGACTGACCAATTGGTATCCGGCTACAGTTCCGGGAGTAGTCCACACGGACTTACTGCAGAACAAGATTATTGAAGACCCGTTTTTCCGGTTGAACGAACGGGGATTACAATGGATTGACAAGGAAGACTGGGTTTATGAAACTTGCTTTACTCTTGCTGCCGACATGATGCGGAAAGAGAATATGGAGCTTGTGTTCGAGGGGCTGGATACTTACGCTGACGTTTATTTGAATGATGAATGTATACTGAAAGCGGACAATATGTTTCGCTGCTGGTCTATCCCCGTTAGGCAGTACATCAGGGAGGAGAATAATATACTGAAGGTGTACTTCCATTCGCCGGTAAAGATAGACGTCCCCAAATGGGATGCACTTCCTTACCAGTATCCGGCATCCAATGACCAGTCTGAAAACGGAGGCTTGTTCAACAAGAAGATAAGCATTTTTGCCCGTAAGGCGGGTTATCATTATGGCTGGGACTGGGGCCCACGTCTGGTTACCTCCGGCATCTGGCGTCCGGTGTATATCAGGGCTTGGAGCGATTTGAGAATCAACGATGTGTTTATCGAGCAGAAGGAAGTCGGTGCAGGCAGGGCCGTGATTGCCGGACATGTGGAGCTGGATGCCGATAAGGATATGGACGGAGTGCTGGTCACGATAACAGACGAGGCTACCGGAAGAGTGCTTGGCGAGTGGCAAGCGGATTTGAAGCGAGGCACCAATCAGGTGACCGTTGATTTTGTCCTTCACAAGCCGAAGCTGTGGTGGAGTAATGGACTGGGGGAGCCTTTCCTTTACCGTTTCCGTACGGATATCATTGCAGGCGGGGAATTGTTGGACTCTAAAACCGAAAGGGTGGGCATACGCTCTTTGAAGGTGGTGCATCAGCCGGATAAGGACGGGCATACTTTCTATATAGAGCTGAACGGGCGTCCGGTTTTTGCCAAAGGAGCCAATTACATCCCTTCGGATAACTTCCTGCCGCGCGTCACTCCCGAGAATTATAAAAGGACGATTCTCGATGCCGCCGGTGTAAACATGAATATGTTGCGTGTCTGGGGCGGAGGTATCTATGAGAACGATGTCTTCTATGATTTGTGTGATGAGCATGGAATTATGATTTGGCAGGACTTTATGTTTGCCTGCAGCATGTATCCGGCAGAAGGCGCCCTGCTCGATAATATCCATCAGGAGGCGGTGGACAATGTGAAACGTTTGCGCAATCATGCCTGCATTGCTTTGTGGTGTGGAAACAATGAATGCCAGGATGCCTGGCTGGGCTGGGGCTGGAAGTGCGAGATAGAACGGCAGAACAAGGAATATGCCGACAAGATTTGGGCACAGTACCGGCAGCAGTATCATGTCACCTTACCCGGGGTGGTCAGGGAGTATGCACCCGGAACCTTCTATTGGCCTTCTTCTCCGTTCGCATTCGAGGGAGAGATGTCCGGTACTACTGACGGGGACCGTCACTATTGGAGTGTCTGGCATGGTAAAGCACCCATTTCCGATTATGACAGCGAGAAATCCCGCTTTTTCAGCGAGTACGGCTTTCAGTCTTTTCCAGAGTTCGACTCCGTCAAGCGCTATGCTCCTTACCCCGAAGACTGGGATATACGTTCCGAGGTGATGATGTCCCATCAGCGTGGTGGCGACCATGCCAACGGGCTGATTGAGACTTACCTATTGAATGAATATAAAAAGCCGCGTGATTTCCGGGCATTCCTTTATATGAACCATGTGCTGCAGGGAGATGCCATCAAGACGGCCATCGAGTCGCACCGCCGCCAGATGCCGTATAATATGGGGACGCTTTTCTGGCAGCACAACGACTGTTGGCCCGTAGCTTCCTGGGCGAGCCGTGACTATTACGGACGCTGGAAGGCGCAGCACTATTATACTCGCAAGGTCTATGATGACATCCTGATTTCTCCGGTAGTGGAGGGGGATGATTTGAAAGTATATGCAGTGTCCGACCGCTTGGAGAATACTTCCGGCCGGCTGCAGCTCCAGGTCTGCCGGTTCGACGGCACTGTGGTTTATCACTGGGACAAATCTGTCGGCATTTCCGGTAATGACAGCCGTGTCTGTTTTTCCGCACCGCTTGCCAAGCTGCTGGAGGGGGCAGATAGAGGAACGGTATATGTCCGCGTAGACTATACGGACAAATCGGGCAGGGTGTACCATAACAACTACTGTCTGGACAAGCAGAAGAATATGAATTATCCGAAAGTGGATTTGCAGACCGAAGTCCGTTCCATTGAAGGCGGATATGAAGTGACGGTATCAACAGACAAGTTTGCCCGTGCCGTATGCTTGTCCGTTGCTGACAATGAAAGTGTATATAGCGACAATTATTTTGATGTCCAGCCGAAGAGCAGCGTGCAGGTACAGGTCAGGACGCGATTGTCTGCCGAAGCGTTCAACGCTTCGTTGAGGCTGACTTGCTTGAACAATGAATTCTGATAAGTTATGGAAAAACAAAGCGGAGCAACATATTGAAATGTTACTCCGCTTCTCATTGAGATGTTGAAAAATGTGTTTTCAGGAGATTTAGTTGTTTTCTTTTTTAATGTCTATGGTCATGAACCGTTCACCGTCATATAGACTTTTGACGCGGATGTTCAGTCCTTTTTTCTCTTTCAGCTGTTCCGCTATATTGTCCAGCTTGAAGGAGGCCAGTCCGGTGCCCAGTGTGAGCTGGCTGTCATTGTAGGCATTGTGGCGGAATTCGAGATTGACGTAATCCGGTTTGTCGTTCTCGCCGGTGGATGCTTCGTTGATGACCAGGTTCAGCATGTGCTTCTTATCTTCGTTGTTGCTGTGGTAGAATTGATATTTGATGTTCAGATACTCGCCCGTAATCCATAAATCCGTGGCGTTGATGTTGTCGTCTCCGATACTGTCTGCCTTTTCGGCAGGCATGGAGTAGATGTCTTTGGTCAGAATGTTTTCGATGTGCTTTATTTGGGCATTGTATTCGTAGCCTGGAAGTTTCTCTTCCAGTTCGCGGAAGTAGATGAAAGCCCTCTGGCCGTCTATTACGGCATAGTCGTGAACATAGGTTGTGTCACTGGGATATAGTTTACTGCCTTCGTCCAGTGAGAAATAGTAGTCTTTTCCTTCGATGACCTTTACCGTACCTACGGCGAACAAAGTGTCATATTTGTCATCCCAATCGTCCAGGCATGATTGCAATACAATGGCAGTCAGGAATAAAAGCATGGATGCTGCCAATGTCATTCTCAGTTTCTTCATAAGTGGTAGGTTTTAGCTCTTTTCTGTTTAAAACTTATTTTTGTATTCAGAAAATGCGGTGAAAAGCTAAATACTGCGTAGTATACTGTTAAAGAAATGAAAGTATGATTTTCTTCTCTGCCTGATGCAGTATTTTTGCGCCGATTGCATTTATAGGGTAAACACGTGTTAAAAGAGAGAATGGAAGAACAGGAATTGGCAGAACGCTGTAGGCAAGGAGACAATCTTGCCCGCAAAGAACTGTATGAGCGCTATGCGGGACGCATGCTCAGCGTATGCCTTCGTTATGCAGGTGACCGGGAGACTGCCCAAGACCTGATGCATGACGGTTTTCTGAAACTTTTTGATTCTTTCGATAAGTTCACTTGGCGGGGAGAGGGTTCTCTGCGGGCATGGATGGAACGCGTAATGGTGAATACGGTGTTGCAGTATTTGCGGAAAAATGATGTGATGAATCAGTCATCGGCCTTGGAGAATGCACCTGAAGCTTATGAGGAACCGGAAGGTTCGTCAATAGATGTCATTCCTCAAAAGGTACTGATGCAGTTTATCAGTGAATTGCCTGCCGGCTATCGTACCGTATTCAACTTATATATTTTTGAAGAGAAATCCCATAAGGAGATTGCTCGACTATTGGGAATTAATGAAAAATCCTCTGCCTCGCAGTTGACGCGTGCTAAAGCGACTTTAGCGGCAAAAGTACGTGAGTGGATGAAAAGAAATGATTAAATGAAGGAACGTATGGAAGATGAATTGTGGTTGAAAAGGATAAAGGACAAGCTGGAAGACTATTCCGAACCGCTGCCGGTTGCCGGATGGGAGCGGTTGGAGAAGGAATTGTCCGTTTCCGGAGCTCCGATAACCGGACCGCATAGGATGATACCTTTCCGTCGCTGGGCGGTGGCTGCGGCAGCTGTGCTGCTGGTGGCAGTATCGTCCGTCAGTCTGTGGCTGTTGCAGAGTCCGGTAGGGAATGAAATGCGGCATACGTCAGTGCCTGCTTTGGCTGTGGCTCCGGATGTCTTGCCGGAACAGACGGTACCTGCTGTACGGACTAATCCCATAGAGCCTGCCTATCGGGCACATGGAAATGCATCGGCACCCAATAGGGAGGCAAGTCGCCCTTTGGTTGCACAACATATCAGAATATCGGTTGACGATGAGCGGCAGGAGGAAATGTTGCCGGTTGAAACTGCAGGTGAGGCTGTCGGTATTGGGCAGCAGGCGGAAGAGCCGGTAATGGAAGATACGGACCATGCGACCGCAATGCAGGCAGAGGAACCGGAGAGAACAAGGAAAGACCGCTATCGTCCGTCAGGCCGGGACAAACTGCATCTTCCGGAAAGAAACAGTTCTGGTAGGGATACTAAAGGATGGGCGGTTGGCTTGTCCGTAGGAAATACGGGAGGTTTTTCATTGGCGAATGAAGGGGAAGCGAATGTGATGTCGGACTACATGCCTGGAAGTCCTATTTATGGCGGTAACGTAGATTTATCCTCTACGGCCAATGGCATTGTTACTATTCCCGACGGGCAGGAACTGGTTTTTAAGGATGGTATGCCCTATCTGCAAAGACGCGAAAAGAAAATTGCGGATATAGACCATAAACAACCGCTCAGTTTCGGTGTTTCGGTGCGGAAAAACTTGGCGAAGGGTTTCTCTGTGGAAAGCGGGCTGACGTATACCTATCTTGCTTCTGACGTAAGGTATGAGGGCAGCTCGGAAAAGATAAGCCAGAAGCTGCATTATATTGGCATTCCGGTACGGGTCAACTGGAACTTTGTGGATGCAAAGAACTTTACGATGTACGTTTCGGCGGGGGGTGCCATTGAAAAATGTGTGTATGGCAAGATTGGTACTGAGAGTGAGACTGTGAAACCGGTACAGCTTTCTGTCATGGGTGCTGTCGGTGCCCAGTATAACATAAGCAATAGGGTGGGCCTGTATGTGGAACCGGGAGTATCTTATTTCTTTGATGACGGTTCGTCGATACAGACTATACGCAAGGAGAACCCGTGTAACTTTACGTTGCAGGCCGGTATACGTCTTACTTATTGATAGCAGGACAGACATGTTTTTGTCCACTTTCTTGTAGATTCAGAATTTTCTTAATAACTTTCGGCCGTGTTTCTTCGTTGGTGGATGAAGGGACACGGTTTTTTATTGATTGAGAAGAAAGAAAGTAGGTCGGGACATGCCCGGCAATATAACAAACACGTAGTAAAATAGACAAAATGAAGATTAAAAAGAAAGTAGCCTTAAGCGGGCTATTGCTTTGTTGTGCAATCACGGCAAAAGCACAAGTGTGTATTACTCCCCAGGTGGAGCAGCGTGCCAGGGAGTTGGTTTCTCAAATGACGCTGGAAGAAAAAATCGATTACATTTCCGGTCCCAAATCTTTTTATATCCGGGCTGTACCCCGGCTTGGCATACCCGAAATCAGGATGGCCGATGGTCCGCAAGGCATACGTAACAATACTCAAAGTACCTTGTATCCTTGTGGCATCTTGTCGGCTTCGACATGGAACCGTAAGTTGGCTAGAGAGCTGGGACATGGTTTGGCCCGGGATGCAAAGGCCCGTGGGGTAAGTATTCTGTTGGGGCCTGGAGTCAATATCTACCGCTCTCCTCTATGCGGGCGAAACTATGAGTATTTTGGTGAAGACCCTTATTTGACGGGCGAAACTGCTAAAGAATATATCTTGGGAGTGCAGGAAGAGGGAGTTATGGCTACGGTGAAGCATTTTGCGGCCAATAACCAGGAGTGGAGCAGACATCATGCCAGCTCAGATGTGGATGAACGCACGCTGCAGGAAATTTATTTTCCCGCGTTCCGAAAAGCTGTGCAGGAAGCAGGAGTAGGGGCGGTTATGGATAGCTATAATCCGCTGAACGGGGTACATGCCACCGAAAACAGCTGGCTGAACATTGATGTATTACGCAAGCAGTGGGGATTTAAAGGTATCCTGATGTCTGACTGGACATCTGTATATTCCGGTGTGGGAGCCGCTAATGGAGGGTTGGATTTGGAAATGCCCGTCGGTAAATTCATGACCAGGGAAATTCTTATTCCGGCAATAGAGAATGGTATCGTGAAGGAAGAGACCATTGACGCCAAAGTCCGGCATATACTCCAGACATTGATTGCTTTTGGAGCACTTGATACTCCGAGAGAAGATAAATCTATCGATAAAGACAATGCACAGTCTAAGGAAATTGCACTTGACTTGGCGAGAGAAGGAGTAGTCTTATTGAAAAATGATAACGGTACGTTGCCTTACCGGAACGGTAGAACATTGGTAATCGGGCCTAATGCCGATATTATTCCCACAGGAGGAGGAAGCGGATTTGTCACCCCTTATTCGGTAGTGTCACTCTATGACGGTATGGTTCAGTTGAAGGGCGGCAGACAGATAGAGCTGCTGTCTGACAGCATTCTTTATAAGGATATGTCCCAACAGATTTATACGGATGGCAGTTTTACGCAAAACGGTTTTAAGGGCGAATATTATAATACTCGTAATCTTACCGGAGAACTCTTTCAAGCTGCCATAGATCCTGCCATAGACCATGCCTGGAAATACGGTGCACCGTTCGACGGCATGCCGGTAGATCAGTTTTCTGCCCGTTGGACGGGAGTTTACAAGGCTGACAAGGATGGAACTGTCAAGTTCCAGCTGGCTGGCGATGACGGATACCGTCTGTTTGTAAACGATAAGCTGATTACCGGAGATTGGGGGAACCATTCATTCAGTACCCGCAGTGCATTTATGCAGGTCAGTGCAGGGGAGATATACCGGTTGCGTATTGAATATTTTGATAATGTGGGTGAGGCGACTGTCAGTTTCCAGGCAGGAATGATGGATGAGGAGCGTTTGGCCTCTTCACTGAAGCATGCCAGGAATGTTATTGTATGTGCCGGGTTCAACAGCAGTACAGAAGGTGAAGGGTTCGACCGTCCGTTTGCATTGTCATACGGGCAGGAATATCTCATTAATAAAGTGGCTTCACTTCATGATAATGTGGCTGTGGTGGTGAATGCCGGAGGTGGAATAGATTTCCGCAATTGGGGGCAGAGTGTACAAGCTATTTTGATGGCATGGTATCCGGGGCAGGAGGGTGGAAAGGCCCTTGCCGAAATCATTACGGGCAAGCTTTCGCCAAGTGGCAAACTACCAGTCAGCATCGAGGAAAAATGGGAAGATAATCCGGTATATGGTAATTATTATGACAATCGCAATGTACCTCATAAACGGGTGCAGTATGCCGAAGGTGTTTTCGTAGGTTATAGGGGATATGACCGGAACGGAAAGCAGCCGCTCTATCCTTTCGGGTATGGACTGTCATACAGTAGTTTTGAATATAGTAATCTGAGTGTTGAGAAGACGGGGGGAAGCCGGGTTACGGTAAGCTTTGACATCAAGAATACCGGAAAGATGGATGCTGCGGAAGCGGCTCAGGTATATGTGCGGGATGTGGAATGTTCTGTTCCGCGTCCATTGAAGGAGTTGAAAGGCTACGATAAGGTTTACTTGAAGAAGGGTGAAACCAAGCGCGTTCGGATATTGCTGGATGAGGAAGCCTTTGCCTACTATGATGTGGAATCACATCGGTTTGTAGTGGAAAAGGGGACTTTTGAGATTCTGGCAGGTCCTTCTTCAGCTGATTTACCATTGAAGGCAACTGTTGTTTTATGATAAAATAAATATCAAAACAAGAATGGCAGTATGAAAAAGATAATAATACTGATGGTTTGTCTGTGGGGACTTGGTAACACCTTTACCTCGGCACAAACTACGGAGAAGGAGAAATTCATCTCAAGCTTGATGAAGCAGATGACGCTGGATGAAAAGATAGGCCAGCTTGCACAATGCACCTACCGAGGGAATTTTACCGGACCCGACGGTGGAAATATTCCTAAAGAAGAGTATGTCCGGCAAGGCAGAATAGGCTCTATGCTGAATGTGATAGGAGTAAAGGATATACGCCGTTATCAAGAGCTTGCTTTGCAATCGCGTTTGCGCATTCCTTTAATTTTCGGACTGGATGTTATCCACGGCTATCGTACCGGATTTCCGCTTCCGCTTGCCGAGGCTGCAAGTTTCGATTTGGCCATGATTGAGGAAGCTGCACGCTACAATGCTTTGGAAAGTGCCGCCGATGGTTTGAACTGGGTTTTTGCCCCGATGGTGGATATTTCGTGGGACGCACGTTGGGGACGCGTCATGGAAGGGGCCGGTGAGGACCCTTATTATGGTTCTCGGGTAGCGGAGGCGCGTGTCAGAGGCTTGCAAGGAGACGATTTGGCAGACACGACGACTGTCATGGCATGTATGAAACATTTTGCCGGATATGGTGCACCGATAGCAGGAAAGGAGTATAATAGTGTGGATATGTCAATGGGCCACTTTGCCAATTTTTATATGCCTCCCTATAAGGCGGCCATAAAGGTAGGAGCAGCTACCGTGATGAGTGCTTTCAATGATTTTAATAATATTCCTTGTACTGCCAATGATTTCTTGCTCAACCGGCTATTGAGAGAGCAGTGGGGATTTAAGGGATTTGTTGTGTCCGATTATAATTCGGTAGAGGAATTAGTGAACCACCGTTATGCTGTTGACAAGAAAGATGCCGCAGCCAAAGCGCTGAATGCTGGTCTGGACATGGAGATGGTAAGTACCTGCTACTTGACTTATCTGAAGGAGCTTGTTCAAGAAGGGAAAGTAAAGGAGAGTGTGCTTGATGATGCAGTACGGCGTATATTGGAGAAGAAATATGAGTTGGGATTGTTTGAGGACCCTTTTCGCTACTGTAATCCGGAAAGAGCGGCCAGAATACTCAATGCGCCCGAAGTCCGTAATGCTTCGCTCCGTATGGCCGAGCGTTCCGTTGTATTGCTGGAGAATAGGGAATCTGTGCTTCCGTTGACGGCACAGACGAGGAAGATAGCCTTGATAGGAGGACTCTCAAAATCCCAGTACGATATGGCAGGTGCTTGGGCTGCCACTACGGACCGGAACAAAGTGGTGACCTTATATGATGCATTGGTCCGGAAAGGACTGGAGGTGAGCTATGCTGAAGGCTATGATATGAAGAGCAATCAGTTGACCGGATTGCAGGAAGCATTACAGGCTGCTGAGGCTTCGGATGTCATTGTTGTGGCGGTAGGCGAGAGATTCGGTCAGAGTGGCGAGAAGGCTTCCAAAGTGAATATAGCCATACCCGAGGGGCAGCAGAAGCTGGTGTCGGAACTGGCAAAGACTGGAAAACCTGTCATTGCTCTTGTCATGTGTGGGCGTCCGGTAATCTTCAATGAGATAAGGGAACATGCTGATGCGGTACTGTGTACTTGGTGGCTGGGAAGTGAGGCCGGCAATGCCATATGCAATGTGTTGTGGGGAGAGTATAATCCTTCGGCTAAATTGCCCATGACATTTCCTGCACACGTAGGACAGATTCCCATTTATTATCAGAATAAGAGCACCGGCCGCCCTACCGCATTGAAACAGACCTATAAGGCATCTTATATCGATGCTTCCACTGAGCCTGCCTATCCTTTCGGATATGGGCTTTCGTACACGGATTTTGGATATTCTGATTTGAAACTGCTGCCGGGCAAGGCTGCAGGCGTCCATACGGAGGTGTCGGTAAAAGTGACTAATACCGGTAAGTGTGCAGGAGAGGAAGTAGTTCAATTGTATGTGCAGGATAAGGTAGCCTCTGTTACGCGTCCGATAAAGGAATTGAAGGGCTTCAGGAAAATTCATCTGAATGTGGGTGAAAGCAAAACTGTAGCTTTTCAGATAACTGACGATGCACTGGGATTCTATGACAATGAGATGAATTATATGGTAGAACCTGGTGATTTCGTCTTTATGGTGGGTGGCAGTAGTGATGATGTACAGCAGATTACCTATAACTTGAAAGAATAGGATTCTTACCCTATAAATGAAAAGCAAGGCTGTCTGGAATCATATCCGGACAGCCTTGCTTTTCTGTTTTAGTTGGTTATCACATTCGTGAAATACTCTTTGAACAGTTTTTCTGCCCGTTCCAGTTGTTCCGGAGTATTTTCCTTCACTTCTTTCAATTTGTAATCCCATCCCATGGCTTCGTATTTGTGAACACCCAGACGGTGATAAGGAAGTATTTCCACCCGTTGTATCTGCTGGTATTTGCCAAGACTTTCACCCAGCAGGCGGGTGTCTTCTTCCGAATCGCTGTAACCGGGGACCAGTACATAGCGCAGCCAGAAGGGGTGTTCATGTTCTTCGAGCCAGGCAGCGGTGCGGAGTGTCTGTTCGTTGCTTCGTCCCGTCAGCGTACGGTGGCGTTCGGGATTGAATTGCTTGATGTCCAGCAGCACGAGGTCAGTCAGACTAAAGAGCTCTTCCACCTTTTCATTCCAGATGCCTCCGTTACTGTCCAGACAGATATGGATGTCGTTCGCCTTCAGCTCCTTGAAAAGAGGAATCAGCGCTTCTGCTTGCAGGGTAGGCTCACCGCCGGAGAAAGTAATACCTCCTTTCTTCCCGAAGAATGCCTTTTGGCTGATAGCCATTTGCAGAATCTCTTCCGGAGTGGTGGGAGTGCCTCCTTTTACATCAATCGTATCCGGATTGGCACAATACAGACAACGGAACGGACATCCTTGCAGGAAAACGACGAGCCGGAGACCCGGCCCGTCGAATGTTCCCATACTTTCGTAGGAGTGTACATTTATCATATTACATTCTTTCGTGGAATGAACGGCTGATGACTTCCAACTGATGCTCGCGGCTCAACTTCACGAAGTTCACGGCATAGCCGGAAACGCGGATGGTGAGTTGCGGATACTTTTCAGGATGTTCCATGGCATCTTCCAGCATTTCGCGGTTCAGTACGTTTACGTTCAAATGGTGGGCACCTTTGGTGAAGTAGCCGTCCATCATGGTTACCAGGTTCTCTACACGTTCTTCCGGTGTCGGGCCCAGTGATTTGGGAACAATGGAGAACGTATTGCTGATGCCGTCCTGCGAGTCGCGGTAGCGCAATTTGGCTACGGAGCTCAAGGAAGCGATGGCACCGTTCTTGTCACGTCCGTGCATTGGGTTGGCACCCGGAGCAAAGGCAACACCTTTGGCGCGTCCGTCCGGAGTGGCACCGGTCTTCTTGCCGTACATCACGTTGGAGGTGATAGTCAGCAAGGAAAGGGTGGGACGGGCATTCTTGTAGACAGGCAGCTTTTTCAGTTCTTCGCTGAAATAGTAAACGAGGTCTACTCCCAGGTGGTCCACACGGTCGTCATTATTGCCGAAGCAGGGGAATGAGCCTTCGGTGTCGAAACCTTCGGTCAGGCCGATTTCGTTGCGGCGTGCAGTGACTTTGGCATATTTGATGGCGGACAGTGAGTCTATGGCGATGGAAAGGCCGGCAACACCGTATGCCAGATTGATGCGTGGGTCGGTATCGATGAATGCCATCTGGGCTTTCTCATAATAATACTTATCATGCATGTAGTGGATGATATTCATGGCCTCGTTGTAGACACGGGCTATTTCAGTCAGTACCTTCTTGTAGTTGGCCATAACTTCCTCAAACTTCAGTGTCTCGCCGGTCAATACGGGAATACCTTTCACCATGACAGTTCCGGTGTTTTCGCAACGGCCACCGTTGATGGCAAGCAGCAGGGCCTTGGCAAGGTTGGCACGTGCGCCGAAGAACTGGATTTGCTTGCCGATGGCTTGGTAGGATACACAGCAGGCAATGCCGTAATCGTCGCAGTTGCGCACTTCGCGCATCAGGTTATCGTTCTCGTATTGGATAGAGCTTGTGTCTACGGAAACTTTGGCACAGAAATCCTTGAAACCTTCCGGTAGTTCCGGGCTCCACAGTACCGTCATGTTTGGTTCGGGAGAAGGACCGAGATTGTATAGGGTTTGCAGAAAACGGAAAGAGGTTTTGGTCACTTTCACACGTCCGTCGTTGAAACGGCCGCCAATGGCTTCGGTCACCCAAGTCGGGTCTCCGGCAAAGATGTCATTGTACGACTGCATACGCAGATGGCGTACCATGCGCAGCTTGATGACGAACTGGTCTATCAGTTCTTGTGCAAAAGTTTCGTCAATCTTGCCGTGAGCCAAATCATACTCGATGAAGATGTCGAGGAATGAAGATACATTGCCCAATGACATGGCAGCACCGTCTTGTTCTTTCACGGCAGCCAGATAAGCCATATATACCCATTGCACAGCTTCTTGCGCTGATGTTGCGGGGCGGCTGAGGTCGAGTCCGTAGTATTCGCCCATCACTTTGATGTCTTTCAGAGCCTTGATTTGCTCTGCTACTTCTTCACGCAGACGGATACGGGCTTCGGTCATGGGACCTGTCAGATTGCGCAAGTCTTCTTGCTTGGCTTCGACAAGTCGGTCGATGCCGTAGAGTGCCAGACGACGGTAGTCACCGATGATACGTCCGCGAGCATAGTTGTCGGGAAGACCGGTCAGGAATCCCAATGAACGGAAGGAACGGATTTCTTCGGTATATACATCGAATACGCCGTCGTTATGTGTTTTGCGGTAATGGGTGAAGATGTCTTTTACTTTATCGTCCACTTCCACTCCGTTTTCACGGCATGCTTTTGCTACCACGTTGATTCCTCCGAAAGGTTTGATGGATCGTTTCAACAGTTCGTCAGTCTGCAAACCGACAATAAGTTCATTGTCTTTATCAATATACCCGGCTTTATGAGAAGTGATGGTAGATACGGTGGTGTTGTCCAGTGAACGGACGCCATTGTTGTTTCTTTCTTCTTCGAGAGCCTTCAGACAGATGTCCCAGATACGTTTGGTACGTTCGGTAGGTCCCTGCAGGAAAGATGCATCTCCGGTATAGGGTGCGATGTTTTTACTGACGAAATCACTGACATTGATTTCTTTGCTCCAAAGCCCGTTGGTAAAGGTTTTGTTCAATTCCATAAAATTTGTTTTTGTTAGTAGGTTAGATAATGTTATCCTTTAGAGCGCGCAAAAATACTGAATAAATTCCGTAATTTTATAAGAGATACTTCTCTTTTTATGTTGAACAGCATAAAATAACTATTATTAGGTAGTGAATGTCCGGGGGAGTAGAGATGTTAATACTTTCTTTATATGTGGTTTATGAATTGAAACAAGAACCGAATAATAATCTGCATTATTTACAAATGATGTAGGTTTAAGGAACAGTCGTATTCTGAACCTAATTCAGTCGTATAGTGAATGCCATTCAGTCGTATACTGAATAGGGTTCAATCGTATACTGAATGTGGCTCTTTGTAAATATACTGATAGCCAGTAAGTTATAAAACTCTGTCTTGCCCTTGATAAATTTCAACAAATAGCCTAAATGCCGTTATGTTCGTTCCGTAGTGGGTATAAACAAAAATTTTGGTATAATTGCTCTGTTTTTGTGCAGAAAAGTTTGTAGAATAAAAAATGATTTGTATCTTTGCACCGCTTTAAAAGAAAAGCACTTCTGAAAAAGAAGTTTTGGAGAGGTGGCAGAGTGGTCGATTGCGGCGGTCTTGAAAA
>ERZ859980.749-NODE-749-length-17505-cov-1.730372_pt1 | contig 17505 bp, 16 predicted proteins | sample MGYA00509984_ERZ859980 | MGnify/ENA primary metagenome ERZ859980 (study PRJEB30046, sample SAMN00715173) | human gut metagenome | study: EMG produced TPA metagenomics assembly of the A metagenome-wide association study of gut microbiota in type 2... | reverse complement strand
GACATGCCCGTTGTACAGACATCATCTTGTATGGGGAGCCTAATTCCCCTTTTAGATGAAAATAACTGCAAAATAAATGAAAAGAAATGAATCAAAAGAAAGGTAATATCCATTATATCAATACTTTCGCAATTTTAGCCCGTTTCACTAATATTTCATAAATTCTCATTATTGTGACATTATATGTGACATTATTTTCGGGGAATTTTGCTACCTTTGCACCAAACTTCATAATATAGCAGTATGGCAAAAGCAACATTATCTCTCGCAAAAAAGGAAAACAAGCAAGGCGAACGTCACATTTTAGTACGAATGGACATCACCCGTACCAACCGACCGCAGTTCAAATCTCCTGTCACTGTAAAGGAGGAAGAATTTGTGGATGGTGAAATCTTCATTCCCAAGCGAGGCAAGCTGAATGCCGCTTATAGGGAAAGCCTCATGAAAAAGAAAACAGATATAGAGGCTTTCGTTGCTTCGCTTAATGCCATCATCATGTCACTACCCGAAGAAGTACTTACCCGTAAGGACATTCTTGAAGTCTATGAAATGGTAAAATCCGTCAATCCCTCAGAAATCAGTCGGACGACTATAATTTCCAAAAAGAGGGAACAAACAGAAGCAAATGCCGAACTGGTCAAGAAACTACAGGACGCACGCAGACCAAGCCTTTTGGAATTTGTACAAAAGAGAATTGAGGGAATGGAAAATGGAAGCATCAAGCGTAAGGGTAATAACTACTCAAAAGGAACACTCCATACTTATAAAGGCTTCGCTGTGATACTTGAAAGTTTCTGCAAGGAACATCCGTTTGAGTGGAATGACATTAACGAACGCTTGATAGACGAGTTCGTGCTTTACATGGAAAGATACGGTTACATGAAGAAGACCATCAACAAGAACCTTGCCGTATTCTCAGCCATGCTCAATGTTGCCTTCAAGGAAGGATATAAGTTCAAGGCTTCCATTCTTGAACATTTCCCGAAGTTGCAGATAAACAAGGAAGACATGGTTGTGGAAATATACCTCACAACGAAGAGCTTCAAGCCCTATATGATATGGAGCTTGAAGGAGAGGATGACCGTGTGCGTGATGTCTTCCTTGTAGGTTGTTATACCAGCCAACGTTTCTCTGATTATTCCCGTATATCGGCAAAGAATGTTACTTTTCACGATGGTGTAGGCATCATTACGCTTGTTCAGCAGAAAACCAATACAGAGGTACCATTCCTATTCTCAATGACAACCTCCTCCGTATATTCGAGAAGTACAACTACAATCTTCCAAACATACAGAACCAACGCCTTAACAATAAAATAAAGGAAATACTGGAAACCCTTGCAGAAACGATGCCCAGTCTGAAGCATGAACTTCCCACCAAGTTGACACTTGACCATCAGAAAAAGGAGCAACAAAACAAGGAAACCTACAAACGTAACAGTCAGGGTGAAGCGCTCATACCCCGTTATAAGCTTGCCACCACTCATACGGCAAGACGTACTGGAATCACATTGATGTATCTTGAGAAGATTCTTGATACCTATGAAATGATGTCCATCAGCGGACACAAGACTGAAAGTGTCTTCAATGACTATATCAAGATTAGTGGCATTGAACTTGCCACCAACATAGCCAAGAAAGTAGCGAAAGCCAGGAAAGAGTCCGAGGTAAAATCTCTGCTTCTGCAACAGTTCGAATCCATGACAGCCGAACAGCTTACCAATCTGCTTGAACTCAGCAAAAATAGTGCAACCATCTAAACAGGAACTTATGAAAGAGAGCATTGAAGACATTACTGCCGACATAGAATTTCAGTACGGCAAGAGCAATACGGAGAAAAACATTGAGTACATTCTATCCCTTTATAGCGACCGCTTCAAAGATGGTGAGCTTGACGACAATATTCCTGTGCCATCCAATGAGGCAGCAGCCAAGACCATCCTTCTTATACTTGACAGACCCGAACTGCCATGGGAAACCATTTGTAAGGAAAGACGGGTAAAGAACGTGATGGAATACCTTTTCATACGTGCGACAGGTCATTATGAAGAAGTGCATGATTTTGTCAGCGGACTATTGCGCCATTACATTAAAGGCATAACACCACAAATGGTACTGACATTTATGAATATCTGGAAGCATGTGGTATACCAGCAGAGACCTTCCACTTTTACGGATGAGATATTATATCCCGAACATTCGGAGAAGATACTTGACACACTCCATTTCCTGCTTAACGGTGAAGTCGGCAGAGGTGCTGCACTTGTCATGGTGTGTGCCAGGGATGAAGGGCTGGTAAGGAACATAGCCCATGCCAAAATCAGTACCGAGTTTAAACATGTATCAAAGACCGCTTATAACAACTACCTTCATGAACGGTTTACCGACAAGGAGAAGAACCGTATCATCAGTGCACTAAGGACACGGATAGGCTACACCAAGGAAGATGACGGTCGTATTTCTTTTTTGACCGGCAAATTCACTCGCAAAAGCATACTCATACAGTGGTGGCGACTGATAAAGTCATTCATGAGTTAGTTTTTCCTTTTGCACGCAACAATACTGGCCCATACTTGATGTAATGTCAAGTGTGGGCTTTTGCATTATTTGTACCTTGCATTTTCAGCATTTATACACTTTTCAGTTTGTGATTTTTGTTAATTATTTTAACAGAAATGTTTTCTGATGGTCGGCAAGTAATGACAATCCAAGATTTTTCATCTTCGTTTCAAACCATACTACTTTTGCAGTGCGAATCTACCTCAGCCCTCACTGATGTAGTGAAGCCCGGGCAGGTGCGAGGCAAGCGTTTTGCCGTGAGGGTCGCCAGCAACCCTGCCAACTAACAAATGATTGACAAGAATAATTTCAATCCGTCTCAACCTGAGACTTTGGTCATCACCTCTGTAGAGACTTTGAAAGAGGCTTTCCAGCAATGGGCGGAAGAACAGGAGCAGACACGTCTGGCTACCGCAAATGATGCCATGCTGGATGAATCCGCAGTATTGCAACGTTTAGGTAAGAGCCGTGCTACACTTTGGAGATGGAATGCTTCGGGCTATCTTACATGTTATAAGGTTGGAGGCAAGAACTGTTATAAGCAGTCCGATGTGGAACGCATAGAGAAAGGTTTGAGATGATGGACAAAACAAACACTCCAATTCTGACACAGCCCCCCAACAAAGATGACGTAGTAAAGAAATGGCATGAGTCACGCATCAGTATGACGGAAGAATACGACACTGGAGCTGTTGTCATTCAGGTGGACGGCATACCCATCGGTACATTAGGTAATTTCAGTGCATCAATTGGGAAGGCAAAAAGTAAGAAGACATTCAACGTTTCTGCCATGACTGCTGCAGCACTAAGTGGCAAGAAGGTGCTTATGTATGAGGTTAGTTTACCAGAAGATAAGAACAAAATTCTTTATGTCGATACCGAACAGAGCAAGGCACATTGCAAGAAGACACTTGCCAGGATCCTTGCTCTTGCTAATCTTCCCGATAGTACGGACAATGACCGTCTGGAGTTTCTATCCTTAAGGAAGTACACACCTAAAGAACGTATTGAAATCATAGAATGTGCTCTTGCGACTACCGAGGGAATCGGGCTTGTCATCATCGATGGAGTACGTGACTTGCTTTTTGATATCAACGCTCCATTGGAGGCTACACAAATCACTTCCATTCTGATGCGCTGGACGGATGAATATCAAATTCACATCCATACAGTCCTCCATCAGAACAAGGGCGATGAGAATGCCAGAGGTCATATCGGTACGGAGATAAACAATAAGGCTGAGACCATCATTAAGGTGGAAAAGGAGAAGCCCGATGAGAATATCAGCAAGGTGTCCGCAGTGTTTACACGTGCGCAGACTTTCCCAACCTTTGCATTCCGTATCAATGACCACATTCTTCCTGAACTTGTTGAGGACTATGTGTCCGAACCGAAGAAAGCAGGTCGCCCGACAAAGAAAGAGTTTGACCCATATTTTGACATTACCCAGGAACAGCATGAAACCGCCCTTGAAAGGATATTCCCGACCATGTTTGACGAGTTCAATTATGACGAACTCCAAAACAGACTTGTCGAAGAACTCCGCACCATACTTGGTAGTTTCAACAAAAACAAGGCAGCTGCAGAAATCACTTTTCTTAGGAACAAGAGAATGGTTGTGCAGGACAACGGGAAACTCTACCGTTACAATCGTGGTGGTTACCGCTACTAAAAAACGTTCGTTCTTCGGCTACTTTACTTTATACAAGGTGCATATATAATAGGAATAAAGATAAGTAAAGTTGTAACCACATAACAGACCCAAATATTGGTGGGAAATCCATTGAGTAAAATCCGAATGGTGGAGTGTGGCAGATATGGCGGATGTAGACAGCTTGCTGGCTAAGGAGGGATATTTTATAAAATTCCGTAGCTTATTACGGCATTTTTTCTACGACCGCTGCACAAGTGGCAGCTAAAAAAGCCGATAAGCGAAAGGGCACCCCTCTCGACACCCGTTTGGCTACCTGTTCTATTCTTTTCCCTACCATCATCAATGACGGTTTATCAGGACGGAATTTTATAAAGCGACCATCGTAAAGTAAACAGTAAAACTAACATTAAAACGAAACTATCATGACCCAATATGCAGTATGCCACATCCAGCGTGGCAATTCAAACGGCAGTGGATTGAGTACCCACATAGAGAGACAGACGAAAAGCGGAAAGCCGTTTATCCCTAAAAATGCTGACCCGTCAAGGACACACCTCAACCGTGAATTACTCTCATTCCCTGATGGAGTAAAAGACAGAAACGATGCCATCAAGAATCGCCTTGCCAATGCCGGACTCAAACGTAGATTGGCAAGAACCAGACAACCCACCTGTGTGCAATCTTATCCGGCAGCCATGACCAGATGATGAAGATACAACAGGAGGGACGATTGTCCGAATGGATCAATGTCAATATCCGCTGGTTAGAAACCACATTCGGGAAGGAGAATCTTGTATCCTGTGTGCTGCACATGGACGAGAAAACTCCCCATCTGCATGCTACGATTATTCCTATTGTAACCACAGAACGTAAACGTCGGGAGAGGGAGGGACAAAAGAAATACCGAACTTCAAAAGGTGGGCCACGATTAAGTGCTGATGACGTGATGCACCGTTCCATGCTTACTAAATATCAAGACAGCTATGGCAAAGCCATGAAAGACTTCGGACTTGAACGTGGCGTAGTCGGCTCTGTTGCAAAGCATGTTTCCAACAGCGACTACTACAAGCAGAAGATGGAGAGCATTCAAGAAATATCGAGATACTTATTCAAGAAACAGAAGAGAAACAAGCAAAGTTGGCCAAACTCAAAAAGGAAGAGGAAGCAGCCAAGGAGGGCAAAAATTTCATCCTTAGTCTCTTCAATAAGGGCGACCTGGCAAAGGCAAGAACTGCCATAGCCGAGCAAACCGCACAGATTGAATCATTGCAAAAACGTGTCCGAGTATTGGAGCAGGAGAAAAAGCAATTGGCAGAGAATGGAGAGAAAACCCGTTTCAATTTGGAGCAAACCCTGAAAAAAACAATCCGAGAATCTGAAACCTATAAGAAGGAGAACGAGAATTTGAAAGAGAAAAACAGGGAACTTGACCGCAAGGCAAATCCCCATCGTTATAGACTTTCTTCAGGGGCTACGCTCACCACTTTTACATTTCTCCAAGACACGTACCATCGCCAAGCATTCACATTTGGACACAAGTAAAAGATGAGATATTCGATGATGCCAAATACACGGAGTGGAACAATCCAGCTATGCAGAAGTATCTGAATGATGAGTTTACCGAATATGAACTTATCAATGCTATCTTTGAACCGTTTGATCAGGTCAACCAGATGCAAGCACAGTTACTTGGAGTTTCTTTCGGATTGATGACAGGTGGCCCTGCACAGGCTCATGTTGGAACTGGTGGAGGTGGTTCATCATCTGATATGCCTTGGGGTGAGAAAAATAAGCACGGAGGCAGAAGAAGATAGTTTTCCAAAGTTCAGGTGGTAGAAACAAGCTACCACCTGAAGCAATCATTTCAAAGACTTGAACATCTTATCAATACACTTTTTCTTTTGTTCCATATTAGGATGAACATATAGGTTTAAGGTGGTGCTGATATTGGCATGGCCAAGAATTACACTGACTGTTTTGTAATCGCATTGGCTTTCTATACAGCGTGTTGCGAAACTATGCCTGAGTCCATGAAATTTCAAATCAGGAATGTCGAGTTGCTTTAAAAGTTGTTTGTAGTAATTGCGATATGTTCTTGGTTCCGTTGGCTTAGCTTCATTCGTCAGAACAAAATAATCATTGTTCATAAGTCTCTTAAGTGGTTTGATGAGCTTTAATAGTTCACGATTCATTGGAATTTCTCGAATTGAGTTCTGGGTTTTAGGGGTACTAATTATAAGTTCTGTATGCCGTTTGCCCCCATCTATAATATAAATACGTTCAATAGTGCGATTCACAGAGATTGTTTCAGTAGTAAGATTGATGTCACACCATTTCAATCCACAAATTTCACCAATTCTCATACCGGTACTCAAACAGATATAGACACCCAAGTTTCTGAAGGTGAAATTATCCTTTACATATTGCATAATCTTCTTTTGGCTGGCAATACTTAACACCTCTAATTCATTCTTCTTTTGTTCTGTTGGGAATTTCACCGACCACTCTACCAATGGCAGTAATTCATGTTTAGCACCAAATTTTTGAATCATTTTTAGGACTATAAGAATGTCCTTGACAGTCTTTTGACTCAACCCTTCTTGTAATTTCTGAAAAGTAAAATCTTGAACCTCCTTCTCACTTAGCTGGTGTTTGCTCCCAAACTTCGGCAGGATATGATTCTCCAATATAAGAGCATAAGCGGAAATTGTAGATTGTTTTACATACTGTCGCTTGTCTTCTTTCCAAAGAACAGCCACTTCTCTAATTGATTTTGATTTATTCATAATGATAATAATTAAATGGTTACTTTTAATGATACCGGTTATAATTAGAGAAATAGTATTGTAAAAGTACCCAATTTGAGATTTCCTGAGTTTACAGAGGAATGGAAGGAAACAAAAATTGGAGATATAACATCAAAAGTTGGTAGTGGTGTTACTCCAAAAGGAGGTAGTGCTGTTTATAAGACGTCTGGCCATCTATTTATTAGAAGTCAAAATGTCAGTAATGGTCGTTTCTTGCTAGATGATGTCGCTTATATTGATGAAGCAACTCATAAAAAGCAAATAAATACAGAATTGAAGGATGGCGATGTTTTGCTTAATATAACTGGTGCCTCAATTGGTAGAACTACGGTTGTCAATAAGAATGTAGAAGGCGGGAATGTCAATCAGCATGTTTGTATTATCCGACTATTAGAAGATTATTCTCCCAATTATATATGCAATTATTTGTTGTCATATGGAGGGCAAAAACAAATAGATAGTTTTCAAGCTGGAGGTAATCGGGAAGGATTAAATTTTGAGCAAATACGTTCGATTAAATTTTCTATACCTAGTTTCAGAGAACAAAGTAAAATTGCATCATTGCTATCTTTATTGGAAGAGAGAATCGCAACTCAAAACAAGATAATTGAGGATTTGAAAAAATTAAAGGTTGCAATTAGAGATAAACAACTTAATGCTATTCGAAAGCATTATGGACTTAATTATCAAATTTGCGATTTGCTTGATTATGAGCAGCCCACAAAATACGTTGTTACAGATAGCGAATACTCTGAAGATAGATCAAAAACTCCTGTTTTAACAGCAAATAAAGCGTTTATTCTTGGTTACACAAATGAAACTTTTGGTGTTTATGACAAAGGAAAATGTATTATTCTTGATGATTTTACCCTTGATTGTAAATATGTTGATTTCCCTTTCAAGGTCAAATCTTCTGCCATAAAGATACTCACAGTTAAGAATGGCTATTCACTTAGATATGTCTATGAATATCTAAATTATTTGAATTTAGAAACGACAGAACATAAACGGCATTACATCTCTGAAATAGAACCAATGATGATTGCATATCCAACTGACAAAAAGAAAATCGATGACTTCAACAATATGATGAGTTCCCTTGAAAGTAAAATAGAGATTGAAAATAAATATCTCCAATCTCTATTAGTTCAAAAAAGCTATTTGCTCAGTAATATGTTTATATAAACATGTGTTTTAACAGATATTGTTTTTGATCTTTTAGGGCATTTAAATATGTTTCTTCTATTCCAATCTTTGTTTCAATTGAATTAACTTTTATGGAGATTTCTCGTTGTGTTGTTATTTCTGGAATAAAGATTGGAATGTTTGTTAATCCCTCGAATGACAAGCACAAACGAACGCTACCCTCTAATCGTTTATACATTTCATGCTTGAAATATAGAGTATAAAAGAATAATTCCAAATACTCAGGAAGTAAGGCATTCTGGGAATGAAAACAAATATACATTGGACTTACGATGCCTGATTCATATCGTTTTAATCGAGCAATAGAACCTACATTTATACGAGCTGGATTGTATGCAAAATCATTAGTCCGTACAACCTTATAATTTGTAATATCCTCGCTTGCAACTATACGGTCTTCAAATTGTTCAGATTGTTCAACAAATCCCCATTTATTACTAACCGAAAGGATATTAGTTTCCTTCTTTGATTTATTACGAATAGAAACTTGGGAAATAACATCACCAATCTTATAATTACATTTTTTTTCAGAAAATACTTTTTCTATAATTGCAACCTTTAATTTTTTCAAATCCTCAATTATCTTGTTTTGGGTAACTATTCTCTCATCAATGAGAGAAAGTAATTGAGCTATTTTGTTCTGTTCTGCAAATGAAGGATAAACAACATTTATTTTCTTCAAGTGTTCACCATATAGGTGTACAACAGAAACACCTTGTGCAACCTTTGCTATGTCAATTTTTCTCTTACCATTTAATTGATATGCAAAAAAACGTCCATCATGTCCATTAAGTCTAATGATGTTCAAGTCTCCACCTAATAGAATGTTTGACATAGGAACGCAACGGCTGTTGCGATTTCAATAGCAGCTTCTCCAGAACATGGTATTATTACATCATTAGCCATACTACTAACAAGTCCTTTAGTTTCTATGTCAGTTTTACTATAGATATCTGTTATTACTTCTGATTTATATTTTGTATACAACTCGCCATATAATATGCATGGCAAACCTGAATCAGAAGTTGTTCTTTAGAGATTCCTGAGCCTTTAGATATACTGGCTATATTCATTAATGAATCTCTTTCCCATTCTCCACTAAACTCAGGAAATCTCAAATTGGGTACATTGAGGACTTTATTGTTGTTATCTGTTGCCATAGTTATCAATCTTCATGATAATTGTTTAAATCATTGTTCTGCTTCTCTTTTTGTTGTTCCAAAAAGAACTGCTTCTGTTGTTCGATTTCTCTACGTAACTCTTCTTCTGTCGGCATATAAGTCATATATTTAGCCGCAAAAATCTGTTCGCTTTCATGAAGGACAGAATAACGAGCAATGGTATTGTCGGTATCAGTACAAAGAAGTACCCCAATGGTTGGCATATCATCGTTGCCTTTTACCAAATCATCATACATTCGTACATACATATCCAACTGTCCTATATCTTGGTGGGTAATGCGATGGGTCTTCAATTCAAAGATAACAAACCTCTTCATCTTGAAGTTGTAAAACACCAGGTCAATGTAAAAATCAGAAGTATCAGTGACAATATGCTGCTGTCTTTCCACGAATGCAAAACCTCTACCTAACTCCAGAATAAATTTTTCCAGATTGTCTATAAGGGCTTGTTCTAATTCGGACTCAGAATAGATTGAATCACGTCGGAACCCCATAAACTCTGCAACCATAGGATTCTTGATGTACTCCAGTGGGTCTTTTTCTGTAGTAGGTAAATCTTTTGCATCAACCGGTAATTGGGCTGCTAATCTCCGCTCAAAATATTGAGTAGAGATATTGCGATCCAATTCTCGGACACTCCACATATTACGGGATGCATTTTCCAAATACCACAACCGAGCTTCTGGATTAACAACAGAAAGAACACGTCGAATGTGTGACCAATCTAGATTGTGAACAGCGTGTTCACAATCTCTGCATCAGGAAACAGCAAATAAAACTTTCTGTAATAATCAAGATTTCGTTTGCTATAGCTTGTTCCATATAGGGGACTGAGTATTTCAGACAGGTTCTTTATCAGTTTGGTTCCATAGGCGGCACGAGTTTCACCATGTTGCTCTTCTTCTACAATTCGCCGACCTACGTTCCAAAAAGTCATAATCCCCACTTGTCCTACTGCTGCATATGCCTGATGACGACCACCGTCTATTATCCGACAAACATCGGACACAAAGCGTTCGTTGATAGACAATGCACTGTTTCTTCCTTTATCTGTTGCCATCGCTATATGATAGTTTTTCTTTGTTATTCTTTAATTGGTTCTAAGATAAGTACAAGTTCCGATTCTGCAACATCACACTTGTCAAATAAATACCTCAAACAACGTAATTTTCCTTTATTATCTATGGAGGTCCAAAGATATTTATCAGGTCCAATCATTGTACAATATTGAATATCGACTTTCTTTGATGTCCAAAAATAGCTTTCTGCATCGTACAAAGAATCTACAATGTCTGGATATTTTTCAGAAATAACAGAGACAACTTTTAAGAGCATACCTTTCCAAGTCGTTTCTACATATTCGGAGCCAAAAATACGGAATCCTTTCAAAGCTCTACTTGTTGGAGAGAAAGTTTCTTCTTCCAATGAGACTTCTTCAACAGGTTTAGGCAAGGGTCTGAATGTAGTTGCTGGAAGCGGATATAATCGGAGAAGTATCTCAACGATTTCAGTGCTTCTGTTTTCCAATTCTATTTCAGTCCATTTTTGACAAGTAGTAACACTTCTTGTTAAACGATACTTAGAATCTTTATAGCCTGGGCTTATATTTCCATCAATAACCTTACCATCACGTTTTACGTCAAATGCCTTATTGCTTAGTTCACTATTAATTCCAGTCAACGTAAGGTTTGCAAATGTATGAAGATATTTCTCCTTGACTAATTCATAATCAGTTCCAAGCATCGCAATCCAATCAGCATTTAAGGTTTGTGGCATAATATGCTCTATCGTGGCCATCTTTGTTCTCATATCATTCGCTACATCGTTGTACTCTCCATGAACAGAGTTTTCCAGACGTTCAAATAAGAATATCTGGAATGGCTTAAGCATATGATATGCATCACGAGTTTTGATTGACTCAATAAATTGGGTATCTCTTGGTAATTGATAATTACCATCACGACGCATAATGTGATACGTTAATATATCAGAATATGAATAGGTATTTCCTGATTCAGATGCGATATATTCATCCATACTCTTCACAACATCTTTATGTAATGCACAAAAGACCTGTGTTAAAGCATTCGCCGGCATATTGCAAACGATACGACGAGCCATGTAATTCTCCACCAAATCAATTACCTTATAAATTTCATTCTCTGGTAAATTGTTGATTGATGCATATTTCAAAAATTGAATAAAGAATACATTGGCAACATCAGTTTCGATATTACAGATATGGTGTATTTTCTTTGACAGCTTGTCTGTGGAAAGTTCTCCCTTTGTTATTTGGCGATAATATTGGGCATAGTCCAACATTTCGGCCAATTCTGCTTTTCTATCTTTTCCATACATATATTTTTTCCATTCAGGATATATGTTGGCGATACGAACCGGACGCTGTAGCTGTTGCTTAATGGTTAGATAATCACGCAAAAACATCGTCGGTTGATTATCTGTAGCATACTCTATTTTTTGCCAGTAACTTTTAAAACAACTTTGTTGTTCCTCTGCTGTAAGGGACATTAAAAGGTAATTGCGTATTTTATCAGCACCGGTTAATGCCAATCCTGTTGAGTTCAAACTTTCAAAAATCAATTGTGGATCATCATTGCCATCCAATTCGATTGAAATAATTTGAAGTCTCTCAATAGCATCTAAGAGTTCATCGAATGATATCTGTTGTGGTGCTTTAGTCAGTAAATCATAAAAATGACGATAATTTCGGGTAACCTTTGAATCCTCAATGAAAGTACCTTCATCTTCAAATATTAGGTCATATGCTTTCATGTCATTTTCAATTGGGACAAGTTTAATTTTTCTATCCGCTGTACTATATTTCGCTAATAGAAAAACTTCACGTGCCTCACTCAATCGTGATTCATTGCTTACAGTCAACTTCCCATCTTTTACGGCTTTTATTCCGGCTAATAACAAAAGGGAAATTGTGGTCAATCGTTGTTGACCATCGATTACTAATCTATTAAAGCCATATCCATCAGCCGATGAAGTTACTATCGAGCCGAAGAAGTGTGTAGGTCTATCAGATTGATTCAGCTTTACCAAATCATTGAATAATTGGTCGCAGTTTTCTAACAACCAATCATAATTACGTTGATAAACGGGGATAATGAATTGTACTTTATTACCCTCAATAAAACTACTTAATAATGATGCTGTACCTCTCATGTCCAAACATTATTCTACAATACCCAATTCACGCAAGTACACCTCAATTGCTTTGTCAAGTTCGGCACGTTTACTTTCCAAATCCTTGATTTCAGACATTACCGCTTTGATGTCAATTGGTTCTTCCTCTTCAAACGTATCTACATAACGAGGAATATTAAGGTTATAGTCATTGTCAATGATTTCTTGAATTGTTGCCAAATGACTATATTTTTCAATTTCTTTTCGGTCTCGATAGGTATCTACAATCTTCTTGATGTGTTCAGGACGAAGTTTGTTCTGAGTTTTTACTTTCTCAAACTCCTTACTTGCATCAATGAAGAGGATATTATCATTCTCTTCACGACATTTCTTGACAACTATGATACAAGTCGGAATACTTGTGCCATAGAAGATATTTGCAGGAAGACCAATAATCGCATCTATGTAGTTTCGTTTTTCAATCAAATATTGACGTATCTTTCCTTCTGCTGAACCACGGAACAATACGCCATGAGGAGCAACACAAGCCATTGTTCCACCATCGTTCAAGTGGTAAATCATGTGGAGAATGAAAGCATAGTCCGCTTTCGACTTGGGAGCCAAGACACCAGCTTTACTGAAACGGTCGTCATTGTTAATTTTGCAGCAGCACTCCAGTCAGCTGAGAAAGGAGGATTTGCTACAACAGCATCAAACTGCTGGTCGCCAAATCATCTGCTTCAAGAGTGTCACCATTCTGAATATCAAAGTCATTGTATTTCACCCCATGCAGAAGCATATTCATTCTGGCAAGGTTGAATGTGGTTGGATTCTTTTCTTGCCCGAAAATGCAATCTGCCTTACCATTCTTTGCTGTACGAAGCAATAATGAACCAGAACCACATGTCGGGTCATATACATTCTTCAAGCGAGCCTTTCCTGTTGTAACAATCTCAGCAAGTATCTGACTAACTTCCTGTGGAGTATAGAACTCGCCAGCTTTTTTACCGGCACCGGCCGCAAACTGACCAATCATATATTCATAAGCATCGCCAAGTATATCTATGTCTCCTGCTTCTTCCAATCCGAAATCAATACCATTTAGAGCAATGAGAACATCACTGATAAGTCTGTTCTTGTCATCGGCAGTCTTACCAAGTTTTGGCGAAGCAAGGTCAATATCAGAAAATAGTCCACCAAAATCATCTTCACTGTCTTGACCGATGGTGCTATCTTCAATTTTTTTCAAAGAACGTTCCAATTGGGGAAGTATATTCTCTTTTCGTCCTATTGCGTCAATGATGGTTGAGAAAAGGAAATCTGGTTCTACAAAGTAACCGAGGTTTTCTACACACATAGACTTGATTTCGTCTTTCATGTCCTCATCGTCACTCTGCCATACTTCCTGAAAGGTTGTTTCGTCAGCTTCCAATTCCTCATTTACGTACAATTCAATCTTTTCTGAAAGGTACTTGTAAAAAATGAATCCGAGAGAAAAATACATAAAGTCACTTGCAGACATATTTCCTCTCAAGGTATTTGCTACAGTCCAAAGCTGATTGCGCAGTTTTTGTTGAAGTTCTTCGCTCATATTTATGTTTCCTTTTATTCCCAGTTAAATGTATTGATAATATCACGCAGCTGATTGACAACTCGTTTAAGCATAGTTGTACGTTCCATCAGCTTCAACCCTTTCTTTGCTTTAATGGCATTCTTGATGATTTCTGGTTTCTCACGTTGCAAGAAATCATATTCTGATATATATTTGGTCAACGCTTCTTCATCTATACCTTCAATTACAGCAAGGTCATGAATAGCTTTATTTCTCGCAGTAGATATATAATTGGTCAATCTACTTTCCAAATCCATTGAACCGTCGGCCTTAGCCTGCTGAAAACCAACTTTATCGTTATCCACGTTCTCACGGATGAAATCGTCTATCAACTTCGATTTACTACGCATAACAGCATCCTTAATCATAGTATCAAGAATAGCCTGACGCTTCTGTTGATAGTTTTCCTCATCAGGATTTAGTTCTGCAATCAATTCAAGGATATATGCAACATTGATAACATCACTATGCAATAATTCCAGACAGAAGTCAATATCTTCCAGCATGCTTTCATTACCGTATGGCAATTGTGGTTCTCCTGCAATTGGAGTTGAAGAAGCAGGAGGATTGATAACACCAACTGTTATATCAAGATATTTACTCTTGAAGTCTGCAAACTCCTGTTCGGTCAAAACAAAGTCAGAATCAGAAGGCTCAAAATCTTCGTAAATCTGAATTTCTGCATGTTTCTTGATAATATCTCTGAATGCAAGAACGAAATCACGCTTTTCGTACTCACTTTGTAATGTGTCAATAATCTGAACGTTCGGATACTTCTCCTTGAATTTAATAGCTAATTCGTTCAGCTCTTTCTTTACATTCTCGTATGGTTCACGAATAATAAACTCGTTTGGCTGATTATTACTGAAAAGTTTGATGGCTGCATCTACGTTACTTTTCAGTTCACGGAAACAGATTACTTTACCAAAGCGTTTCTTCTCATTCAACACACGATTGGTACGACTGAATGCTTGAAGTAGTCCATGATACTCCAAGTTCTTATCAACATAAAGTGTATTCAATTTCTTCGCATCAAAACCAGTAAGGAACATGCCCACAACTAACAATAAATCTAGTGGTTCCATGTCTGCTTTCTTTTTCTTCATACGAAGATTGATGTCATCATAGTATGCGCTGAAATTCTCAGTTGAAAAAGCTGTCCCGAACATCTCATTGTAGTCATCCATAATACATTGAAGTTCATCGGAAGTTACTTTCTCATTTTCAAATCCCTGATTCATGCCTGTCTGACTATCATCTTGGCTTTCGTTTGCGGCATATGTAAATACCGCACCAATTTTGATTTTCGGATTCAATGATTTGAAGATCTTGTAATATTTCAAAAGCATTGGCACAGACTGAATAGCAAACAAAGCGTTATATTCTCCATCGAAAGTGGATTTATTGAAATTAGTCAAGATAAACTGAGCAATCTCAGTCATTCGCTTTTCATTGAACAAATCAGTTTCCTGTTGACCTTTGTAATATTCCACAAGGAAACCAAGCACATTCTCATCTGCAATGGCATCCTTAATTAGATAACGATGCAGACATTCTCCAAACACTTCAGCAGTTGTGTGGTCTTGCTTGGCATTTTCAGCAAAGATCGGTGTACCTGTAAAACCAAATATCTGGAGATTATTAAAGAACTTCACGATGTTCTTATGGCAATCTCCAAAGTGACTGCGATGACATTCGTCAAATATCATCACAACCTTTTGATTACGTACTTCTTGAAGATGTTTATTGTAATAATCACGAGTGACAGCACAATTCAACTTTTGAATGGTAGTTATTATGATTTTGCTACACCACTTAATCGCTTAATCAGTTGATAGGTATTATCTGTATTGTCAACGGCTCCAGGTTCAAAGGCTTCATACTCTGATTGGGTTTGAGTATCGAGGTCGTGTCGGTCAACAACATACATCACTTTATCGATACCATCCAACTCACTTACCAATTGAGCTGCTTTGAATGATGTCAGTGTTTTACCTGCACCGGTAGTATGCCAAATATAGCCATTCTTATTACTGTTCTGAACACGGTCAAGTATTTGTTCGACAGCATAAAACTGATATGGGCGAAGAACCATCAAACATTTATCTCCCTCATGCAAAACAATGTATTTGCTTATCATTTTGCCCAAGTTGCACTTATCAAAAAAGAAATAAGAGAACTGTTTTAGGTCATTGAAGGCATTATTTGATGCGTCAGTCCAATTAAATGTAAACTTATATCCGCTATTAGGATTGTTTGCAAAATAACGGGTATTTACTCCATTACTGATAACAAAGAGTTGAATGTAATCAAATAGTCCGTGGAATGATGTTTTGTGATACCGCTGAATCTGATTATAGGCTTCTTTTAATTCCACACCTCTACGTTTCAATTCTATTTGAACCAAAGGAAGCCCATTTACAAGAATGGTCACATCATAGCGACATTTCTTTCTGCCTTCAACTGTTATCTGGTTAGAAACCTGGAATTCATTTTGGCACCACTGTTGTTTGTTGATAAACTCAATCCAAACACGTTCACCATTTTCTAATTGGAAATCTTTAAGGTCACGAAGTTTTTTTGCTTTTTCGAAGCGAGTACCTCCTTCAAGATAGAGTAGTATTTTATCAAACTCTTTATCTGTGAAGCTTTCACGACCATGCAATGCCAATTCTTTGCGGTTGTGTTTTTCCAACTGCAATTTAAAATTAGCATATAGATTATCCTCTTCCTTGATAGAAATATATTCATAATTCATTTCTTGCAAGGTCTTAATCAATCCCTGTTCCAGTATTTCTTCACTCTGCGTTACCATACGTAATAAATTAGCTAAGATTGAAGACACAAAATCCCCAATTAAATGCAAAATTACTACTTTTTTATTTGTTTCAAGCCTGTCTTGTTGAGAAAATGATGTCAGAAGTTGATTTTTACACCAATGAAAAACTTTTTTTAATTTCAACCAGAATGGCACTAATCACAGATAGATTCTCTTTACTTTAATTTATCCGCATTATATGTATGCGGATGATAAAGTAAAGTTATATTTTTAAGGGTAGGGAAAAAGAACTTTATATTATTCTTTCCCTACCTTCTGTTATATATTTGCTGACCAAAAGAAAAAACATGGTTTATTCCTTTGCCTTACCGAAATCATGCTTTTGTGACACTCAAGTGACATTATTTTCTTTTCACTGCAAATTTACACTCTGATGAAACACTGCTAACTCACAGATATAAAGACTAATACAATCACATTGCTATTACCTGTAATATTGTAGCCTAATACCCCAAGCGACCAAGCGGTCGTTTGAGAGTGCCAGATATTTCAGCA
>ERZ859980.747-NODE-747-length-17556-cov-1.237701_pt1 | contig 17556 bp, 19 predicted proteins | sample MGYA00509984_ERZ859980 | MGnify/ENA primary metagenome ERZ859980 (study PRJEB30046, sample SAMN00715173) | human gut metagenome | study: EMG produced TPA metagenomics assembly of the A metagenome-wide association study of gut microbiota in type 2... | reverse complement strand
CTCTGGACTATGTATGGGATAAAGCCAAAGAAAACCGTACCGAAGAAAAAGCCATTTTCGTAGATGAAGTATGGCAGCTCATCGGTGCCTCCAGTAACCGCCTGGCCGCTGAATTCGTTTTGGAGATTGCCAAGATCATCCGGGCATACTCTGGTGCCGGTATTTTTGCAACCCAAGACCTTAATGACTTTTTTGCTCTGGATGACGGAAAATATGGAAAAGGCATTATCAATAATGTAAAACCAAAATTATTCTTAACATGGAAGATGAAGAGGCACAACGTGTAAAAACCATTCTTCGTCTTTCCGAAACCGAAGTTATGAATATCACCCATTTCCAACGTGGAAACGGACTGATTTCAACAAACAACAATAATATCACTGTGGAATTTAAAGCTTCCAACCTGGAAAAAGAATTAATTACCACAGACCGACAGGAACTCCTGGAAATCTTGAAACGCCAGGATAAAAAAGTCGGTTAATGTTACCTGCAGCCCGAATGTGGCTGCTTTTCTTTTTAACAAAGGAGGAGATTTATGTTAAAACCAGCAAAACAACCTCATATCCGGCTAACCGCCCTTTTTCTTTGTGTCACGATGTTTCTTAGCACACTCTTTTTCAATGCCCATACCGCTTATGCTGCAGATGGAACCATTGATTATACGGCAGGAGCCAAAATTCCATACGGGGACTATTATACTTCCCGCATGAGTTTTGATGGTAATAATACGGCTTATTGCGTTGAACCATTAAAGAAAACACCTGCTTCCGGACAATATCCTTATAATCTTTTAGGAAAGGATTCCCCACTTAGAAAAGCACTCTACTATGTCAATGGTGGATACGGCTACGAAAAGCTCATAAAAGATCAATATTTCCAAGGATGGTCCGATGACAACTCTTATGTCATTGGTCATCTGGTCGTTTCCTATATCCACGCTGGAAATAACGGGGACACCGGTGCCTTCCATGGCGCACCTCAAAATTATATTGACAAAGCATTGGAAGTTGCCAACGCCATTGAAGGGCTTCCTGCCCCACCAGAATCCTTCCGTGCTTTTATCGTTCCTGGCGATGCTTCCCAAACTTTTGCAGGAAGCTGGTATCAGGTTCCAAACGGCTTTATCGAACTGCAGAAATCCTCTGCCAATACCGATATTTCCGATAAAAATGGCAATTACTCTTTAGAAGGAGCCAAATACGGAATCTACAAAGGGGAAGAACTGGTAGAAACTCTTGTTACCGATAAAAAAGGATATGCAAAATCCAAAGAACTGGCAGAAGGAAGTTACACCGTTAAAGAAATCAGTGCCCCAGAAGGATTTGCTATAGATACTTCCGCCCATAATGTTACGGTAAAAGCAGAAGGAACATCTACCGTAAAAGTAAAGGATATTCCTCAAAATAATCCCGTAAAACTGCTCCTTAAAAAGCTGGATGCTGACACACAGCAAAATTCTGCACAGGGAACCGGCTCTCTCGCCAATGCCGAATTTACAATAAAATTCTATACAGAGCAGTCAGCTACCGATCCCGGAGCAAATGGTAAGAAACCGGTTCGCACCTGGATATTGAAAACAGAGCCTCTGGAGAAATCCATTTTACAAAAGATTATTTGGTATCCGGGGATGAATTTTTCTATGCCAGTGATGGAAAGACCGTCTGCTTCCCACTGGGTACAGTAACCGTACAGGAAACCAAAGCCCCTGCCGGCTATCTTCCAAACGAATCTGTTTTCGTGCAGCAAATCACCAGTACCGGTACGGAAGAAACTATCTCTATTTATAAGCTTCTTCTGTCGAAGAACAGGTCTTCCGAGGCGGCGTCAAAATTCAGAAGCGGGATCTGGAAACTCAGGGAACACAAGCACAAGGAACCGCATCTCTTGCAGATGCCGAATTTACCATTACCACTCTGAACAAACAGCCAGTATGGGTAGGTGGAAAGCTCTATGAAAATGGTCAGGCAGTGCTTACAATCAAATCGGATACACATGGTATTGCTGCAAGTGCCGCTGATGCCCTGCCCTTGGACATTACCGGATAGAAGAAACCAAAGCGCCTTCCGGATACCTAACCGATGGTGCAAAGGCTCTTGAATTTGACATCACCCAAAATGGAGAAATCGTAGATTTAACAACAGAAGAGACTTCTGTTTCTAACCAGATTATCCGTGGCGGTGTCAAAATCCAAAAACGGGATCTGGAAACAGGAGAAGCCAAACCACAGGGAAATGCTTCTTTAAAGGATGCAGAATTTACAATCACCAATCTTGGTCCAAATCCTGTTCTTGTGGATGGAACCCTTTACGAAAAAGATCAAGTAGTTCTCACTTTGAAGACAGATGAAAAGGGGCTTGCTTCCACCAAAAAAGATACGCTCCCTTATGGTCATTACCGGGTTGATGAGACAAAAGCACCGGAAGGTTATTTGAACGAGGGCAAACTCTCTCAGGAGTTTCATATCACAGAAAATGGGAAAATTTTGGATTTAACTGCAAAAGAAACAGCGATTTCCAATCAGGTAATCCGTGGCGATTTAGAATTCGTAAGGTCTCTGACGGAGATTTAAACCGGCTGGCAAATGTCCCATTTTCCATTACCTCCAAAACTACAGGAGAAAGTCATACCATTGTAACAGACAAAAATGGCTATGCCAGTACTTCCTCAGAATGGAATAAGCACACTACAAATACCAATCGTGGGGAAACTTCTGAAGACGGAATCTGGTTTGGCGCTTCTAAACCTGATGATGCCAAAGGAGCCCTGATTTATGATACCTATATTTTGGAAGAACAACGCTGCGATTCCAATGAAGGTATGAACCTCTTAAAAATTGAGGTCTCTGTATACAAAAATCACGTAGTCGTGGATATGGGAACTTTAACGGATGATCAGATTACCATTGGAACTATGCCCTTGACAAAGACAGCAACTCCCACTTTGCCAAACCAGAAGAAAAAATCACTCTGGTTGATACCGTAGAATACGAAGGCTTAAAGAAGGGACATCTTATAAGCTCATCGGTACACTGATGGATCAGGAATCCGGAAAGCCAATTGAAATAGATGGAAAACCTGTCACAGCAGAAACCACCTTCAAACCAAAAAAATCTTCTGGTTCTGCAAAAGTGACCTTTACGTTCAATGCCTCTTCTCTGAAGGGCAAAACAATCGTAGTATTTGAGGAACTGTACCAGGAGGATTTAAAACTGGCTGTTCATGCGGACATTACAGATCAGGATCAGACTATCTATTTCCCAGAAATCGGGACCACTGCAAAAGATAAGGAAACAGATATGAATCTTTCCCAAGCAGATAAAGAAGTTACCCTTGTAGATACGGTAGCTTACAAAAATCTTCTGCCCGGCGAAGAATATGTTATGACTGGAACCCTTATGGATAAAGAAACCGGAAAACCTGTCGAAATAGATAAGAAAGAGGTTACTGCCGAAACCACATTTACTCCTAAAGAATCCTCTGGAACGGTAGATGTGATTTTTTCTTTTGATGGGACCTCCCTTGCCGGAAAAACCGTAGTTGTTTTTGAATCTGCTACTTATGACGGCAAAGAATTTGCAACACACGCAGATCTTGAAGATAATGGGCAGACCATCTACTTCCCAGAAATCGCTACTACTGCAAAAGATAAAGCAGACGGAGATCATTTTACCAAAACCGATAAAGAGATTACCATCGTTGACACGGTTAAATATAGTAACCTAATTCCAGGAAAAGAGTATGCACTTACCGGTATCTTGATGGACAAAGAGACAAAAGAGCCTCTTCAGGCAGATGGTAAACCGATTACTGCCACTACGACCTTTACTCCTGAAGATGCCTCTGGCAGTATTGAACTTACCTTTACATTTGATGGCAGCATCCTGTCCGGCAAAACAATTGTTGTCTTTGAGTCTTTAACGTATCAGGAAAAAGAGATTGCTGTTCACGCCGATATAGAAGACCATGAACAGTCTATCTACTTCCCAGGAATTGGAACTACTGCGAAGGACAAAGCGGATGGGGATCAGGAAGCCGTTGCTACGAAAGAAGTAACCATCATTGACACCGTATCCTACCAAAATCTGATTCCGGATACTCCATACAAACTGGTCGGCACACTGATGGACAAAACAACCCAAAAGGAAGTTATGATTGATGGAAAACCTGTCACGGCAGAAACAGAATTTACACCAAAGGATTCCAATGGTTCTGTCGAAGTCATCTTCACTTTTGATGGAAGCACATTGGCTGGACATGATGTAGTCGTTTTTGAAAAACTTTTTTCCCTTGAAGGAGAAACAGCACTTGAAATTGCTTCCCATGAGGATCTGGACGATAAAGGACAGACGATAAAACTTACGGAAGCTCCAAAAGACACACCTGAACCTTCCAAACCAGTCAAGACCGGAGATGAAACAACCGTTCTTCCTTATCTTTTACTGGCAGGTGCCGCACTCCTCTTTGCTGCAGGATTTGGTATCTTATATATCCGTAAGCGGAAAAAAGATAAGTAACTATCAATAGATATGCTCACAGGCAGCTTATTACGGCTGCCTGCTATAAAGGTGATGAATATGGAACAATCTCGTTGTAATGCCGATGCCAAACACATCCGGCATTTTTTAGATATTTGTGATGGAAATTGGCATTCCTGTATTTATGTTCGCTGTGTTTCCTGTAAAACCCCAGGTTATTGTAATGGCCCACACTTCTTATATCATCCAGATGAAAACGGCAGTCCATGTGTCCTGCCCATGGCAGATGCCCGTATGCTCTTCTCCCGCATACCGGAACCAACGGAATGTCTATCCGCCATAACACTGGAACAATTTCAGTCTTTATATGGACTCTACTTTGCAAAAGAAGCATTGACCGATAAGCCATGTCCTTGTTTTGCTTTACTGCGGCACCAGGAAGCATCTCATTATCACTGGTAAAAGGTTGCACTTTTGGCACTTTCTGCGTACAGGATAAGAAAGGAGGCGATTTTATGTTGAATTTCACTGCTATGATTCAAGGAATCGATACAATATTTACGAACTTTATTTTTATTCCTGCACTTTTAATCCTGTACCTGAAGTTTCGTCCGAGAAAGCCCTGGAACAAACGCACCAGAAATCTGTATCGGCTATGTATAGCTCTGATTTCTGTTTATGTCATCCGGATTTTCTGTGCAGGGTTCATCTTTACACCAGTAAATTACTCACGTTTTGAGACAGCGGTTTCTTTCCGCTTATCAAGGCACTGTTCTATTCTTAGATTTTCTGCCATTTTGTGCCATTTAGTCCGAATCTGGGAGTAGTTTCTATGCCCATCCTATGGGAATTCATCACCTGCTTTCTTACAATATACGTATAAAACACGTAAGCGAGGTGAATCTTTATGAAACAGAAACAAATCCGCTGCCCATACTGCGGCAGCATCGCAATTTTAAGGGATGCGTCCTATGTATATGGAAATAAAGCGAAAGATGGAAAACTCTATGTGTGCAGTCACTTCCCACAGTGTAATTCTTATGTAGGAGTTCATCCTGGCACTACCAATGCCAAAGGAAAACTGGCAAACAAAGACTTCGGCAAAAAAGGATCCAAGCACACCGGGTGTTTGACCAGATATGGCTAAACCACATCTTTACGAAATCGGAGGCTTACCGCTGGATTGCTGATAAATTCTGTCTGACTGCCAAGGAAGCACACATCGGAGAATTTAGCACTTATATGTGTGATCAACTAATTCTGGAATCCATGAAGATTCTGGAGAATAACCATATCCCTCTCAGGGCCATTGGTTGAAAGGGGGGATATGTATGATCATCCCGATGACAGATGATGAACGCCGATTGACAGAGGAGTACTTATATTTGGTACCTGAAATGGTAAAAAAATTGACTACTCGTTGTGCTTATGTCTCATACGATGAGCAGCAAGACCTTCTGCAAGCCGGAAACTTAGCTTTATGCAAAGCCGCCATGAACTATGACAACACCCGTCCCTTTGCAGTTTACGCCAGAGTTGCCATACGAAATGCCATTTACAGTTATTGGAGAAAACTGCAAAAAGAACGAAAATACACCTGTTCCATGTATGCATCTTCCGAATTTGACATGGAACCCCTGCTTGTAGACCAAAAAACCGAACTATGGCAGGAACAATGTATGAACCAGGAACCCATTTATAAGCACCTGCAGTCCTTAGAAGCGAGAAGCTGCAATACACTAAGAAAAGGAATACATGCCCTGCTCTGCAGCAAAAAGGATATACCAACCAAGAAATTTCCAAACATTATGGTGTCCCAATGAATCATGTCCGGGCATGGCAAAGCAAAGCCCGGAAATACTTACAGCAGGATACCAAATTATATACTCTTTTATCTTGAAGGGAGAACGATTATGCTGACACTTTATACTGCAGTCGGAATCCTACGATTCCAGGATTCCATAAAGGAACATAAAACACCGACTGTTATCAATAACCGGCAGGAATACGGACTGACAGAAGAAGAATTCTTTCTGTGGAGCAGCCTCGCATTTCAAATCCGACAGATCCATGAATTGCAGTTGCTTTTTCCGAACGCTTGAAAAAACATCACCGTTCGGAAAATATCCCCATTGAACCTTACCTGAATCGGCTGCTGCTTCGAGGATGGTTGTAAAAGGGGATGGTTTAACTGGTGTGGATGCCCTGTACCGCCTCTTAGGAGAACTTTATATCAGCCCATTGCAGGACAGTTTTTCAGTACGGCTTTTTACCTGCATCTATCTCTGCATGAAGAAAAAACTGCACACAAAGGAACTGATCCATTATCTAAAAAAGCCGGCACGGACTGCTATAGAGGACACGGTACTCCAAATAGCAAAAAAAGTACAGATTTCTACGGCAGAGCTTGTAACCTGTGTAGAACAGGGCATCCATCCACAAAATACAGAGCAACTTTTGACGCAGCTCTATGAAACCTCGGATGCAACATTCCGTACCCTGGCACAGGATATCCAATTCACCCATGCCGGTTATCCTGTACTGGAAGCCATCAGTAATTTGTACCTCAATAAACAGATTGCATTTGAAAAATTATAGGAAGGAGCAAATTATGCCAAAACCATTTCTTAATAAGCTGATTGTCCATGGGGCAATCGGCTTTTTCTGTGTCCTATTTGATGTATTTACGGATTTATAACAGACGACCAGATATTTCTCCTTATGAGTCTTTGCATCGGTGTTGGAACTGCCATACGAATTGTGAGTCTGCTACATACCATCAAGATGCATGACTATACCGAATTAACTGGAACCTGTACAAAACGTGAAGTCAGCCCACTTACCAAGAAACAGAAAATTATTTTCCGTTCCACTGACCAGAAAGAATATCACTTTACATTCGATAAAAATATCCGCCTTTTATCTGGACTTATTATCGCCTATATTTCCGGAATGTAGCAAACCTTTCGGGTGAAGAAAAGGTTACTCCAGATTTACTTGCGTATGAGGAATTATCCCTAAATGAAGATGTTTCCCCGAAGAACTCTTAGATTTCTTCTCTAAATACAATAGAAGTGGATATGCCACTTTCACATACCCACTTCTATTATGCTTTATAAGTTTTCCTTCTGCCGTCCCAGTGAAATGACAAAAACCACTCCGAACTACCACGTATTCTGTCTCAAGGATGACAGCATAACAGCAATCGCAGGGAATAATAATCTATTGTATTCCAGAAGACTCTTCAAAAAATGGACAGTGCTTTCACTTTCAGGGTTTCAAAATGCAGTAACAATATCTTTTATTTTTCTACTGTGACCAATTTTTTCATATTAAGGGCAACTTTATACTGACAGTGAAAATTCCCGCTTCATAATTCACTTGAATATCACCACTTATTTGTATTACTAGCTTTCTAGTAGCATACAATCCGATACCACTGCTTTTTATCCTTGCTTCATCTTTTGTGTAAAACAAATCAAATATAGATTTTAATTCTTCATCACTAATATAATCAGAAGGATTGCTTATTTGTATATGACAATACTCGGATTCTCCCCACATGTAAAACATTATATCACCAGTACTATACTTTAAAGCATTATCTATTAAATTACATAAAATTCTAATTAATATTTTCTCTTGAGCAAGTATCCAAATGTTTCCATGTGGCAGTCTAATATCTAATTGTTCTGAGGCACGTTTTGAATTTTGAATATATTCCTTTAACAAAGAAGTGACTACCTCTGTAATATTGACTGATTTCATATCAACTTCGCTCTCTATTGCTTCACTCCAAAACAATAAATATAAATCGTCTACTAATTTTTTTAAATAATCCGCCTTTTTTTCAATATGTTCTATATAGCTATTAACAGGTTCATTCACATTTTTTTCTAATCTAATTAACTGCAAGTAACCAATAATAACAGTTAATGGAGTACGTAAATCGTGTGATAAATTTGCTACCATCTTTTTAAAATTTTTATCCTGTTTTTTTAGCTGATGTTCTTTTCGTTCATCTTCTTTAATTCGCTTGTTGATACTAAGTGCAAGGTTCTCAATATCTTTATCAAATACATTGACCGAGTAGATATGCTCATTATGTTCTATCCATTCTATAATTCTTCTAATTTCCCTCTTCAGATGAAAAATGTATAATATGCCTAATAATATAAACACTCCTGTTATTAAAAAGACAACTAGCAAACTTCATATCTCCTTATAATATTAGAATCTCATCACATGTATTCAAGATTGCATTATCATGTGAAACAATAATAATTATTTTATGATTTTTAATTTGATCGATCAACTGTAAAAATTGTTTTTTTCCACTCTCATCCATAGCTGAGGAGGCTCATCAAAAATCATTACCTGACCGTCTTGCACTACTTGGCGAATAATTGCAATTTTTTGCTTTTCTCCACCGGAAATATTACTTGACTTTTCATTAATTTGCAAATCCCAATTATCTCTTTTCAAAATACTATCACCAAAGCAATCAACGGCTCTCTGTATACATTTTACATCAAGCTTTCGATATAAAGCAATATTATATATATTGTATCTGCTATTAAAGTCGGCTCCTGTTCTGTTACACTGATTACATGTTCTCTTATATAATCCATATCTAAATTTCTCATTTCTGTATCGTTCCATATTATATTCCCTTGATATTCATCTACATACATACCCATTAAAATTTTAATAAGTGTACTTTTCCCACATCCGTTTTCTCCTTTCAATCCATAAACTTTCCCCTTTTTTAAGTTTGTAGAAAAACTTTTTATGGTTTCTTTCTGGTCATATGCAAAATTCAAATCCTGAATTCTAATTTGTTTGATTTCATTAAGTCTTATACACCCCTTAGACTGCTCCTTAATTTCTAAAATAGATTTTATACGTTCAAAGGATACATAAGCCTCTTGGTATTCTTGACCGTATGCCACTATTTCTTTTCCATATTCCAAAATCATATTAAAATATACTGAAATCATATAGAAATATCCTATTTGCATATCTCCAGTAAGTATCTTTTTCCTCCAATCCAAAGTAAAATGCATACAGATATGCCCCTACAATCCCTTCAAGATTTGCAAATGCCTGGATAGTCGCTTGTTGTTTAAATATAGATCGATATAATTTTTGATATGATGCTACTAACCTATTTGAAAAAAATGAATCCATACTATGTATTTTTATAAACTCTATTTTTTCTAATTGTTCCTGCAGTCTGGAGAAGAAATTGGATTTCTCCTCTTTCATTCCATAACTGCAATTATAAATACGCTTTTTGAAGCCAATATATATAAAAAAATAAAGTGCTAATAAAAACATTGTAACTATAAAAGCAATCGAATCCATTTTCCAAATCATAAATAAGATTATACCCGCTGAAAAAACTGAAAATATCAATTCAGTCAAGGAGCTGATGAAAAAAATAAGTACATCATTCGCATCATTGTTTATCCTTTGAGATAAGTACGATAAATCAGTTCTGCCAATTACGAGTGGCGAAACTTTTTTTAAATGATTTACAATTTCGAAATTTAATGAAAATGCTGCATTAGTCTGTATCCTTATATAAAGTATTTTATTGACATAGCAGACAATTTCCTTACCAACATACAATAACAGTAATAAAAATATGAATTTTAACATTGCTGAATATGTTGTTTCCACATTAAACATATTAATAAATTGTCCCATAGCAGCCGGTATAAATGTATTTAACCCGCACAGTATAATACCCAACAAAAAATATATCCCATATTCTATTTTATATTGAAAAACATATTTACTGCAAAATTTTATCATTCCAATTCTCCCTGCTATTTCATTGAGCCATTTCTTTCATCAGCTCCAACATCTCTTCTGCATTCCATTTTACTGAAGAACAAATCTTATTTTTATAAGCAGCACACCCACCATAACATACTGGAAAAAATGAACAATCTTTACATTCTTGATCCTTTACGACATCATAGGAAAGCCATTCTACAAATTTATTTGTAAGTTTGATTCCTTTTTCCAAATTACCGATACTTCGTTCACTATATCCAATATCATTCCAACATTTATACAACGCTCCATCTGGACCTATCACAAATGAATTTAAGCTAATTGCTCCACATACACCATAATTGCTCGGCTTAACACCTTGGTACATAAAGCCTCTCTTAATCCCTTCTTTATAAAACGCAATCTCTTCTTTTGCGTACTGTGGTCGTTCCATACATATATGATTATTACATACTCCATTAATATCATCTACTGGTGCTAAATAATAACCAACTCTACCTTTTAAACCATATCTTTCTAGCCAATCAAATATTTCTGTTGCTTCGTTTATATTTGTCTTGTCAACATTAATTCTTATCGAAATATTCAAAATATCCGCACATTCTCTTATATTGTCCAATATATGTTCGAAGGTAGGCTGATGATTATGGAGAATCCTTCTACTATCATGGGCTTGTTTTGAACCATCTAAAGTAACTTGAATATAGTGGATGTCCATGTCTTTTAATTTTTCAGCTACTCTTCTAGTCAATTTATAACCATTTGTGACCATATCCGCATTATATTTGCAACCAAGTGGCAAAACAGACTTTATCTTTTTGGTTAATTTTTCAATAGTTTCAATTGCCAATAATGGCTCCCCTCCATACCAAGATACCGTTAATTCATGTATATGCTGATATTTTTCTTTGAGCTGCGATGTTAATTGATCCTGAACAGTCTCAGACATAGTAATATATTCTCTCCCTTTTTCATAGCAATAGGGACAACAAAAATTACATGCCATAGTTGGGGCAATAGTTAATGTAAGATTTGAATCCGCAAACCTTTCTATTTTATTTCTTATAAGCAATTCTGCAAATTCATCTTTATCATCTTCAACTAGCATACCACCCTCTAATAATGCTGACTCTAAATCAGGCTTTGAACATTTTTTCCCTTCTTTCATTTCATAATATGATTTTTCATAATCAGTATCTAATTCCAGTATTGCAGATGTGACCGTATTGTAAATCAAACAACTTTTATCTTCTTTTTTCTCTATATTGTATCTTGATAATTTCATTATTATATCCTCTTTTCTTAATCTCTTGTTTTCACAGTGTTCTTTGCAATAATGAAAATGTGCCCAGCATATTGCTGAGCACATTTTCCTTTACTGACTACAAATATCTTTAGTAACGAATTACACATGTAGCCTTTTTAGATCCACAACCTTTATCATTGTAAACCCAGCAGATTCTTGTACTTTTGTCCTCTGATGCTTTGTTAATCCACTTCATTGCAATATCCTCCTGTAAAATATTTATTTATTTCAAAGTAGTAAGAGCTACTTGAAACACAAATTAAAGTTCTTGACGTTTCAATGCAAAATGCATTAAAACTATCCCCACCAGGCACGCACCCATACCATACATAATAGTTCCAACAACAATCCCATTTGTCATCCGATATCCACAAATATTATACATATAAGTGGTCGGGTTCATAACACAAAATGCTTTAAGAAGCACTGATTGATTTTGAAAATTCTCATATACCATAGGATAAGTAATCGCACCTGCAAAGAAATATACACATGATAAAGCTGCCACAATTCCTGTATTCTTTACTAAAACCGTAATCAAAACCGCCACAGCTTCCATTCCAATCATAGCTATCATATTTAAGGTAACCATTCCGATAAAAATCAAAAATTCCTCACCTTTATAATGAAAACCATACTTCCATGCTAATCCTAAGCCTAATGCAGTTTCCACAATATAATAGAGAATAAAAAAGTGAACATTTATCACCAGTAATTTACTTAAAAATAATTTGGTTCGATTTATCCCATATACGACAGAAGCTCTTATTGTTCCTTGATGAAATTCTGCAGATACCATTGTCGTAATATAGACAATTAATCCAATCCAAGAAAAAAAATTAATTGATAATGCAAATCTTGCGATTTCTGCAGCTTTTACATTATTCATGTCGTCTATGTAGCAAATCCAACCAATGCTATCTATATTTCTATAATCACCAAAAGTCATAAACAATGTATCATTTCCCACAACGAACGGTATAAAAAAAATAAATGCCATAAATACTAAAACCCACTTCGAGGCTCGCGAATATTTTATTTTATAGTACTCTGCTTTAAGCTGTCTCATTCGATTTCACCTCCGATAATAGATTTGTGTAATACTCTTCTAAGTCTTCTCCTTCATATCCTATTTTTTCTACACCAACTCCTCCATATACTAATTCTTTTGTTATAACCAAATACCTTAATCACATTTCTTAAATAAACTTTTATTTGACTTTCTGGATACCTCTCATCTAAAATACAACTAGCCTTTTCCACATTGTCTACTTCGATATGAACATGACGACGACATTTCTCATCTAATTCTTTATCTGTAATCTGTTGTAACATTTTTCCATGATGTATAAATCCATATACAGTTGCAAGTTGATGTAACTCTGGCAAAATATGACTGGATATAAGTATCGTTGTACCATCTTCTTCATTCATATTCTTTAAGACTTCTCGCACATATTTAATTTTGGTTGGATCTAAGCCATTTATTGGTTCATCTAAAATTAGCAACTGTGGGCGACCAAGCAATGCAATTGCAATTCCTAATCGCTGTTTCATCCCTAAAGAAAAAGCCTTCACTCTTTTATTTCCAGCGTCCTTTAAATCCATTATTTCCAGAACTTCATCAATACTACTTTTTCCTGGAATTCCTCGTTGAGTACGCTGGATTTCCAAATTTTGGCGTGCTGTCATGTCCATATACAAAGCTGGATTTTCAATTAAACATCCTATCTTATTTCTTTCATCTTCAAGATTTTTTTTACCAAATAAACTTATCTCACCTGAAGTCGGCTTTGTTAGTCCTGTAATAACTTTCATCAGGCTACTTTTTCCTGCACCATTTTCTCCAACCAGTCCATATATCTCGCCCGCTTTTATCGTAAGATTTACCTGATTAAGTACCATATTTTTTCCGTATGCTTTACAAATATCTTTTGCTTCCAATATTTTTTCGGGTTCTTTCATTCTAATCACTTCCCTCGTTTCTTAAATCCTATAATGATAATGATAATGTCTAATTCTAACATTTCTCTTAAATCAGTTCTTAAATTTCCATAAAATTATAAATTTATCTTTATATTTTCCCACTCGCCTATGAAACCTTCAAATTATTTAAAACAGTAACTTGTATGAAATTACAAATCATGTTAGTATTTTTACCATACCTATTACCAAAGGAGTTTATTATGATTGATATATTATTAGTAGAAGATGATAAAGAAATTTGCTTTATTCTTACAGAATTATTAAAAAGAAACCATTACAATGTTTCAGCATATCACAATGGGATAGAAGCAATTGAAGCTCTTTCCTCTAAAAAATATGATTTAATGTTATTAGATTTGATGCTTCCCGATTTGCCTGGTGAAAAAATACTATTTCACCTAAAAAAACACAACAATTCTATTCCAGTTATTGTTATATCTGCCAAAAATCAGCCTGAGATTCGTATAAACCTTCTCCGATCCGGTGCAGATGATTATATAACTAAACCTTTTTATCATGAAGAAGTTCTCGCACGAATAGAAAGTGTTTTGCGCCGTTGCAGCGAAAGTCCCCAAACGGAATATTCCTTTAAAGATATTCGCATAAATGTGGATGATCACAAAGTACTTGTAAATAACACAGAGCTTACTCTGACTACTACCGAATATAACCTCTTACAGCTACTAATCAAACATCCAAAACAGACTTTTACAAAGGAATCTTTATATCAACTTATTTGGGGAAAAGATTATATTTCAGATGATAATACTCTCAATGTCCATATAAGCAACCTAAGAAAAAAACTAGAGCATATAGGAAACCAAGCCCCTTATATCGATACTGTATGGGGAATAGGTTATAAATTACACCATTAGAATAAATTCACGCAAAAAATACCATTACAAAGATTAATCTGTAACGGTATTTTTTACCCTATTCACTTTTTTCATACTTTCAAACAACTAGGTATACCCTCAACAATTTTTTCAGGCACAAACACTTCATTAACTATCACATACGTCCAAGCACCATCTGAGTTATCCGTAGTTTTAGACACTACAATGGCTTAACTTCCACGCAGTATATATTAAATCTACGAATTACAAATGCAAAGACACAACTTCGAACCACTACATATTCCTTTCCAAGGTAACGGTGATTGTGGTCTATGAAAATCATTTGTATTTCAGCTGACCATAAAAAACACCGTTGCAGATTCACTCCCCCACAACGGCATCTTTCATTTTTTTTATTCGATTTTATCTTCTCCTGTTGCCTTTATAAATCTCATAACCTCATCAATGGTTTTCCCAGATGCTACCAAAGCCTTAAACAGATCATCTTTCTGCTTCTCTTCTATCTCTTTTTGAATCTCTTTTGCTTTATGACGCAGTTCCTTTAAATCGGACTCTTTTGTACGAATCTCCTGTTCCACATACTCCAGTTGCTCTTCCAAACATGTGTTTTCCAGTTTTTTTCGTCTTGCCATAATGCATCCTCCTAATAATTTTTCCTCATTCTACCACATTTTATCTACTCTGAAAAGGTAGTAGTGTTTTATGAAAATTTTATATCTATTTGGGATTATCCTCATAAAATACTACACTTCCAAGCATTTTGACACAAAAATTATTATTTCGAATCGCAAAATACTATATATGGTATTTTATCATTGACCTTCGCTATATCTTGTGTTACTATGATATTGTATTTAAGTTTTGTGTTATCCCTTTATAGGGTGTCTGGATACTATCTCCAGTACACATGCAGTTTAAGTTGGAAAATCGTGTCATTATAATGCCGTTTTATACGGTGCTATAATGGCACTTTTTTTATTTATCACTATTTTATCGCCCAAAGGGCAGAAAGGAGAATTTTTATGTCATCTATTATCATTGTAACAGGAAGGGTAACTGCCGATCCGGTTATGCAACAAGCAAAGAACTCCGGAACTGAATACATCAGTCTGGGGCTTGCTACCAACCAGAGAGGTCAAAACGGAAAGGAAGAACCCATCTTCTATCAGTGTTACTGCAACAAGTTTCTTGCAGATCGACTGATAAAAGCCGGTGTCAAAAAATCAACGTGTCTCATGGTCTACGGAGATTTAGAACTCCATCCGTATATTCACCAGAAAGGCAATAATGCAGGTCAAGCAGCTATCACGCCGCAAATTATGGTAAAGGACTGGCAGTTCTTACCTGCGAATCGTAATGATACCAATGCAGCAACACCTGTACCGGGGAATCCAATGGTCGGAAATCCGAATGTTCCACCAGTACCAGCAAACGGTGCTACTTATAATGGAAACCCGGGAATGAATCCTTCCGGTACCGTGCCTACTGGCGCAATGCCAGTCAATAACAATATGATGCCACAGGCCGCACAACAGATGTCTTATGCTCCGGCAGGGGGATCGGCTTATGCACCACAGGGATTTACGGCTGGCAATGTATCTGGTGATGGATTTACCAATATTCCGGAAAATACACCACCACAGCAGCTTCCATTCCCGTAAATTATCAAAGATCCCTAAAATGAAGGAATTGCGACTTTCCAGTATCTACTGGTCTGCTGCAATTCCTTTTTCTATTGAAACAAAATGGAGGAAATGAAGTGAATACACAAAAGAAATTTCTTAAAGTTCTAAGTATGCTCACAATAATTTTGTTAATTGCAACTATATTCATACCAGGAAATGGAAATCGTAATGCAGTCGCAAGTATCGGAATCCTTGGCATCCTGCTGCTATTTCTTTCCACACTTCTTCCTAAATCTATAAACTGACTCTAAACCTACTCAAGAACCAGGGCAAAACAAGCCCTTGGTCTTCTTTGAAATCATCTGAGCCAGTTTCCGAAACAGAAGAATTGCTTTGGAGACAAATCAGCTATCAGATTACCGACAAACTACAGGCTGCATTTCCAAATGCAACATGGGAATTCCAGAAGCCGCCATCCATGAAGCAGCTTCTTTGCGGAAATCCCATACGTCTGAGAACCTTTCATACGGAGGACTACAACTTTGCGGAAGCACGTATGAACCAATACGGATATCTGGAACTTCAAATGCTGACCATTGCCAGCCTCAAAAAGACTGTCACAGTTACCGATGAGGACGATGTTCCTTTTGCTGATCCGGAATCCTGGTATTCCTTAATTGGCAAGAAAAAACTGGAGAACCTTATCGGACAGCTCCATGCGAAAGGACACCATAAACTCTATATTAATGAAAACGGGCAAATTTACATCCAAAATGGTGATACAGCGGAAATCAAGGATTGTTTTGATTATTTCCCGCCACGAAACTATTGGGATATTCTCATTTCCATCTTCCAAAAAGATGAATTGACCGCAAAAGAAAAGGACCAGGCACTAGAATTATCCTGGATAAAAGAATAAAGGAGGAAATACTATGCCAAATACAAACTTTGTCCCTAACTGGACTTTTGAAAGAACGCTACCATCTCCATTTGACAGCTATTCCGGGAAAAGTGCAGTGATGAAAGACATCGCTTCCAAATACTGTAATCAGCCTAAAAAACGGGCTACTCTCCATTCTGCTACTTTGCAGGCAGTTTTTTTTATATGAATTTGGAAAATCCACCTGCTGGAAAAGCAGAGGAAGAACTCGGAGCCATTGGAAGCCAGGCAAACAATTTTACAATCGCAGAATATCCAAGCCGTACGGGTTGCTGCATGTAGTGGTCTACAACCGTATGACTGGGAAATTTATAGCCGGAAAGTATGAAAAACCTTTGGATCTGGACAGTAAACCAGAGCCATATCAGTTTAAAAAAGATGAAGATTCGGAAGTGCTCTTTATTTTGCTTTAATGCCTACTTTCCTTTCAGATGACGAATTCAATGAAAAATATCAGAATTAAAGCAACACCGTGATGACGGTTTTCCTGACCTGCCCAAAGCTGCAGAAACGGCTGCGGTTCTTTGTGATAACGTGTACCGCAGGATCCGTTATGGTGATAC